>Ga0208085_1000286_pt1 | contig 19313 bp, 16 predicted proteins | sample LakMenEpi21Jun10_FD_150721 | JGI IMG/M metagenome (GOLD analysis project Ga0208085, IMG submission 150721) | Freshwater microbial communities from Lake Mendota, WI - 21JUN2010 deep hole epilimnion (SPAdes) | ecosystem: Environmental > Aquatic > Freshwater > Lentic | place: Lake Mendota, Madison...
ATAATTACCTCTGCCGAGAAGCCCCCCTCGCCTTCATCGACTTCCCCTCCATGGACTTCATGCTCGGCGGGCAGGGGGACGGATTCATCGATCAGGCGATTACCGCCGCGAATGCACGGGGCGCCGTGGGACTGATCGTCGACATCCGGGAGAACCCCGGCGGAACCAACAGATTCGGCGATGACCTGCTCGCCCGAATCACCGATCGCCCGTTCCGGGGAATGTCGCGGATCGTGACGCGCCGCAGCGCGGAATCCGACGAGATGATGCGGCTGGCCGTGAAGCCGATGTGGCGCTGGCTGTTGATCGGTGTCGTCCTGCCGAGATACATGCCTGGGTATGTGAAGCTCGAGCACGGCGAAGACGCGCGCGACACGTTCGCGGTCGAGAGCCCTCCACGGGTCGAACCCAGGTTCGACGGACCGACCTGCTTGCTGACCGGAGACGGGACCTTCTCGGCCGCGGTGGTGCTCGCGGATGCGGCGCGGACCTACGACCTGATGCTCACGATCGGCGAGCCGACGGGCGGCTGTCCGAACCAGATCGGCCACATCGGCCCGTTCCAGCTGCCGAGCTCGCGGATCGTCGTGAACTTCGCCCAGCGGGTGTACCTCCGCGCCAGCGGCGACGAATCCGATGTCGGTCCGGTGGTGCCTCATATCGAAGTCAACCCCGTCCCCGGCCGCGACGCGGCGCTGGAACGAGCCATCGAAGAGATTCAGCGCATGCATGCGGAGAAGGATTGATTTCAAGGGAACGAGGCGAACAGATTTGTCCTGGTTGCACTTCGCGACATGAGTTAATCGGATCCGAAAAGACCAGCACTCCGTCTGATTTTCGCCGCTTACCTAAGGACCAAAGAGATTCGATTCTGAGGGCAGCGGCTGAGAAAGTCGCTGATCTATACACCAAGGATGAAGAATTGACGGATTTTGAAGCTTTTGGTCTGGAGGTTCTGTATGTCGACTCCGCCGAATCCTAGACGCGGTGAGATCTGGGACATTTGCTTCGATCCATCTGTGGGTGCCGAAATCCAAAAGACAAGGCCTGCCGTCGTCGTCAACATAGAGTCGGTAGGGCGACTGCCGTTGCGCGAGGCCACCACTTTGGGACGCCAATGCTCTTGGATCAGAAAACACATGGAAGGTAACGATACCTTTTTCACGAATGCTCCTGGTTCCTTGTTCGCACGATTCCGTGGATACTCGCGCGTTATCCTTTCTTCGTCAAATCTTCGACCCAAAAATCGCGGCTTTCCAATCCGAAGAAGAAACCTGAAGAAAAGTCAACTTTGTTGCTAACATTTTCCATTCTGTCTCGGCATTACCTCTATGAACACAGATCGAGAATCGGACATACGCGAACGGATGACCCGCCATTGGCTGGCATCGGAGAATGCGATTCGGGCCTACATCGCCGGAGCGGTAAGTTCTTTCACAGACCGTGAGGACCTTCTACAGCAAGTCGCTCTGACGATGGCCCGTCGGTTCGAAGAATTTGACGAAGGCCGTCCCTTTCTCGCATGGGCGCTCTGGCTCGCGAAATCCCGAATCATCGATTTCTACCGAAGCCAGGGCCGACAACCACAATTCCTCGACGATAACTTGTTGGACAAATACGCCGAGGCATTGGCGGAACGGCAGCAAGCGGTCCCAGCCCAGCGAGAAGCGCTCGAACATTGCCTGGAGGGACTTCCAGATCGATCGCGAGCCTTGGTCCGTATGAAATATCACGATGCACTGAAGATCGACCAAATCGCCGAGGCGGTTCGATCGACACCTGCATCGGTTCGTGTCACTCTTTTTCGTATTCGCGATGCCTTGGCCGACTGCATCAAGCGCCGACTGGCATCGGAGGCCATCGAATGATCCCCGATACGCTTCGACAACAGATCGACCAGTGGCTTGACGGTGACTTGCCTGAGGGAGAACGAGCTCGATTGAAGGAATCGCTCGAGCAGACACCAGAGGCCTTGGAGTTCCTTAGTGATCGCGCTTTACTGCACACGATGCTGGCCAAGTCTGCGGCATTTGATTCCTTACCACTCAACGCTGCGCTGGATTACTCTGAGGTCGATCATTCCTCAAAGAAGCCTCTTCTGCAACCCTATCGCTTGCTTGCTCAACCTTGGATTTGGGCATCCTCAGCAACCGCTGCTTGCCTACTGTTGATCTCGATGCTCTTGCTGCCAAATGTCGTGGCGAGCCCCGCCGAGTTGGTGCAGAAAACACTTGCCGAATACCGGACGCCGATGGATCGTTGCTATGCCATAAAGGTCGAAACCGAAGGCCGACCACTCCGAAAACGTTTACCGGGGCGAGCGGTCCCTGCGGACTCGAAGCTTTGGGTACGTGGAAACAGTTTCGTACAGTTCTTCGATTCATCTGGAGATCAATTGGTTTGGGGGCGCGATGCTCAGGGAGCAGTATGGTTTACCCTTTCCGGCAAATCCGCGGCAATTTTTGAAGCCAATGAGATTCCGGATGTCCTTCAGGATGTATGTGATCTTCGAACTCTGGATGTCACAACACTGCTTGAATCTCTCCTTCGAGACTACGACCTCAAATACACCGACCGGGAAGATAGCAATCACACCATCCTAGCATCTCCGCGTCCCGAAGTGAGCAATTCGAAATACGGCACCGTTGAAATCGAAATCGATACCCTATCGGGTCTCATCCGTCGCGTGAGCTTGGAAAGACTCAGGGCCAAACGCGTCCTGGCTGTTATCAGTTTTTCTTTAGAAGAGATACAGAATCGCGAAGATTCGTTCTACGAGGTGCGAACGCACCTTCAACCGAATGCAGACGTGTTGGAACGAGGGACCGGGTTCGGTAGACGCTCGGATCTGTTGAGGGAGTTCTTGCAGAAGCTGCGATTTCCCAATGCAACTCCGTAATCATTAATAATTCACCGAGGAGTCACGATGAAACCGTTTTATCTATTGAGCCTAAGCCTGATCAGTTCGTGTCTCTTGGCCACTTCGGGTTTCTCACAGGATCGACCGTCGCGCGGAGGCACCTCTGACAAATCGCTTCTTCAACGTTTTGACACCAATGGCGACGGGCAGATCGATGATACGGAGCGTCGGGCTGTGCGCGAAAAGATGAAGCAGATGCAGAACAAGCCAGGGGCAATGACTCCCTCGGGCGAATCGGAGACGATCGGCAATCGCATCGTTACCGAAATGCAGTACGCTTCGAGCGATGGAAAAATGATCCCGTGCGTCCTCTCGATGCCACAAGGAAACGGCCCGTTCCCGATGCTCGTCACCATCCACGGAGGCCAAGGGAATCGCGACCTGGGGTACATTCGCACCATGGCTGCACCCAACAATCTTTCTCCCACGATTTCCGCGTTCAATGAACAACCCTGGGCGATCCTCGCTATCAGCTATCGGGCGGGCAACGGTGCTCTGTTCGGGATGGAACAGGATGACGTCATCGCTGGCATCCGATTTGCCAAAACACTACCCAAGATTGATCCGAACCGCGTTGGTGTTGTGGGCGGCAGTCATGGGGGCCACTTGGCACTAGTAGCTGCAGAAAAAATGGGAAGCGAATTCCTATGCGTTGCTGCCGGTTCGCCCTGGATGACCGATCCGGTGGTCTACATGATGGGTGATCCAAACAAACCGCCTTTATCTGAAGTATCCGCCAAAGCGCGCGAAGACTTGCAGCTCAATGGACGACGCATATTCAATGGAATGCAAAAGGGGCGCGGCATGTCTGAGCAACAGCTCCAGGCATTCATCAAGGAGCATTCGATTGAAGCCAACGCCGACAAAATTGTGATGCCTACGTTGTTTCTTACGAGTCGCGGCGACGATCAAGCGCCGCACGTGTTGATCGAGCCGATGATCAAGAAGATGCAGGCGGCGAAGAAGGAAGTCCAGGTTTACACCGCGGAGAAGAGCCCGCATGGCTTCTACTGGGCCCGAACCGTCAGTGCGGCTCGCGACTTGCGAGGGGAGAAGTCGCCGCAGGAAGCTGAAGAAGAATTGACCGCGCGGCGAACGATGATCGAATTTTTTACGAAACAGTTTGCTCGGAAGGACGGTCAGACCTCAAAGTCGCCAGCGAAGGCTGCCGCGTCAGCGACTACCAGCCGCACGGCGAAAGTGCAAGCGGCAGAGGAACAACTGGCCGAACCCGCCTCGGATGAAGCGGCCGGGAAAGCGGCGGATGCTAAAGAGCCAATGCAGGAAGAAGAGCCGGCGGGCGAGAGGGCTCAACCGGGCCGGGGTGCTGGAGTCGGCGCGGGACGCGGTGCAGGGATGGCGCGCGGTGGACAGGAAGCGGGCCGGGGAGGAGCGATGAGCGGCGGGCTGGGCGGTGTCGACTTTCAAACTTTGGCGGGCGAATCTGGAAAGGTTTCCCGAGAGGCATTCAAGAAACAACTCAGCGGCTCGGCCGCGTTCTCCAGTCGGCCGGAACTTGCTGATCGACTCTTCGATCGGCTCGATACCGATGGTGACGGGACGCTGAACAAAACTGAGTTCGAAGGAATGAGCGACCTGAAGAGCCAGTTGGGGCGAGGCGGGCAGTCAGGGCAGATGGGCCAGCCCGGTCGCGTACCGAGTCGACCGGGGAGAGGCAGCGGAAATCTGCCTGGTTCTGCCGTGCCGGGTACGGGGGGCTCATCCACCCCGAACAGTCCAGCGGGCGGCGGTGGAGGCACAAATCAAGTCAGGGCCGAGACTGCGCCGCTGCGGATAGCGGCTGGAGAGTTGGTCGGTGAACTGGTGGGTGATGTGCGCATCTTCCGCGGCGTCCCATTCGCGGCGGCTCCTGTGGGTGAGCGTCGCTGGCAGGCACCTGGCCCGGTCGAGCCCTGGCAGGGTGTACGCGAGGCGACTCAGTTCGGGGCGTTGTCACTACAAGGTGAAACGTTTGCCCCGCGGAGTGCTCAAAGCGAGGACTGTCTCTTTCTCAATATCTGGACGCCAGCGAATGCGACCGCGGATTCGAAGCTTCCTGTCTTGTTCTGGATTCACGGCGGTGCGTTCATTCAAGGGTCGGGTGGACAGCCGCGATACGATGGATCAGAGTTGGCCAAGCGTGGCGCGATCGTGATCTCGATCAACTATCGGCTCGGTCCGCTCGGTCTTTTTGCTCATCCGTCGTTGACGGCCGAGAGTAAACCCGAAGAACCGCTCGGCAACTACTGTCTGCTCGATATGATCGCCGCTCTACGTTGGGCACGACACAACATTGCAGCATTCGGTGGCGACCCAAATAATATTACGATTTCCGGCTCCTCTGCCGGCGGCACCAGTTGCCTGTTTTTGATGGGTATCCCCGAGGCTCACGGACTGTTCCACAAAGCGATCGTTCATAGCAGCGGCGGGATTAAGAACATTCAAACACTGGCTGAGGCCGAGGCAGCTGGCGTCCGTTTGGCGGAGCAGCTTGGACTCGGTGCGCGAGCCACGAGCGCGGAACTGCGGCGCGCGGCGGCGAGTCAAATGGCGGTGAACGTTGGGCTGATTCGCGAGTTGGACTTGCCAGTCAAGCCGATCATCGATGGGCGACTTGTGAAAGCGGTCCCAGCCGAGCTGTTTGCTCAAGGTCAGCAAGCCAAGGTCCCGGTATTGATCGGAGCGGCCAATGGCGAGTCGGGTGCGCGGCAACTCAGCGATGACGTTGCTACGGGCGGGGCGTTTGGTTTTCAGCGGGAACTGGCGGACCAGATGGTGCGGGCGGGACAGCAGGTTTGGATGTTTCAATTGACATACGTTCCACCGCAGTCACGCGATACTCGGTTTGCCGCCAAGCACGGCGAGTCGGTTGCCTATGCGTTCGGAACGATCGGCCAATCGCTGGCGGCACAGTATGGATTTCGAAATGAACAGGTGGCCGCGAACGCAGCGCGGATGCGGCGGGGTGGGGGAGGAGCTGGTGCGATGGCGGGTGCTGGCCGAGAGGATGAGTCGCAACCTGTGGAGGATTCCGAGCAAGGTCGATCAATCAGCGCGGCGATGCTCGAGTACTGGCTTGCATTCATGCGCGATGGTCAACCGAGTGGCAAGAAGCTTCCGGCTTGGCCAGCCTACATGAGCAACGCACCTAAGACGATGGTCTTTGGCAATAATGGGATTGGTGTGAAGTGAATCGGAAAGGAGACGGAGTGGCGATTCGCGAATGGCCTCCGTCCCCTTTGAGGTACCTATGAAGTGTTTATGTTCAATCGACTTGGGTTTTTTGTGCTGGCAATCTGGTTGGTGCAGGCTGTGATTGCTCCCAAGCAGATTAAATCGCAAGAGGTTTCGCTCTCGGTCGAAGTGGCGGATGATCTCGCGATTAAAGATCCGGTTCGCAAGAAGGAGTTGCCTTTCAAGGTTTACTATCCCAAAACTGGCGGGCCTTACCCGGTGATTGTTTTCTCGCATGGGTTCGGCGGCAACAAGGATGGGTTTGGTCCTGTCGGTAAGCACTGGGCGAGTCAGGGCTATGTGGTGATCCATCCGTCGCATGAAGATGGACTCGGTCGACAGGGGAGCGATGGGCGGAATGCTGGCTCTGATGCTGCTGGGATTCGAGGTCGACTGGGAGGCTTGAGGAGCGGAATCAGCGACACAGGAAATATCAGTGGCCGTGTTGCGGATTTGGTTCTGGTTTTGGACAAGCTTGAAGACTTGCCGAGTTTGGCTCCCGGACTGAAGGGAAAGATCGACAACAAGAGGATCGGAGTTGCCGGGCATTCATTTGGCGCTTACACGGCGATGTTGATGGGTGGCGTGACGACTGACTTTGGCAAGGAAAAGGGCAAGAGCTTTCTGGATAAACGCGTGAAATGCATTCTGCCGATTTCTGCGCAGGGGACTGGTCAGCAAGGTTTGACTGAGCAGAGTTGGGAAGCGTTGCGATTGCCGATGATGACGATTACGGGAACGGAGGACCGGGGTGTTGGAGGTCAGAGCGTCGAGTGGAGGAAAGAGCCTTACAAATACAGTCCAGTTGGAGATAAGTATCTCATCGTGATCGAGGGGGCCAATCACATGTCCTATGGTGGTGCCCTGCGGATTCGAGGCGGCGGCGTCGCGGAAATCGTCAATTTTTGCACGACCAAGTACTGGGATGCCTATCTGAAGAATTCGCAGGAGGCAAAAGAGTATTTACAGTCAGGCAAACTCTTAAAAGACTTTGCCGATAAGTGCACGTTGGATAAGAAGTAAAGAGTTTGATTTGCGCAGTAAAGTCATCCTTTCAGGCGAGTTTCGAGAGGCGGAAATGACGTTCCAGAGTTTGATGAAATCAGACTCATCGTTTTTGTGTCGCGATTGTAGTCGCCATCTTGTCCGGGGGCAAAACTTGTTTTTTCGGCTTGTTGTCATCGGCTGCGCGAGCCTCGGCTTTATTGCTTTCGTTTTTGAAAGGTCGTCGCTGTATGTCCTACAAGCTCGGCAACAAGATCCCGAAGCTGAATTTAAAAAGCTAGATGCAAACGGCGATAACAGTATCTCCGCTGATGAATTCAAGGCGTTCCGGCCGAGTCGGATGATGCCTGATTTGTTCAAGCGACTCGACCGCGACGGTGATGGTTCGCTGTCGTTGGTGGAATTTCAAGTAGTTGCGACAATGGGTTCGAAGGCTCGCAATGCAGGCAAGTCGGTGGAGAGCGAGAGGCTTTTGGCACTGAGTGAGCCAGCAATCGCCAAAGGGACGACAACCGAGCTTGAGCGATACCGAGCCGCATCAGAGTACTCAGCGCGGCATGCCGGTTTGTGCTTGCTGATCATGAAAGATGGTGAGATTGTTTTCGAGCAACACGTCGAAGGCTCCAGCCCCGAGAAAGCTTACCAGTTAGCGTCTGGTACAAAGAGCTTCTGGGGGCCAATTGCCCAAGTGGCGATCTCGGAGGGATTGTTCACGCTGGACGAGGTCGTCTCGGAGACATTGACCGAATGGAAGGGCGACCCGCGGAAGTTAAAAATCACGGTTCGCGATCTGCTTTCGTTCTCCAGCGGACTGGAGGCTCCTCGGCGACTCTGGGCTGAGAAGAAGAAGGACTTGTACAAGCTGGTTCTCGAATTGCCCGCAACTGCCGAACCGGGTGCAGAGTTCGCTTACAGCGAGGTTCACCTCTACGCGTTCGGCGAATTCTTCAAACGCAAGCTGGCGGCTAAGTCGAATGCTTCGGCCAAGGGCGGAGAGCGACCTTGGGACTACCTTAATCGCAAAATTCTGACTCCGATTGGGTTGACCAATTTGAGATGGGTCAAAGACGGTTCGGGCGACCCGGCGATGGGGGATGGAGCCGTACTGACCGCGCGTCAGTGGGCAATCTACGGCGAGTTCCTTCGTCTCGGGGGAGAATGGAAAGGAAAACAACTCGTGCCGAGCGAGCGATTGGCGGAATGTTTTTCAAGTTCTCGAGCGAATCCTGCTTACGGTTTGACGTTTTGGTTGAATAAAGCGTCCGACAAACCTAACGCCGGAGTTGCCGATGCGGCGGGTGCGGGCCGGATGCGTTCATCGGATCAAGTTAGTGCACGTGGTATCGTACCTGGTAAGTTGCCTGATCTGGTGATGGCGGCGGGAGCAGGCCAGCAGAGGTTGCTTTTCAGTTCAGCCGAAAAGCTGGTCATCGTCCGGTTCGCCAACGCAGATATGCCGCGGCTAGTGATGGCAGGCAAGTATGACCAGCTCGATTTGACATTCAAAGACGAGGAGTTTTTTAACAAACTCCTCGAACCGGCACGAGACGGGAAAGAAGTCGATAGGAGTCCGAGCAGGGACGAAAGATTAGTGCCGCGATGATGGACTACTGGTTGGACTTCATGAAGGACGGCAAGCCCAGCAGCAAGCAGTTACCCGACTGGCCAGCGTATCAACCAGCGGCACCCAAAGTGATGGTATTTGGAAACGAAAGTATCGCTGCGCGATAGTTGGCTCTGATTACCGGGGCTACGAATCATCCGCAGAGACCCTCACGCGTACGAAAAAATAAAGGAAGGAAAATGATCAGCAAACGAGCAAAAAGTTTCGTAGTTTTCATGATCGCGATAGCCCTCAGCCTCAGCAACACTTTGGCGCAGGATGCCCCAGACAATTCTGAGAGTCAAAATCGGCGCGCAACCCAAGGAACGAATAGGCCGCAGCGGCAAGGCGGAGAACCTCGCAAACAGATCAATCCGCGTCAGCGTGAGGCGGTGCAGAAGTTGCGTGAACGGACAGAAAATGGTCCTGTTCCGACTGGGCTCGAACGACGGAAAATTCAAGTTGGTAAGACTGAGCGGGAGTACTTCATCAACATCCCTCAATTGTGCCAGGACAAGCCTTCGCCGGGTACGTTGCGCGGTCCTAGGTCACCGTGGCGGTTTGAGAAGTAAGGGGAACTGGATAGTGCGATCACGGTTCAGGCCATGAAGACCAGGACCGCTTCATGCACCCTGCGTAACTAGGAGGTTTTGCGAAATGCGGACAAGCTAGACGCTTATCCTGCGTAGTTCCTTGGAATCCAGCCAAAAACATTGGACTTGGGGGTTGTCTCTCTACGAAGTAATTAGTACTATTGTTTTCGTACAACCGGTACGCACGGTTGCTGTTTTTTTCACTCCTCTTGTTTTAAAGGGTTTCACGATGCGAAACAGTCGATCCTTGCGGAAGCAGCTTTCCCGCAAAATGTTGATTGAAAGCCTCGAAAACCGAGCTCTGATGGCCGGTGATTTGTACCACAATTTTTCGATGCCAGAGGATGTCGATGCCAATGGGTCGGTAACACCGATCGATGCGCTCATCGCTATCGACCGGATCAATCGGTCCGTCGCAGGAGAATCCTTGGCTCCGTCGTCTCAGGTCGACACGGTGATGGTGGATGTCAACGCCGACGAGTCGATCAGTCCGCTCGATGCATTGGCTGTGATCGATATCCTCAATTCCCGTAGCGCGAATGGACAAAGCGGTTCGCTAGCCAGCCGCGTCCAACCCGATCTTCGAATGGCAAGAATCCAAAGGGCTGTCGAAGATAACACCTTGCCACCCGGATGGACGATCGACCAAGCACAAGCGATCCTTGAGACTCTTCGCGTGGGCGGTCGTCCCGAGCTGGGTGACAGCGTCGTGAATGGTTCGCTTCGCTGGATGCCTGACGTAATTAGCCTGCCCTACGACGATGGCCAATCTTCGAAGGATGACGCCCGACAAGTTGAATCGTTAATCGCTGCGGTTTCTGAACGCCTCGCAGCATTCAACGTCTCGTCCGAGGTCATCTCGGATATCTCCGTCTTTATTCGAGATGGATCCTCGACGGGTTCTCCTGTTGATCAATCGCAAGTGCGTGAACGATTGGCCGAGCTTGGTGTTGACGTCGATACCATCATGCCTCAGCCAAAAAGCGATATCGATCTGGTTGAGCCTCAAGATCCGGTAGTCGAACAAATCCTGGTCACTGCTCCGATTCTTGAATCGATCGTTGAAAGGTTGAACTATGCCGGTGCAGCGCGCGAAATCATAGACACCATTAGCAAGGAGTGCTCAGATGCGATCGACGCGGGGGCGCCGCTTGGGTTCGAACAAGTCCAAACGCGACTAGGTCAACTCGGTTTCTCATGGGAAACCTTCAGCTACATTGTTCCCGAGGTGCTTCCTCCGGCCATGGATCAAGAGCCTGGGCAACCACCTCGGCAAGACCCTCGCGATGATCGCAACGATCGTCCTGAACCTCCAATCGTGACGGCTGTCATGGTCACTAGACCTGTCGCCGACTCGCTATTGCCAAGGCTCGCCGAGTCGGGGGTGTCCGAGAAAATCCTCGCTATACTTAGCAGGGAAATCTACGATGCAATCGCAATCGATAGGCCTTTGAGCATGCTCCAAGTAAGACTGCGACTAGTCGAACTCGGTGGCTGATCCCTCTGGCTGTACGGTTTCCAGCAAGATAGTTTTCACGGTGGTCACCAAATTGCCAAATGGCTATTGCTCATTGGCTCGGGTGATCACCGTGATTGGCCAGGAGCAATTCTGATACGGATAGACTATCAAGTCTTTTCGCCCAAGCGAGTCTTATTCACACCTTTATATCGACCCACAGATCCGCTTATGACTGAGCCTGTTTTACCTACCGATTCGGAACTTGAAATCCTAAAAGTGCTTTGGGATAAGCAGCCGTGTTCGGTGCGGGATGTTCACGATGCAATTGTTCGGGACGGTCGTCCCCTGGCTTATACAACAGTCTTGAAGCTCATGCAGATCATGACAGAAAAGCAGCTCGTCACACGCGACAGCAGCAACCGAGCACATGTCTACACCGCAGCAATTCCACGCCCCCAAACACAGAAGCAGCTCGTCGATGACCTGTTGAAAAGGGCTTTTTCAGGCTCTGCAGCCGAGCTGATTTTGCATGCCCTATCGGGCCGTAAATCGACACAAAAAGAATTGGCGGAAATTCGCCTTACGCTCGAAAAGTTTGAGAAGTTAACAGATTCGAAATCGAACAAGTCCTCAGGTTGATGATCTTGCTCATCCATTGGGGTTGATCAGGCAAAGGTGTTCTTTATGTACGGCGAAGTCATTGCTCTCCTATGGGGTCGTCTGCTTAACGATTACGCCCCACGCATCGGGTGGGCTTGCTACCACTCCTTATGGCAAGGATTGGTTATCGCAGGATTGCTAAGACTCGCACTCTACGCGATCTCACGCTTTTCTCAATACTACAGCAAACTCCGATATTCGATATCGTTGCTGGCGCTTCTTGCGATTCCAATCCTTGGATTGGGAACATTTCTTAGTAGGGATTCCGGAGTTCCACGAGTCGTACTTTCTGATGACACCTCAGGTATATCGATCGATCGCTTCCTAAGTACTGTTGCGTTGCATAAAAATTTACCGATTCTTTATGATTTGCGATCATGGATGGAACGGTTCATTCCTGCCATCGGAATCTTGTGGACAGTTGGCTTCTCAATTGCCGTTGTTCGATTGGTTCGGGGATGGTTTTTTGCTCATCGATTGGTTCGCCAAGCTAAGTCTTTCGACGACCCATTATGGCAAGGCCATGTGGAGCGGTTGTCTGATGCGATGGTAATCCGAAGGTCCGTTCGGTTGCTGAAGTCGGAATCAATCAACACTCCATCGGTCGTTGGGTGGTTCTCTCCAGTGATTCTTTGGCCGACATCGGCCATTACAGGGATTTCCGTTCAAGGAATCAGTGCGATCATCGCACATGAACTAGCGCATATCAGACGCTCTGACTTCATCCTAAATGTTCTTCAGTGCGTCATCGATGCGGTTTACTTCTATCATCCAGCAACTTGGTGGATTTCTCGTCAAGTTCGACTCGAGCGAGAGCACTGTGCTGACGAACTCGCTGTTCAAATGCTCGAAAGCAGTTCGTTAGGCACGAGGTTAGGTTATGGCCAAACTCTACTTGACCTTGAGGAATATCGTCCGGCACATGTTTTTACCATTCGGGCGACAGGAGGCTTTTTACTACCTAGGATTCGCCGGATCACGGGTAACAAAGAGCCCGGTATTTCTTTCCCTAGATTGATTGCGAGCCTGCTGATCATAGCAACGTTCGCTGGGGTTCAAACCTCTTTAGCGCTCGCCATAAAACCGTTTAGCAAAATTTCGAAATACAATGTTTCCGCCGATTCATTGAGGACGGATCCTGCCACAACGGGCGATCCTCCAAATGCTCTAGCAGTTGTCGTTACTGAGCCGATCGCTCAAGCGATCGTAGCAAGGCTCGCAGCCCAGCGTATCGATACCGATGCTTTATGTGCAGTTCGAGATGGTATGTGGGGAGCGATTCGAGAAGGCAAGCCGTTGGTTCTCCAGCAAGTCTATGCAATACTAATGAATCACGGGTACGATCCGAATATTGTGCATGCTCCTCCCGCTCATTTGAAGTCACCAACTTCGAGCAATGAGCCCACATTGGTCACCGAACCGATCGCCAAAGCGATCGTCGATCGGTTAGCTGCCCAGCGTATCGATACCGTTGCGCTCTGTGCCGTAAGGGATGCTATGTGGGATGCAATCCGAAACCGACGACCATTGACCCTAGAGCAAGTCCATACGATTCTGGCTCAATACGGTTACAACTCATCCACCCTGCATTCACCTCCGCCACATTAGGTGCATCTTGGCCGGTGCCTTGCGCTGGCGCCGGCGTGCCCAGTCCTTGCAATTGGCCGCCAGCTCCATTATTTTGTGGCTCCCCGCATGGATTTTTACCTTAGGTGCTTGAGCACGATCACGTTGCTCCGGGTTGGTGTAGTTGTTTGTTTCGTCGATTCTATGAAATGCCCGTGAGATGAGCTCAAGAAACCAATCCCTATTCCGCTCGTTCGGGAACAGTCTCTTCACCGCCTTTTTCATCTATCTCCTGGAAATCATTCTTGTTATCGCCTTCACCGCACTGATGTATCCGGGGGAGCTCTCGAACCAGATCCCTCGGGCCCTGGGCCTTCTCATTCTTGGTGATGCCTGCCTCTGTGCACTGGTGGCCTGTTTCAGTTCGAATCCAGGCGCCATCGCCCTTCAGCAGGATGCGCCCGGCGCCATGCTGGCTGTCGTTACGGCCGGCATGGTCACCACCCTCAGCGGCCTGGCGTCGCAGCAATTCGCCACGGTCACCCTGTTGATCGTCAGCACTACCCTGTTCACGGGATTGCTTTTGCTGGGACTGGGGTATTTCAAACTCGGTCGAATCGTTCGGTTCCTGCCCTATCCTATCATTGGCGGTTTTCTGGCCGGCTCCGGCTGGCTGCTCGTCCAGGGAGGCATTGGCATCATGGCGAACACGGATCCAGGGTTCAAGTGGTTTCAAGCCGATATCCTTGCGCTTTGGGTCCCCGGCGTTGTTCTTGGGGTCATTATCTACACCGTGAGCGTTAAAATAGCAAAGCCATACATGGTTCCACTCCTGATGCTTGGCGCGACGCTTTTGTTTTATGGCATTGCGTGGATCACGCACCGCTCCTGTGCAGATCTGCGGTCAGCTGGCTGGCTAATGGATATCAGCGCTTCGACTTCTCTTTGGGAATTTCCGCTCAGTCCGAGCCTGATCTCCGAAGTGAACTGGTCCGTGCTCACCGCGCAATTGCCTGCGATGATTCCCATCGCGATGATCAGCGCCATCGGCTTATTGTTGAACTCGAGCGGCATGGAAGTGCTGATTCGGAAAGACTTCGACCTGAGCCGGGAATTGAAGGTGGCAGGCTTCGGCAATCTCCTGGCAGGCCTTGCGGGTGGGATAGTTGGCTTTCAGGATATCAGCTCTTCGACATTGAATCATCGCATGAGCGGAGGGAGGCGGCTGGTTGGTATTCTGACGGCGCTGATGCTCGCCGCGACGTTGGTCGTCGGCACTTCGTTCATTCTGTTTGTGCCTAAAGTCGTTTTGGGATCCGTGTTGATTTATCTCGGTATCGAACTGTTGTTCGAATGGGTCTATAAAGCCTGGTTCAAATTTTCCCGCAGCGATTTCTTTGTGGTGATTGCCATCCTGGTGATACTCGGCGTCTTCGGAGTGCTGCAGGGAATCATGGCCGGCCTCGTCCTAGCAGTGGTCATGTTTGCGGTCAACTACAGCCGGATCAGCGTGATCAAATTCGCATTGACCGGGCAGGAGTTCCGCAGCCGCGTCAGCCACTCTCCGAGCGAGCAACGGGTCCTTGATGCGCACGGCGACCAGGTTTTCATCATGATACTCGAGGGATTCATCTTCTTTGGCACCGCCAACGGCATTTTCGAGGCCCTCCGCGAGCATCTGAAGAATTCAAAAACCGAACCCGTGAAATACTTCCTTGTGGATTTTTCAAAAGTCAGTGGCATCGACTCCACAGGCATGTTGAGTTTCAATCGCATGATCCAATGGAGTCAGGAGCAGGGCATCACCCTGGTCTTCAGCGGCCTGGAGAAAAAGGCTGAGGAACATTTCCTTATGGAAAGCTCTGAAACTGGAGCCTCCTCCGTGCAGTTTCTCCCCAATCTCGACCGCGGACTGGAGTGGTGCGAAAACAAAATCATCTCCGGCAGCAATCCGGACCCGGGCTTAGAAAAAGACATTGCTGAACAACTCAACGACATTCTCAAGGGCGAGGGCGTCGGGAAACTGCTACCCTTCCTGCAACGCCGGGAATACCATCCCGGAGAATACCTGATGAGGGAAGGCGATGCCCCGGACTTCATCTTTTTTATCCACTCCGGGCAGGTCACCGCCCAGTTGGAGATTCCTGGCAAAACGCCGGTCCGCCTCGAGACGATGTCCAGCGGCCGCACCGTCGGTGAAATCGCGTTCTATCTCGGCACGCGCCGCACCGCCAGTGTGGTCGCCGATCTCGATTCCATTGTCTATTCCCTTTCGATTGATGATCTGAAAAACATGGAAGCCACGGAACCGGAAACCGCCACAATTTTTCATCGCATTAGCGCGCTCCTGTTGAGCGAACGCGTGATGCACCTGACCCGGACCGTACGCGCGCTGGAGCGCCCATAAAATCACGCATCGCACCGCCGGGTGGGAAGATTCGCGCCTGCTACCAGTTGCGCGGTCTGGGTGCAAATCTCTGTTGCGTTGATCGAGAAAGTCGATCACCTTGGCAAGATCACCTGCAAGGACCGTCAACGGTCGATCGCAGACGGTGGGAGCGTACAGACTTTCCCGATTGTTTACACGCCCAAAAGGCTCAAACCTGGGCAAAAAGCTCTAAATCGCGGGACTCACCCCCAAACGGGTCCCGGGGCATTTCACCCAGTAAAAACATGGGGATTCGCGTTTTTTTCGCCTGTCGAAGTGTTAGCGAAAATGGCATATGGCAGTGACATGAAAAACCTGACCATCGCGTCCCGATATGCCTCGAAGCGACGTTGTAAAACGGCCCTTAACCAGTGTGCTCGAGGCTTGTTGGCCGTCGACCGATTGTGCCGCTGGATCGTTGGAACATGCCCTGGCGACTTGCTTAGTTGCTCAGGACACGCCCACCTAGGCGCGTTGGAGTGTTCGTCGTTAGCGCGGCGCAAGAATTGCAACGGGAAAGGCCTCGGGATGCGGTCCCAAGCCTCAAACTGGAGATCTGCTCATTTGGGTTTAGGGGGAATCGTAGGAAACAAGGGATGTGCTCGTGTGAAGTCTTGAGTTTTGACCTTGACGACCTGGAAAGAACGCTGAAAAACAGCGAAACGCGTGAAACGAGACCATCGATCCCTGTCAAGAAAATGCGTTATTCCTTATGATTCTTGATTGCAACATAGGCTTCTCTGTTATCAAACGTCAAAACGGCTCGCATGAAAAACATTCGAAACTTCTGCATTATCGCTCACATCGATCACGGCAAGTCGACATTGGCGGATCGATTGATACAGGCTTGCGGAGGTGTCAATCAGCGCGAGTTCCATGATCAGATGCTCGATTCGATGGACATCGAACGCGAGCGAGGAATCACGATCAAGAGCAACTCCATCACGTTGTCCTATCGCGCAGCAGATGGACAAGACTATCTGTTGAACCTCATCGACACGCCTGGCCACGTTGACTTTTCTCACGAAGTGAGGCGTTCCTTAATGGCCTGCGACGGAGCACTTATTGTTGTGGATGCATCTCAGGGCGTTGAGGCGCAGACTGTGGCCAATCTCTACCTTGCGCTGGAATACAACCTCACCTTGTTGCCCGTGATCAACAAGATCGATTTGCCTGCGGCTGACGTCGACAAAGTCCGCGAAGAGATCGATGCAGATTTGGGGCTTGATCCGTTCGTTGCGATCCCGGTTTCTGCAAAAACTGGACTTGGGATTGGTGAGTTGCTCGAGGGTATCGTATCGCATTTACCCTGCCCGAAGGGCGATCCTCAAGCTCCGCTCAAGGTCTTGGTATTCGACGCTTACTTTGATACCTATCGCGGCGTTATCCTTCAAGTACGCGTCGTCGAAGGAACGCTAATGAGTGGCGAGACGATCCACTTTATGCACGCTGGCCGCAACTATAAAGTCGACGAGCTGGGTTACAACCAAATTAAGCTGATTCCCAGAAAACAGCTTAGTGTTGGTGAAGTGGGTTACGTCGTTGCAGGCGTGAAAAGCGTCAAGGATATAGAGATTGGTGACACGCTGACCCATTTGGAACGACAAGCGGCCGAACCGATCGCCGGTTACAAGAAAGCTAAGCAAGTGGTGTTTTCGTCGATCTATCCTATGAGTACCGACGAGTATCCAGAACTGACCAAGGCGCTAGAGAAACTGGCGATCAATGACGCGGCACTAACTTTCGAAAAAGATAGCTCGGTAGCTTTGGGGTTTGGTTTTCGTTGCGGCTTTTTAGGATTGCTGCACCTAGATGTCATTCAAGAGCGATTGCAACGCGAGTTCGATTTGGGACTTGTCATCTCGGCTCCGTCGGTCAAGTACAAGATCGAATTGAAGGACGGGACGACGGTTGATGTTGACAATCCAAGTAATTGGCCTGATCCGATGTCGATTCAGTCGACCACCGAGCCTTTTATCAAAGCATCTATTCTCATTCCCGAAGGATACGTTGGGCCAGTCATGGAGCTTTGTCGGGAGCATCGTTCGGACAGCCAGACCATGAACTATCTGTCGGCCGGTAGAATTGAAGTGTCAAGCGAGATGCCGCTGGGTGAAGTGCTATTCGAATTCTACGGTAAACTCAAGATGATAACCCGCGGGTATGGTTCGTTCGATTACGTCCCAATTGAATATCGCGCTACGGATATTGTGAAAGTAGATATTCTGGTCAATCACGAGCCGGTCGATGCTTTGTCCTATCTTGTTCACCGCGACAAGGCGCGAACCCGTGCGTTGCACTATTGTGAACAATTGGCCGAAGCGATCCCCCGCCATCAGTTCAAGATTCCGATTCAGGGAGCCATCGGTGGCGAAATCATCGCACGTGCTACCATTCAGCCTTATCGCAAAGACGTGACAGAAAAATTATACGGTGGTGACGTGACCCGCAAAAATAAGTTGCTTGACAAGCAGAAAAAAGGCAAAGCTAAAATGAAGCAATTCGGCAGCGTCAATATTCCGCAGAAAGCGTTCATCTCCGTACTTCGATCCGATAACGACTAAGCGATCGTAGCCGAAAAAGTCAGCATGTCGCGATAGCCCAGGAATGGCGGACACCGGCGCAACGGCATTTGACATCGAGTATTTTGCTTTCAAAAAGAAGCACTTAACGGATATCCGACCGGTTCCGCTCAAGACCCGCTGGCTAACCCCAGCCGGGTCTTTTTCGTTTCAATCCGAACACCGACCAAGAAAGTCAAATGTATCGGGTTTCACGCGCAGAGGGCCATCACTTAATGACATTGGATTTGAGGCTTGTTGCACCTGTATTCGAACCGGTGTGGAATGACCGAGAAACGGTCTCGCTTGGTGAGATTGCGATCAAGGTTGCCTCAAAAAAGGAACTCATTACAATGAAGAACGTTGCCGGAAGACCACAAGATATTGCCGATATTGATGCCTTGCGACGGATGGAAGGTAAATAATGAATAAGGAACAAGAAACCCATGCCGATACGTTGAAATCACGATCACGAGGTACAAGCCGAGATATGTCTCCTGATGCAATCAATCGTCGCCTCGATATCGTTGATGAACTTCGCGAGTTTGCACTTGAACTTCGTGATTCGACGCGGCATGGGCCTATTAAAAAGCCCGTTATGACGGCTGCAAATTCTGATAATCAGAACCAAAAACCGTTGCATTAGTAGAACTCCGGCGCTGAAAAAACTCAGGGACTGTCCTCGTGTTTTTTGTGATCCTAACCAACGTTTACGCTACCTGCACTGGGGGCTGAACCAGCGAAAATGCGTCCGGGAACCATCACGCATCAGCATACGCTGGAGTCCCTGACGACACCCCACTTCGCGCTGAAAGACCTATCTCTTTGACGAAGAGCCCGGCGTTTCGACAGTCGGCTGCCGATTCGTCGCCTGGGGTTGCGGAGCCGGTTTCGGCGACTTCACCCTATCCTGCCACTCGTCGAACTTGAGCACCCGCAGATTCTGAGCCTCGTCCAGCGTCGTGCCACTCCGCACTTCCAACTCCCGAATCCGCTCGCTTGGGGTCAGCACCGCGAGCGGATCGGTGTTGTCCCACAACCGGACCGTATTGTCCGCGCTCCAGGTCAGCACGCGCGACTCATACTCGTCCCGACTGAACTGTGCGCCGTTTAGGTAGTCGTGTTGGAAGGTCTGGAGCGGCTCGGGCTTGGTCACGTCCCACAACCGCGCTGTCTTGTCATTGCTCCAGGTCAGCACGCGCGACTCGTCCCGGCTGAGCTGCGCGCCACCCACATCGCTGTCGTGCTTGAAGGTTTGGAGCGGCTCGGGCTTGGTAACGTCCC
>Ga0208085_1000287_pt1 | contig 19311 bp, 22 predicted proteins | sample LakMenEpi21Jun10_FD_150721 | JGI IMG/M metagenome (GOLD analysis project Ga0208085, IMG submission 150721) | Freshwater microbial communities from Lake Mendota, WI - 21JUN2010 deep hole epilimnion (SPAdes) | ecosystem: Environmental > Aquatic > Freshwater > Lentic | place: Lake Mendota, Madison...
GCAGAACCCGGTTCGCTTAATCCCATGTCTTCTAAAAAAACCTGACGTTCTTCGTAGCTTTCTAATTCCGTAATATCTGCTTCTGCCCCAACTGAAAGAACAATTACTTCTGCTTGTTCGTCTTTTACTAATTCACGTACTTGGTCTACATATTTGTTTCCGCTAACAGCTGATGCTTCATCTACATTACACACATACAAAACCGGTTTGGTTGTAATTAATTGAAACTCTTCCATCAAATCAATTTCATCTTGATTTTGAGGAATTACTGTTCGTGCGGATTTTGCTTGCAATAAAGCTTCGCGAATTCGGTCTAACAATGCTTTTTCAACAATCGCTTCTTTATTACCTGTTTTTGCCGCACGGTTGGTTTTTTCCAAACGTTTTTCAACGGTTTCTAAATCTTTTAATTGCAATTCGATGTCGATGGTTTCTTTGTCACGAATAGGATTCACGTTCCCATCCACGTGCACAATATTATCGTTATCAAAACAACGCAACACGTGAATAATGGCGTTACATTCTCTGATGTTTCCTAAAAATTGATTGCCTAAACCTTCCCCTTTACTGGCTCCTTTTACCAAACCTGCAATGTCAACAATGTCCACAGTTGCCATTTGAACACGTTCCGGTTTTACCAATTCTTCCAAACGGGCAATTCGAGGATCAGGAACGTTAACTACACCAATATTTGGTTCGATGGTACAAAAGGGAAAATTGGCACTTTGAGCTTTTGCATTTGACAAACAATTAAAAAGGGTTGATTTTCCAACATTCGGTAATCCTACAATTCCTGCTTTCATCTTTTAAAGTAATGGTTTAGTCCCGAAATTCCGGGAATGGGTAAAAGGGTTTTTAAACGGGTGCAAATATAGTTTTATTAATTGAATTGTTTAATTACTAAAACTCAAAAAAAACTCCTCAAAAGAGGAGGCATTTCTTATTCGTTGTGTAAAAAAGATTGTCTGTTTAACAATGTTTCTTCACTTTCTACATGATTATCATCAGGAACACAACAATCCACGGGACAAACAGCGGCACATTGAGGTTCTTCATGGAAACCTTTACATTCGGTACACTTTCCGGGAACAATGTAATAAATATCATCTGAAATGGGGGTTTGAGCAGCATCGGCATCAACCTCCGTTCCATCCGGTAAAATTACTTTTCCCTTCAGTTTTGTTCCGTCTTTATATCTCCAATCGTCTGCCCCTTCATAGATAGCAGTATTTGGACATTCCGGCTCGCAAGCACCGCAATTAATACATTCGTCTGTTATTATGATTGCCATAGCTAATTTTTGATTTATTTTTGTGCAAAATTACAATCAATTCCATATATAAACAAGTTACAAATGTTAGAAAAAACCAAAATAAATTCTTTTGTTGCTTTAGGTTATTTTTTAAGTCAGTTTTCATTAGATTCTAACCATAGAAAACAAGAAGTTTTTAATAATGATGCCTTTTTTGATTCTTTCGAAGCATTATTAGAACTTTCGCAATCACATAATGGATGGTTTACCAAAGAACAAGTTTATTTTGCTGTCAATTCATGGGCAGAAGCTTTGACCGAAACAAATTTAAATGAATGGCTTTCAGACTATGATTTTTCAAATGTCAAACCTAAAACAGTGGGATTAATTTTGGCAGGTAACATTCCTCTTGTAGGTTTTCACGATTTTTTGTCTGTTCTGATTTCAGGACATAAAGTATTGGTTAAGACTTCCTCTAACGACCAACATTTGATTAAATTTTTTGCAAACTATTTAATTTCCGTTGATAAAGATTTAGAAGAAAGAATCACTTTTACCGATGGAAAACTCGAAAATTTTGATGCAGTCATTGCAACCGGAAGCAACAATACCGCCCGTTATTTTGATTATTATTTTAAAAACAAACCTTCCATTATTCGTAAAAACAGAAATTCCGTAGCTATTTTAACCGGGAATGAAACGCAGGAAGATTTGGTCAATTTAGGAGAAGATATTTTCCGTTATTTTGGGTTAGGATGTCGGAATGTTTCGAAAATATTTGTGCCAAAAGGATATAATTTTGACTCCTTTTTTAAGGCAATTTTTGAGTATCAAGACGTGATTCATTATGAAAAATACGCTAATAATTATGATTACAATAAGGCAGTTTTTCTGATGAGTAATTTCAAATTATTGGATAATGGATTTCTAACTTTAAAAGAAGATTCCAGTTATTCCTCCCCTATTTCCAGTGTATTTTATGAATTTTATGAAGGTTTGGAAATATTAAAAAATCGTTTAAAAAATGAAGGCGACCAAATTCAATGTATTGTGTCTGAACATTTAATAGATAACAGCATTGCTTTCGGTCAAACGCAAAAACCAAAACTTTGGGATTATGCTGACAATGTGGATACATTAAAGTTTTTAAATTCGATTTAGTAATTTTACGTAACTTTGAGAAATAAAAACAGTTATATGAAAACCAAAATACTATTAATCACCATTCTATTTTCAAGTAACTTTTTATTTGCTCAAACCAATTTAAGTGGATTTTATCCAAGCTCAACTATTTCTGGTTTACGATTCGGATCCGCAACTGCCATTCACGAAAATACAATAGTGATCTCAAGTGCTACCAGTCCGTTTCCACCTGTGACAACAGGCTATGTTTATGTTTTTAATCAAACTAATCAATCCATAACACAAGAAGCTTACTTTTATCCAAGTGATGCTTTATCAAATGATCAATTTGGAAAAGCAGTAGCTGTTTTTGAAGATTTTATTGCAGTTGGGTCACCATTACATGATGAAGGATTTTCTGATTCCGGTGCAGTTTATTTATATAAAAAAGTAAATAATAATTGGGAGTTTTTTCAAAAAATAACAGCTACAGATGCCTCTGCAAACAAACAATTTGGCTCTTTTGTAAAAATACAAGGTAATTCATTATTTGTTTCCGCACCAAATGATACAAATTCAATAGGAATTGGCTCAGTCTATGTTTATACTTTTAACGAAACGGAATGGATATTTAATCAAAAATTAACCATAGCAAACAGTATAAAATTAGGTGAAAAAATTGAAATTGAAGGGAACTATTTAGTTGTTTCAGATAGATTAAATGAACAAAAAACCAAATATCATACTTTTATTTTTGACACAAACTGGATATACAATGATTCAACTTTAGAATTTGGAAATTTGGAAGAAAACATAAAAGATTTTTCCTTTGACGGACAAAAATTATACATAACTGCCATACAGATGAGCAGCCAGTTTTTAAATAAAGTTTACATTTTAAATCGGGTAAATAATTCTTGGGTAAATGAAAGCATATTACCAATGAATTTTGATGATTTTGTAATTGGAAAAATTGCTGTTTCCGGAAATAATATGTTGGTTGGATATGAGTTTTATTTCTTGCAATTAAGTCGAAAATTTCCAGTTTTTTATTATAAAAAAATTGAAAACGAATGGCAAATGCAAACTTACTTCTATGGTGAAGGACAATCTAACATGGATGATTATTTGGGCAATAGTATTTCGATGTTCGAATCAAATGTAGTTTTAGGTGCCTATAATGAAGGAGGTATTAATACCGGAAAAGCCTATTCGTTTAATTTAGAAAATTTAAGCATCCCTACTTTTGATAAAAATGTAATTTCTATTTATCCAAATCCAACAAATAATAGTATTACGATTGAAAACCAATCTTCAAATCAGGTCGGGCGATATGAACTTTTTTCTATCACCGGTAAATTATTATATTCCGTTTCAAAACAGTTTTCTACTCTTTCTCTAGATCACTTCCAGTCAGGAATCTATTTATTGAAAATCAGTTTTGAAAATGATTCTTATGAGACGCATAAAATTATTAAAAAGTAATTTTATTACTTATCAACTAAAACGTTATTGTTAATAACCTATAATAAAAACAACTTTTAATAATAAATCTATTCAGTGTGAATTTCTGAAATTTGCAGTTCAATATCGAAATTAAACTACACTCATGAAAAAACACAACTATAGTGCGGGTCCTTGCATTTTACCACAAGAAGTATTTGAAAAATCGGCTCAAGCGATATTAAATTTTAATAACTCCGGATTATCCATATTAGAAATTTCACACCGTAGCAAAGATTTTGTTGCTGTGATGGATGAAGCCAGAGCCTTAGCTTTGGAATTATTAGGATTAGAAGGAAAAGGTTACCAAGCATTGTTTTTGCATGGTGGTGCAAGTTTAGAATTTTTAATGGTTCCGTACAATTTAATGAAAATTGATGGTAAAGCTGCTTATCTAGACACAGGTACTTGGGCAAATTCTGCCATTAAAGAAGCGAAAGCTTTTGGTGAAACGCTTGTTGTTGGTTCTTCAAAAGCAGAAAATTATAATCATATCCCAAAAGAAAATACCGTTCCTTCTGATGCGGATTATTTTCACTGTACATCCAATAATACTATTTTTGGTACTCAAATGAAAGAATTTCCAAATTTGAATATTCCGATGGTTTGCGATATGAGCTCGGATATTTTTTCGAGAACATTGGACTTTTCAAAATTTGATTTGATTTATGCAGGTGCTCAAAAAAATATGGGTCCTGCCGGCACAACATTAGTGGTTGTAAAGGAGGAAATACTGGGAAAAACGGGTCGAACCATTCCAAATATGTTAGATTACAAACAGCACATTGATAAAGAAAGCATGTACAACACGCCTGCTGTTTTTCCTGTGTACGCCTCTCTTTTAACTTTACAATGGTTAAAAAATCTTGGAGGAATTGCAGCTATTGAAAAAGTGAACGAAGCAAAAGCTAACTTAATCTATACCGAAATTGATCGTAATCCGCTGTTTACCGGAACAGCTGTAAAAGAATTCAGAAGTAACATGAATGCAACGTTTTTACTAAACGATGAAACCCACGCTCCTATTTTTGATTCGATGTGGAAAGCAGCCGGAATTTCAGGACTTCCGGGTCACCGTTCTGTGGGTGGTTACCGTGCCTCCATGTACAATGCATTACCTTTAGAAAGTGTGCAGGTTTTGGTAGACGTAATGAAAGAATTAGAAGTTAAAATTTAAAAGAAGTAAATATAAACGTAGTTCACAGCGACTTTGCTTCTAAGTTACTTAGAAACTCAGAACCTTAGAACCTTAGAACCTTAAAAAATGAAAGTATTAGCAAATGATGGTATTTCTAAAAGTGGAATTAAAGCTCTCGAAAAAGGTGGTTTTGAAGTTATAACTACCAAAGTTGCACAAGAACAAGTGGCCAATTATATTAATACACACCAAATTAGAGTAATTTTAGTGCGTAGTGCAACGAAAGTTCGCAAAGATATTATTGATGCTTGTCCGAGTTTAAAAATCATCGGACGTGGTGGTGTTGGAATGGATAACATAGACGTAGCTTATGCTCGTGAAAAAGGAATTCACGTAATCAACACTCCTGCCTCTTCCTCAGAATCGGTAGCAGAGTTGGTTTTTGCACACTTATTTTCAGGTGTACGATTTTTGCAGGATTCAAATAGAAATATGCCGTTGGAAGGTGATACCAATTTTGACGGCCTGAAAAAAGCCTATGCAAATGGTATTGAATTACGTGGAAAAACCTTAGGAATTATTGGTTTTGGAAGAATCGGACAAGCAGTTGCTAAAATGGCATTAGGATTAGGAATGAAAGTTATTGCTTCTGATAAATATGTTGGTGAAGCTGTCATTCGCGTTGATTTCTATAATGGTCAGTTTATAAATGTTGATATTCAAACAGAACCAATGGAGGATTTATTTAAACATGCTGATTTTATTACGCTTCACGTTCCTGCTCAAGAGGGTTACGTAATTGGTCGTGATGAATTGAAGGGAATGAAAGATAATGTTGGAATCATTAATGCCGCTCGTGGCGGAGTGATTGATGAAGTAGCTTTAATCGAAGCATTAGATGAAGGAAAAGTTTTATTTGCCGGATTAGACGTATTTGAAAATGAACCAACTCCGGAAATTAAAATATTAATGCATCCAAAAATATCATTAACTCCTCACATCGGAGCCGCTACAGAAGAAGCTCAAGACAGAATTGGAACCGAATTAGCTGAACAGATTATAAGCTTATTAAAAACTGAAAAATAATATTGTTTTCAATGAATTATTATCTATTTTTGATTGAAACTATAAAATAAAAAATATGTTCGATCAATTAAATCAATTAGTCCAACAGTTTGGAAATGATGCGGTTGTTAAAAACAATGCAATTCCAAATGAATTGAATGAAGAAGTTATGAATGAAACAGGTAGTTCTCTACTATCTGGTTTACAAAAAATTGCATCTGAAGGCAATTTGGAACAATTAGCCAGCTTATTTCAAGGAAATAATGCCGGTTCAACGTCAAATCCGGCTGTAAAAAAATTAGTTAATCAAGTATCAGGTAATTTAGAACAGAAATTTGGAATCGATTCTAATGCTTCAAACGGTGTGGCATCAAACATGATTCCAAAAGTTTTAGAATCTTTGGTTGGAAAAGCAAAAGACCCCAATGTAAAAGGATTTGAAGTTTCCGATTTAGTCAATGCAATTTCAGGTGGTTCGGGAAATTCAGGTTTAATGGATGCAATTACTAAATATGGCGGTCAGTTTGGATTAGACCAAAATAAAGACGGTAAAGTCGACCTTCAAGATGCAATCACAGCTGTAAATACAAAAAGTAGTGGATTAGGTGGATTTTTAAGTAAATTTTTTAAATAGTAATCAGTACTTAATCAAAAACCGTCTCTATTGAGGTGGTTTTTTTGTTAAATCAATACTATAATGTCTAATATTTTTTTTTCTTATCTTTATGAAATGAAAAAATGGTTTATTTTAATTTCTCTAAACTATATTATTTGCTCTTGCAGTGGCTCAAAAAACGGCATGGCTTCAACTGAAAATAATCCTACCGTTAATGATACTATTCGAATTGTTAATGATGAATTAGAATATGAAATTATAATCATTGAACCCGGTTTTAATTCTTGGTTATTGGCTACAGCAAAACCCCGAAATTATTATGACCAATCCTACTTAGAAAATAGAAATCGGATTTGGGTTGTAAATTATAATCAACGAGTTTTTGATCATAATCGATATGACCCAATGCTCTATGAGATGCAAATTGATTACCAAAATAATATTAACTATGGCTATGAAGTAAATTATATTCTTTATAACTATTTCGTTTATTTTCAACAAAAATATAAGCAAAAATTAGGAGGATTTGAACCTAGACTTTAATCGATGGAAAAATTAAAAGAACGCTGGGGAATTACGTCTAATTTTCAATTAGTTATAATTTTTATAGTGTTCGCAATAACAGGTTCCCTATCTGCCTATTTGTCCAAACCATTTACCAATTACATTGGATTAACAGAGGAGAATTTGGGTGGATTTTTTCTCCCCATTCGTTTACTTGCCATTTTTCCAATTTATCAGGTTTTATTGGTACTCCTTGGATTCTTGTTTGGACAATTTACCTTCTTTTGGTGGTTTGAAAAAAAGATGCTTCGCGGTATGAAATTAGGGTTTATTGCAGATTGGTTTGAAGGGAAAAGGGACTAAGGGACTAAGGTTCTAAGGTTCTAAGGTTAAATTAAAAAAATAGCTTCACGTTTGTGAAGCTATTTTTTTAGTTCTTTTTTATTAGATAAGTATAAATCCAAGTTAATGTAAATGTTGGTATAAAATCGAATCCGGGTAATAGTTCCTCGATAAACAAAATAATTCCGCCCACTGCTCCTACATTACCTTTGTACATTTTCAATAAGATTAAACTGGCTATCGGAGCCCAAATTACATCTGAAATAGGACCTAAAAAAGGCACTAAATACGACAACATTCCAATTCCGTCAAATAGTAAACCCAGCCATAAATCTCTGGATTTATTATTTGGTTCAATCTTTTTAATTATTTCTGACATTTGTGCTTTTTAAAAAATTAAAAAACAAATGTAATGCCAAATTACTTATCTTGTTTCAATAAATTAAAAAAGTCGTTACGATTTTCTTTATAATTAAAAATTCCACCATATTGAATAGTAGATGTAAAGCTAGAACTGTCTTTGATTCCTCGACTGGATACACATAAATGCTCTGCTTCCATTACCACAATAACATCTTCAGTATTTAAAACTGATTTTAATTCATTAAAAATTTGCATAATCAACCGTTCCTGAACTTGTGGTCGTCTAGCATAATAATCCACAATTCGATTCAACTTCGATAAACCTATTACATTTCCGTTAGAAACATAACCAATATGTGCTTTACCAATTATGGGTAGAAAATGATGCTCGCAAGTTGAATTAAAACTAATATTAGCTTCCACTAACATTTTATCATAGTTATAACTATTTTCAAAAACAGATATTTTAGGCTTATTCGCCGGATTTAACCCACTGAAGATTTCCTGAATAAACATTTTTGCCACTCGATGCGGGGTACCTCTAAGGCTGTCATCTGTCATATCGAGTCCCATTTCTTCCATAATAATGTGAAAATGCTTTTCAATAGTTGCCATTTTTTCAACATCCGATTTAACAAATGCATCAGGTCTCAAAGGAGTTTCGGCGGATGTCATATGATGTTCATCTCCTAAAAGTTCAAATAATTCTTTTTCTATTAAGGTATTCATAGCTTTATATTTTTTTAGTGTTGGAAGTACATTTAAGATTTTATCTTTTAAAAATTACTTTTTAGTTTTTGTTTATAATTTTTTTTCAATTTTTCAATTTTTGGTGTGATAACATAACTACAATACGATTGTGTTTTATTTAAATTATAATAATTTTGATGATAATCTTCAGCCATAAAAAATTCTGAAGCAGGACTCACTCTTGTTACAATTGGATTTTTAAACGTTTTTTCAGTAGTCATTAATGCAATATAATCTTGGATAAGTTGCTTCTGAATGTCTGTATAATAAAACACTTCACTTCGGTATTGAGTGCCCTCATCATTCCCTTGACGATTTAACGTGGTTGGATCGTGTGTGGCAAAAAATATTTCCAACAATTCCCCGTAAGAAATTATTTTCGGATTAAAAGTAATTTGAATCGCTTCGGCATGACCAGTTGAACCATTACAAACTTCTTTATACGTTGGATTTTGAACAGTTCCGCCAATGTAACCCGGCAATACTTTATCAACACCCTTTAATTCTAAAAATATGGCTTCTGTGCACCAAAAACATCCACCGGCAAAAGTGGCAATTTCCATTTCGTTTGTCATTTTAATTTTAATTGGTTCTTTAACTTGACTATAATTTGATTTCTTATCTTGTGATTGACATGAAATAGTTGTAAAAGTAATGAGCACAAAGAATAACTTTTTCATAATTGATTTTTTGTTTAACAAATATAAGATAAAATTAAACAGTTTTGGTAATGTTAACTTAAATTTATTATTTATACAACGATAAATAGAAATGATAGGTTCAATAATCCTTAAAATCTTTGTTACTTTGTGAAAACTATCTGATATGATTCAAGCAAAAAGCATTCATAAAAAATTCGACCAACTTCATGTTTTGAAAGGAGTAGATTTAGTTGTGAATAAAGGTGAAATTGTTTCAATTGTTGGAGCTTCAGGTGCTGGTAAAACTACATTGTTACAAATAATAGGAACGTTAGAAAAACCAACACCACAAGCTGGAACAGAGCTAATCATTGATGGACAATCTGTTTTAGAAATGAATGACAAAGAATTATCTAAGTTTAGAAATTTAAAACTTGGGTTTATTTTTCAATTTCATCAATTACTGCCGGAATTTACGGCATTGGAAAATGTTTGTATTCCAGCTTACATCGCAGGAAAAAGTAAAACTGAAGCTGAAGCTGAAGCAAAAAAACTATTAGCATACCTAGGTTTATCAAATCGCATGGATCACAAACCCGGTGAACTTTCCGGTGGAGAACAACAACGTGTAGCAGTAGCCAGAGCATTAATTAATAAACCGGCTGTTATTTTTGCTGATGAACCTTCCGGAAATTTAGATACCGCTTCAGCAGAAAACTTACATGAATTATTTTTTAAATTAAGAAATGAATTCGGTCAAACTTTTGTAATTGTAACCCACAATGAAACCTTAGCAAATATGGCTGACCGAAAATTAGTTATGGTAGATGGCTTATTTGAAAAAAATGCAGGTTGGGTTGATTTAACCAATTTGAACCCAATCAAAGGTTAATTCATGACCAAAAATGAACTGAAAGAATTTCTAGATGAAAAAGTTGTTTTATACAACCATCCGAACTTCATTGAAAGTGACCCAATTCAAATTCCTCATCGGTACCAATTAAAAGAAGATATTGAAATATCAGGATTTCTTTCTGCTACAATTTCTTGGGGAAACCGGAAAATGATAATCAAAAATGGGCTGAAGTTAATGGATTTGTTGGGAAATTCGCCCTATGATTTTATCATGAATCATTCTGATAATCAATTGGAAACAGTTAACAATTTTGTACATCGTACATTTAACGGAATCGATTGTGTAACTTTTATTAAAGGGTTAAAAAATATTTATGAAAATCATTCCGGATTAGAAGCCGTTTTTGCAAAAAATCAGCAAAATGATTCCTTACAATTAAGTATTTCGGAATTCAAAAAAACCTTTTTTGAAATTGAACATTTAAATAGAACGCAAAAACATATTTCTGATCCCTTGAATAATTCAGCCGCAAAACGCATCAATATGTATTTACGTTGGATGGTTCGTAAAGATAAAGTAAGTGTAGATTTAGGTATTTGGAAATCAATTCCACCCAGTAAATTATCATGTCCACTCGATGTCCATTCTGGAAATGTTGCAAGGAAATTAGGACTGCTCCATCGAAAACAAAATGATGGAAAAGCACTTTTTGAATTGGATACTCAGTTGCGAATTTTAGATTCAAAAGATCCTGTAAAATATGATTTTGCCTTGTTTGGTCTTGGAGTATTTGAAGGTTTTTAAAATCAACGAGGCAAATTTGATTCGCTAACCTAATTCTTGCTATTCAAAGTTTTAAAAAATATCTTTATTTCAACAAAAAACTGTAATTTGGTCTTATTCAATATATTTAATTTAATTCAATTCTATTCCTCCCTCATGAAATTCACTTTGGCAGAATCCGTTACAAGAGTTTTGTTTCCTAAGAATATATGGTTAACAGGGTATATTATGCTTTTTTTTGTGCTTTGGGTATCCACTTTTATAGGAACTTCAGATTATAATAATTGGTGGATTGAAAACACATTGACCATTTTATCTCTTTTATTTTTAGCCCTAACCTATAAAAAATATGTCTTTAGCGATTTGTCGTATTTATTCATTTTCATTTTCTTATGCCTACATGTATATGGATCAAAATACACTTATGCAGAAAATCCATTAGGCTATTGGTTACAAGACATTTTTAATACTGAACGCAATCACTATGATCGAATAGTACATTTTGGATTTGGTTTCTTACTAACTTATCCTTTTCAGGAATTATTTAGACATTGGTTAAAATTGCCTAAAACAATATCTTGGATGCTGCCAATAGAATTGTCAATTTCTATAGGAGCTTTGTATGAAATAATAGAATGGGCAGTGGCCGACATCTTTTTCAAAGCTCAAGGACATGCTTATCTAGGCACACAAGGGGATGTTTGGGATGCTCAAAAAGACATTTTTTTAGCATTTGTCGGAGCAATTTTGGCAACTATAACTATTAGACTTTTTAAAAAATTAAATTAAAAGTAAAAGACAGACAATCATTTTCTTCTAAATCCATCAATTCTATTCTTCCTTCAAAAATGCGTACCTTTGCAAAAACTATGTATTTATGAGCACTTTTTTGGATTTTGACCTACCCAAATCATTACAAAAAGCATTGGATGAAATGGGCTTTTTAATCCCTACGCCTATTCAAATAAAATCGATGCCGGTTATTTTATCCGGTTGTGATATGATGGGAATTGCTCAAACCGGAACAGGTAAAACATTTGCTTATTTACTTCCTATTTTAAAACAATGGAAATTCCAAAATACACACACACCACGGGTTTTAATTTTAGTTCCAACCCGTGAATTGGTAGTGCAAGTTGCTGAAGAAGTTGTTAAATTGACAAAACACATGTCAGTTAGAACACTTGGCGTATATGGTGGTGTAAATATTAATACCCAAAAAACTGCTGTTTATCAAGGTGTTGACATTTTAGTAGGAACACCCGGTCGAGTGATGGATTTAGCTTTGGACAATGTGATTCGTTTTGATGAAATTCAAAAATTAATTATAGATGAATTTGATGAAATGTTGAATTTAGGTTTTCGATTTCAAGTGACTTCCGTTTTAACGATGTTGAAAATCAAAAGACAAAACATTCTATTTTCGGCAACAATGACAGACGAAGTAGATGACATGTTAGACGAATATTTTGATTTTCCTATTGAAGTTTCTTTAGCTCCATCCGGAACTCCATTGGAACAGATTTCTCAACTCGGATACAAAGTACCTAATTTTTTAACTAAAATTAATTTGCTGAAAAAACTTTTGCACACAGACGAAAGTATGTCAAGGCTTTTAATTTTTATTAATAATAAAAAAACGGCCGATTTAGTTGCCGCTTCCTTAGAAGAAGATTTTCCTGATCAATTCGGATTAATTCATTCCAATAAATCACAAAATTATCGTTTGAATACCATGGCTTCCTTTCAAGCAGGAGAAATCAGAGGAATTGTAACCACAGATGTAATGGCTCGTGGTTTAGACATTTCAGATATAACACATGTAGTAAATATGGAATTTCCGGAGGTTCCTGTTCAATACATGCATCGCATCGGACGTACAGGTCGTGCCGATAAAACCGGTACTGCCTTAAGTTTTGTGAGTCCGAGAGAAGAAGAAATTCAAATTGAAGCTGAAATTTTAATGGAAAAAGAAATTCAGTTTTTAGCATTACCCAATATAGAAATCGAGGAAAAAATACTCGAATTCGAAAAAGAGAAAAGAAAAATGAAAGTGCTTCTGAAACGGCCAAAAAAAGAGGGTGGTGAAGCATTTCATGAAAAGAAAGACAAAAACAAAAAGGTTAATTTAGGTGGGCCTGGGAAACGTACTCCCAGAAAAACAGAATCCAGAAATCGTGGTGTAGAGAAGAAAAGAGATGCTAAAAGAAAGAAAAAATAGAATAAATAAGTAGGTGAAGTATTCTAAAAACTTAATTCTAGAGACCTCAATATAATTCTTTTGTACTATTAAAATATAAAAACTATCTTTGAAAAACTTTCATTAAATGCAGTTTAAATATCCTGAAATTCTGTATTTCCTATTTTTATTGGTTTTACCAATTTTGGTTCATTTATTCCAACTTCGTCGTTTTAAAAAGGAATATTTCACCAATGTAAAATTTCTTAAAGAACTTTCTATACAAACGCGTAAAAGTTCACAACTTAAGAAATGGTTTCTGTTACTTACCCGTTTATTTTTATTAACAGCTTTGATTTTTGCCTTTGCACAACCTTTTTTCAAAGCGAAAGATAGTAAAGGAGTAAATAATGAACTTTATATCATTCTTGATAATTCCTTTAGTATGCAAGCCAAAGGAAAACAAGGAGAACTGCTCAAACGTTCTGTACAGGAATTATTAGAAAATATCCCGGAGAACAAAACGTTTTCATTGTTAACCAACGATGCTATTTATTGGAATACTGATATCAAATCAATACAGAATGAATTGATGAATTTGAATTATAGTGTCAATTCGTTTCAATTAGATCAAAGCTTAACTAAAATTAAATCGAGAAAAACACCTTATAATAAAGATTTAGTCATCATAACCGATGCAATTAATTTACAGGAGAATCAACTGAAACCAATTGATAAAACGCATTTTCCTTTCTTTATTATTCCAAATTCAGAACAAAAAAATAATGTTTCTGTTGATAGTGTGTATTTACACCAAACATTAGATAATTTTTACGAAATAGGTGTAAAAATAAAATCTTATGGAAAATCGGACATGGAAATTCCGGTTGCATTGTATAATCAAAAACAATTGATTGCTAAAACACAAATTACAGTTGATCAACTTGATAGAGAACTTTTCTTCACTATTCCAAAAGCAGATTTTAATGGTTATGTATATTTAGATGATTCAGGATTGGTTTATGACAATTACTATTATTTTAGCATTTCTAAACCTGAAAAAACAAATATTTTAGCGATTGGTCAAGTAGAAAAAAATCAATTTCTAACAAAAATATTTACTGAAAATGAATTTATATTTTCTCAATTTGAATTAAAATTATTAGACTATAATCTACTTGAAAAACAAGATGTTGTCATTTTAAATGAGCTTAAAGAAATTCCACAAGCGTTACAAACCACGTTAAAATCATTTTATGAAAAAGGTGGAAACTTGATTTTTATTCCATCTTCAGAAACTAGCATTTCTAATTCAAACCTTTTTTTAAGAAATTTTGGTGCTATTTCGATGAATAATTCAATACAAAAGGAGAAATTAATTACGGGCATTTCGTTCGCTCACCCATTATATTCTGGTGTTTTTGAAAAAAAAGTGGAGAATTTTCAATATCCTAAAACGGTTTCCGGTTTTGGACTAATAAGCACTTATCCTGCAATTTTAAGTTATGAAGACCAAAGTCCGTTTTTAACTGCTCTTTCAACCGCTTTGAGTTCTGTTTATGTATTTTCAGCCCCAATCCATAAAGACAATTCAAATTTTAAAAACTCACCATTGATAGTGCCAACATTTTATAATATGGCACTGCAAAGTGCAAAAACAGGCATAAATGCGTTACCAATAGGAACTTCAACTCCGGTTACTGTTGACCAACTTTTATCAAAAGATGAGATTATTTCAGTAATTTCGGTAACAGATGAAAAAGCGGAAAAATTTATACCACAACAACAAATAGTAAACAATAAAGTTAAACTCTCGTTTGTTGAAAGCCCTACAATTGCTGGAAATTACAATGCTTTTAAAGATAATTCCATTTTAAAAAATATTAGTTTTAATTATCCTCGAACTGAAAGTGATTTAAGTTTAGATAATTCAAATTTGGTTGAAAAATATGAAAACGGTAATTCAATGGAAACCGTTTTTAATAACCTACAAACTAATCGAATAGATAATGCTGTTTGGAAATGGTTTGTGTGGTTAACTTTATTATTTTTGGTCTTGGAAGTACTCATTCAAAAATTTGTGAAATGAACCTAATCATACGCAACGCAACAATAATTGATCAGAATAGTCCATATCATAATCAAACTATTGATTTAAAGCTGTCTGGCTCAAGTATACTCAAAATTGGGAAGAATCTTGAAAAAGCATCTGATTTTGAGGAAATAAGTTTTGAAAATTTACATGTTTCCCCAGGTTGGTTTGATACCTCTGTTTCCCTAGGAGAACCTGGATTTGAAGAGCGGGAAACAATTGCAAATGGGTTATCGGTAGCAGCAAAAAGTGGATTTACTGCCATTGCTTTGCAACCAAATACTTTGCCGATTCTAGATAATCAAGCTCAAATTAGATTTGTCAAAGAGAAAGCAAAAGAAAATGCTGTCGATTTATTTCCCATTGGAGCTTTCACAAAGAATGCAGAAGGCATAGATTTAGCCGAATTGTTTGACATGAAAAATGCTGGAGCCATTGCCTTTGGCGATTATGGAAAGAATATTTCAAATGCTAATTTGTTAAAAATAGGATTGCAATATGTTCAGGATTTTGACGGATTATTAATTGCCTTTTCGCAAGATGAAAAAATAAAAGGAAGTGGAGTTGTTCACGAAGGAATTGTTTCTACCCGATTGGGCCTGAAAGGAATCCCAACTTTAGCGGAAGAATTAATGGTTGCCAGAAATTTGTTTTTATTGGAATATACCGGTGGAAAAATGCACATTCCAACGATATCTACTTCAAAATCGGTTGATTTAATTCGTGAAGCAAAAGCAAAAGGATTGAACATAACGGCTAGTGTAGCAATACATCATTTAGTTTTAACCGATGAAAAATTGGATAGTTTTGATACCCGATTTAAAGTCAATCCGCCTCTTCGTGATGATTTTAATCGTACAGCTTTAATACAAGGTGTCTTAGACGGAACAATCGACATGATTACATGCGATCATAATCCAATTGATATAGAACATAAAAAAATGGAGTTTGATATGGCTAAAAACGGAACAGTTGGGTTAGAAAGTGCTTTCGGAGCATTACAAATTGTTTTGCCTACAGACGTGATTGTTTCAAAATTGACTGCGGGAAAAGCTATTTTTGGATTAAATAACAATTCGATAAAAGAAGGTGAAGTCGCAAATTTATCTTTCTTTAACCCAAATGGAAATTGGATTTTTACTAAAGAAAATGTACTTTCCAAATCAAAAAACACTGCCTTTTTAGGACAGGAAATGAAAGGAAAAGTATATGGAATTTATAATAACGGAAAATTAGTAATAAGATAATATGGAACAAAATAAAAATGCTGCAATCGTTGCATACCTTACCATTATTGGTGCTGTAATTGCAATTTTCATGAATAGTGAATCAAAAAGTACCTTTGCCAGTTTTCATATTCGTCAAGCGTTGGGAATTTTTATTACTTTTTTTGCTCTAGGATACCTTATTGGCTATTTTGATAGCTGGATGATTTCATCAGCTTTTTATCTTTTCTTTTTTATACTTTGGATTTATGGATTTATGGGAGCTTTAAATGGTCAACAGAAAAGCATTCCTTTATTGGGTGAATTTTACCAAAAACTATTTAAAAATCTCTAATTATGTCATTACATTATTTGGTTCGTGAACCAAAAATTATTCAAGAAAAAAATCCTCTTCTATTATTATTACACGGTTACGGTAGCAATGAAGCAGATTTGTTCTCCTTTGCTTCTGAACTTCCGGAAGAATATTTTGTAATTTCTGCTCAGGCTCCTTATGACATGCAATTTGGAAGCTTTGCTTGGTATGAAATTAATTTTGATGCAGATGTAAACAAGTTTTCAGATTTAAATCAAGCTCGTCAATCTCGTGATATGATTGCTAATTTTATTGATGAATTACTAGCAAAATATCCTATAGACTCAACTAAAGTTAGCTTGATTGGTTTTAGTCAAGGCTCCATTTTAAGTTATGCCGTAGCACTTTCCTATCCTACTAAAATTGCAAAAGTAGGTGCGATGAGTGGCTATTTGAACTTAGACATGGCTATTGAAGGTTTTGAAAAAAATGATATATCAGGATTAAAAATATTTGCTTCCCATGGAACTGTAGACCAAGTTATTCCGGTAGAATGGGCTAGAAAAACACCTCAATTATTGGAAAATTTTGGAATTGATGTTGTATATAAAGAATATCCAATTGGTCACGGAGTTTCGCCTCAAAATTTCTTTGATTTCAGAAAATGGTTGGCAGAAAATAAATAAACTAATTTTCTATTTTATCGCTTCCGGTAACTTTGGGACCAAATTCACCATCTCCGGTGAATTTAATTTCTTCTCCTTTTTTAAGAATAAATCCTTTCCAGGGAATCAATTGCCAATCTTGATATTTCCATGGCTGCCCTTCAGTTTCGCGAATAAAAAGATTTGATTTTTCAGTATTGGGAAAAAATATTTCTGCTTCATTTCCGCCTTCTTTACTAAAAACAACATAGGCATTTAAAGTTTCATCCTCATTAGTTTGATTAGCATGCGGATATAAAATAATGGCAGATTGATAGATTTTAACACATTCTTTATTTAGTTGAGACCAAACATAACCCGCAGATGTCAAGCAACCGTTGGCATCTTTGTCTGAATTTTCAACGGTATCGATAAACGTTTGTTTTTTGGCTAATTCAGGTTCGATTTCCTGATTAATTTTTTTACAGGAAACTAAATTGAATACCACAAAAAGTAAAAGCAAACTGTTTTTCATATCTACAAATTAATAAAGAAAGTTAAAGATACAAAACATTATTTCTTGACATATAAAGTAGATTGAATAATTTTAAAAGTCAATTGCTCATCTTCCTCAATGAAGTACTGCAATAAAACCTCTCCCCAAAGATCACCATTGCTGAAATCAGCAATAATCCAACGGTGATTTATAACTTTAATTTTATTGATTATGAATTTTTGGTCTCCTATTTTTCCATATTCAACTAAAGGATTTCCTTCCGGATTATCATTTAATTCCATCAAATTTTGTTCAATTTTTGAAATTAATTTTGGGATGGAGTAATCTTCTAAATAGTTTTGTGCATTATCATTATTCAAAAGTGTAAAATAATTAGCTTCAAAAACTTGATTATTTAACGACTGAATGCTGTCATTCATTTTAACTTTAAGTTTTTCAAATCGCTCCGCTTCAAATTTTACTTTTTTACTATAATACATATAAGTAAAAATCATCATTAAAAAGGAGACAATAAATAAATAGAGAAATAAAGACTTTTTCATTATTAAATTATAATTTCAAGGTTATCATAAGCTAAATAAACGTTCGATGTTAATTTTTGTTGCACTTCTTCATGAAATCCTAATAAGTGGCTAATATGTGTTAAATAAGCCTTTTTAGGATTAACCAAAGTTATAAAATCTAAAGCTTCCTGCAAATTAAAATGGGTTTCATGAGGTTCCTCACGCAAGGCATTGACTACTAAAACTTCTAGGTTTTTTAATTTTTCCAACTCACTTGATTCTATAGTTTTAACATCTGTTAAATAAGCAAAAGAATCTATTCGGTAACCAAAAACCTGAAGCGAGCCATGCATTACTTGAATTGGAATAACATTTTTTTGACCGATTTTAAAAGTATTATTTTTTATTACTTCATTTATGGCTACAGATGGAGCTCCCGGATATTTACTTTCAGTTTCAAAAATGTAATCAAATCGTTTTTTCAAATTGGCAATTACACGTTTATGAGCATAAATTGGAATATCCCCTTGTTTGAAAAAAAAAGGCCTAATGTCATCTAAACCTGCAGTATGATCAGCGTGTTCGTGAGTAAACAAAATAGCATCTATTTTTTGACATCGACAGGTTAACATTTGCTGTCTGAAATCCGGACCACAATCAATCACTATTGAGCTTTTTTCATCATGAATCCAAACAGAAACCCGAAGGCGTTTATCTTTAACATCCTTACTCTTACAAACAGAATGATTGCTTCCAATAACTGGAATACCCTGAGATGTGCCGGTACCTAAAAAATAAATCCTCAAGACGTTAAATTTTCACAAAAATAGCATTATTAATCTTTTATTACGGTATGATATTTGTTAACTTTGCAATGTATTACTAAGGAAATATGGAAAAATATGCTATGGAAATAAAAT
>Ga0208085_1000288_pt1 | contig 19304 bp, 10 predicted proteins | sample LakMenEpi21Jun10_FD_150721 | JGI IMG/M metagenome (GOLD analysis project Ga0208085, IMG submission 150721) | Freshwater microbial communities from Lake Mendota, WI - 21JUN2010 deep hole epilimnion (SPAdes) | ecosystem: Environmental > Aquatic > Freshwater > Lentic | place: Lake Mendota, Madison...
GACTCGCCTCGGAGGGGATCCGATTTACCAGCGGATATTGCTCGGCCTCGACTTGCACCCCAACACGCTACTCCCTGCTCACAGGCCGCTACGCCTTTCGTCAAAAAGGGACCGGGGTGGCTCCCCCAAACAGCCCCTCGATCATCCCGGCCGGAACCACGACCCTGACGTCTAAATGAAAAAACGCGGGGACTGTCCCCGCGTTTTGTTCGGGTGTTTAAGGCAGAGGAGAAGAAGGGAACGCAAGGTCGCGAAGGCGCAAAGGTGCAAAGGGAAGATTCTCGAACGGTTGGCTGATCGGATTCGATGGATCGGGTACGATAGTGCTCCTCAAAAGCGTTTCTTACTGCGTTCGTTTTTTACCGCGATGCGAGATCAAGCCATGAACAGAAAAGTCCGATGGGGGACTGGGGTTGCTAGGGTTGGGTTTGTCTGTGCGATCGTAGCACAGGCTCTATCGGTGAGCGTATCGAGCCTTAGTGCCCAAGCACAGGACGCCCCGGCAACCCAATCGACCGACAATCCAAAATCCAAAACGATGAACCAAGACAATCCATTTTTTTCTGCCAGCAAGCTTCCATTTCAAGCACCCGATTTCGCATCGATCAAGCCGGAGCATTTCGCAAGCGCCTTTGAGGCCGGAATGGCCCAGCAGCTCGAACAAGTACGCTCGATCGCCCTTCAGCAGGATCCTCCCTCGTTTGAAAACACCTTGGTTTCGATGGAGAAGTCCGGAGAGATTCTGACCCGTGTCGCGGCGGTCTTTTTCAATTTGGCCGGAGCACACACCAATGATGCGATCCAGGAGATCGAGCGCGAGGTCGCCCCGAAACTTGCGAGCCATTCCGACGACATCTATCTGAACAAGCAGCTATTCGGGCGCGTCGAGCGGCTTTGGAATCAGCGAGGAGAGCTCAAGCTCAGCGAAGAACAGCAGAGGTTGCTCAAGAAGACTTATGAGGATTTTGTGCGGGCTGGAGCGAAACTCTCGGAGCCCCAGCAGGTCGAGGTCCGAGCGATCAACGAGCGGATCTCGACCCTCACGACCCAGTTCCAGAACCAATTGCTGGCTGTGACCAAGGAGCGAGCCGTCCTGGTCGATGACCTCGCTCAGCTTGCAGGGATGAGCGACGGAGAGATTGCGGCTGCCAAGCAGGCGGCCAGTGCGCGGGGCCAGGACGGTAAGTACTTGTTGGCCATCACCAACACCACCCGGCAGCCAATTTTGACATCGCTCAAGAATCGCGAGCTGCGACGACGCGTCTGGTTGGCCAGTGCGAATCGCGCGCTGGGGGAAAATGCGGGGATCGACAACCAGCCGATCGTCTTGGAATTGGCCAAGCTCCGCGCGCGAAGGGCTCAGTTGCTCGGCTACAGCGATCACGCTTCGTTCACTCTGGAGAACCAGATGGCCGGCACCCCCAAGGCGGCCATGAAGATGTTGCAGGATTTGGTACCAGGGGTTCTCGAGAAGGTCAAATCCGAGACGGCGTTGATCACCGAAGCGATGCAAGAGGATGGGTTGACAGGCCCACCGGAAGCTTGGGATTGGGAGTACTATGCCGAGAAAGTAAGGGCCAAAAAGTACCAGGTCGATGAGAGTGCGATCAAGCCTTATTTTGAACTCGAGAGCGTGCTGAAAAACGGAGTGTTTTATACTTACAACAAACTCTATGGGATCGATTTCCAAGAGCGGACGGATTTGCCCGTGTGGCATCCGACTGTTCGGGTGTTCGACGTGGTCGGTAAGGATGGCAAGCCGATCGGATTGTTCTATGCCGACTACTTCCAGCGGGATTCCAAGCGAGGTGGAGCTTGGATGGACTCCCTGGTCTCGCAGTCGCGTTTGCTCCATCAGTTGCCCGTGGTCATCAACGTCATGAACATACCGAGTCCGGCTCAGGGGGAGCCCGCTTTGATGAGTCTCGACCACGTCCAGACGATGTTCCATGAGCTTGGGCATGGAGTGCATGGACTGTTTTCGGCGGTGGAATATCCGAGTTTATCCGGGACGAGTGTACCGAGAGATTACGTCGAGTTTCCGTCGACGTTCCATGAGGACTGGGCGATTGAGCCGGACATCTTGGCCAATTACGCTCGGCACTATCAAACCGGAGCGGTTTTGCCCAAGGATCTCCTCGACAAGGCGATCGCGGCGAGCAAGTTCAACAAGGGCTTCGATTCGTTGGAGTATCTTTCGGCGGCACTGTTGGATTTGGGATGGCATTCGCTAAGCCCAGAGGAAGTGCCCGGAGATGTTGTCGGATTTGAAAAACAGCTTTTGGGTAAGTTTGGGGTCGATTTGTCGGCCGTCCCGCCCCGGTATCGCAGCTCGTACTTTGCGCACGTGTGGTCGGGGGGCTACTCCGCCGGGTATTACGCTTACTTATGGAGCGAAGTCTTGGCGGCTGACGCTTATGCCTACATGAAGGAGTCGGGTGGATTGACATCGGCCAACGGGACGATGTTTCGCCAGAAGGTGTTGTCTCGTGGGGGATCGCGGGAGGTGATGCAACAGTACATCGATTTCCGGGGTCGGGAGCCTGGGGTCGAGGCGCTTTTGATCCGCCGCGGGCTCAAGGACTGACCACGACGACTTGGCCGTAGTATTGGCAGTAAGTCTTGACAGAATTGGGTCGGAGAGGTAATTTCCTGGCCCGAGAGTCTTTTGAGGTCGAATAGCGGTTGATCCGCCGTTCGCATTTGGAAGGCAGCGGAGGGGCGCTAACGAGTGCACCTTCGTGAGGTTTACACATCTATTTTGTCTGCAATTCGTGGACTTGAATCATGGCAGTACCTAAGAGACGACATTCGAATTCCCGCTCTGGCAAGCGTCGTGCGCACCATGCCAAGAAGCCCAAGCAACTGCAGGTTTGCAGCAAGTGCAGCACTGTAGTTCCCACCCACTGTGTTTGCCCCAAGTGTGGGTTTTACATGGGCCGCGTGGTCGTCGACATGGGCCAGACTCAAGAGTAGCCTGAGAATCTCGGGTCGTCTTGAGAAACGTCTTTTTGACAATCGGCTAAGGAGGGACCGTGGCAAAAGTCGCCCTGCTTTTTCCTGGGCAAGGAGCCCAAACAGTCGGAATGGCTGCGGGGTTGCTTGCGCGCAGCGAGTCGGCGCGAGGGTTGTTTGCTACGGCATCAGAGATACTTGGCTTTGATTTGGCTGCGTTGTGTCTCAACGGGCCCGACACCGAGTTGAATTTGACGAGCAACAGCCAACCGGCTTTGTTTGTCCATTCTGCCGCCGCTTTGGCGGATTTCTATGAGCAGCGTCCGGAGGTATCCGACCAAGTCGTCGCGGTTGCCGGCCTGAGTCTTGGGGAGTATTCGGCGCTGTTTGCCGCAGGTGCGTTGTCCTTCGAAAGAGGTGTTGCACTCGTCGCGGCACGTGGCCGTGCGATGCAGTCGGCGGCCAGTGCGGTTTCGAGCCAGATGGCCAGCGTCATCGGAGTGGACCGAGAGCAGGTCCAGTCGTTTTGCGACCAAGCTAGGCAACCGGGTGAGATTCTGCAGTTGGCGAATCTATTGTGCCCGGGCAATATCGCGATATCGGGTCACACCGAATCGATTCGGGTTTGTGAGAATTTGGTCAGCGAAGCGGGGTACAAGTTTATACGGTTGGCCGTCGCTGGGGCTTTCCACACCGACATCATGCGACCGGCCGTCGACGAGCTTCAAAGGGCCTTGGAGGATGCGCAGCTAATCGATGCGAGGGTTCCATTGGTGGCCAACGTCGATGCGCAGTTGCATGATCGCGCAAGTGAGTTTGCGGGCCTGTTGCCGCGTCAAATCGTATCCCCTGTTTTGTGGGAAGCATCCTTGCGTAAGCTCTTGGACATGGGCGTCGAACAGTTTTACGAAATCGGGACCGGCAGGGTGCTTACCGGCACCCTCAAGCGGACCGACCGCAAAGCTCCTTGCGAGGCTTTTGGGGATTAGGTTCAACTTTCTTTTTTGGGATTCTAGGAGCGACGCTTATGGCTACTTCATTGGGACTTACTGCAAATTTACAGGGACAAGTCGCGATGGTCACCGGAGCTTCCCAGGGTTTGGGACAAGCCGTCGCGATACGGCTCGGGGAGAACGGCGCGAAGGTACTGTGTGTGGCTAGAAACGCCGAGAAGCTCGCCGAGACCGTCGCTGCGATCCAAGCTGCTGGCGGAGATGCGGTCGCCATGTCGTGCGACGTGACGGACCGCACCTCGGTCGAGAAGGTCTTTGAGACCGTCGAGATCGAGTACAAACGGCTCGATATTTTGGTCAACAATGCTGGGATCACTCGCGATACGCTGTTGCCTCGGATGACCGATTCGCAATGGGATGAGATCATCGCAGCGAACCTGACGAGTTGTTTTCTGTGTTGTCGCGCCGCGACACGGATCATGATGGGACAGCGGTATGGCCGGATCATCAACATGTCGAGTGTATCGGGTTTGATCGGTAACGCTGGTCAGACCAACTACTCGGCGACGAAGGCCGGGATGATCGGATTCACCCGATCGCTCTCTCGGGAGCTTGCCAAACGCAAGATCACGGTCAATGCGGTCGCTCCGGGGTTCATCGAGAGCGAAATGACCAAGGCCCTCGGAGACGCGGTGGTCGACGAGGTCAAGAAGCGGGTCCCTGCGAACCGATTAGGGCAACCCGACGACGTGGCTGCGTGCGTGCTGTTCTTGGCGAGTCCTGCGGCCAGTTATGTCACCGGCCAAGTATTGACCGTCGACGGTGGAATGACGGGCTGATCGTTGGTCCTTCTGGGGACGCTTATTGGGCGCATATTGATCGCTTATTGGGCGATTATTCCGACGGATCTGAATCGATGCTCCGCAGTACGGGAGCATCGCTGGACGCTTCGATCTGGCGAATGGTCTGTCGGACGATTTGGGCTTTGAGCAGCTTGAGTTCTTTGGGGAAGTTCTTCTCTTCCTTTTCGAAGTAGTCGGCAAGGGCGATGAGTTCAGGGATGACTTCCTGAGCATGCTTGCCGTAGCTCAGAAGGATCTTCATGAGTTCTGGGGTCCGTTTTTCGCTTGCCCAAGGGTTTTGATCGCGCGTGTATTGGACGCAGGCTCGAATGCCTTCGGCGATTCGGTGTTGGGCCAGGAGTTCGAGGCCTTCGACTCGGATGGTATCGGCGAACATTTCGCCGCTGGGGGCAGGCTCGACGATGGCTTGGAAGATCGCCGGCAGGAGTGGTTGGATATCTTGGGACGATAGGTTTCTATAGACCGAACCGATGCTACCGCGTGCCCGTCCGTCTTGATTGACAAGTCCGACACGGACGGCGCGGTAGAGCGCCTCGCGGTCGACTCCATCGAGGGATCGGTTGAGCATTCCGTTGGGTTGATCGAACAGTGCGAAGGCCATGTAGCGTTGTTGCATCCCGCGTGGGTCATGCTCTTGGTCGGTCGTGGCAAGGAGTTCGAGGAGTTGGGGGACGGTTTGCATGGCGGCAGGGCCGATGGCCGCGAGAGCTTCGGCTGCTTTGATCCGGAGCCAAAGATCGTCGTTGTCCAGGAGAGATTCCAGAGCAGCGACAGCGGGAGCTCCGCGTCTGCGGAGTGCGGCCAAGGCTTGGCAAGCCCCGTAGCGGGCTTGGAGGTTCTCGGAGGTGAGCATCTCGGTCAACGGTTCGATGGGGACCTTTTTGCGGCGAGCCAGCGCTAGCGATGCTCGTTCGCGGACCACAGGGGACCAGCTAGAGAGTCGTTCGAAGAGTTGATCGATGCTGTAAGCGTCGTAGGTACTATTGCGATCTTGGTTGTCCCAGCCGCGGCCGTCGAGGATCAGCGATTTGGCGGTTGCAGGATCGATGGGAGGGAGTCGATTGGGGCGCCGGCCGGTGAGATAAAGCTTCTTTCCAGGAATTGCATAGCTCAGCAGATAGCCTCCGGTCGCGTCCCATCCGTGGTAGCTGTCGTGATCGGGCTCGGGTGGGCCTTGGTGGGAGTAGCTCCCATCGTAGGTTCGTGCGAAATCGAAGTAGGAGGCACCGAACTCGGCCATCCAATGGCCGGTCGCATTTGGGCCCGATTGCGACACACCGGGGATAGCCCAGAGCATGTTGAAGTAGTTTCCTGTGTGACCGCAGTCGCGTTCTGGGCCGTGCGAAGCGACGCTCATTCGCGAGAAGAACTCAGCGCCTTGGGATTCATCGAGGAGATTGAACAAGACGGCTGCCATACCGCATTTGCCGTTGTCTTCGTGGGTCTCGATCCAGGGGTGGTGATCGCCGTAGGGGATTGCCCCTTTTCCGATATAGAAGCGCAGCAGTCGGCAGCTTCGTTCGATCGCGAGGCTCACTTTTGGATCATCGACTCCGGCTTGTTGGGCCAGGACCAAGCCGATGGTCAGGGGGAGACCTGGCGCGTTCATCATTCCGTAGCCGCCCAGCCGTCCGTCGCCCAGAGCGAAGCCATGCCCCCAGGAGCCGACGGCGCTTTGGCCTTTTGCAGCTTGGAGAGCCAAGCGTTGGAGGCCTGGCATGACCGACCGATCGTCGGTGGCCAGCACGTATTCCGAGAGGAGCATGATGCAGTATCCGTAGTGCCATGTCTGCATGCTTCTGGAGTTGAAGTTCGCGGCCCATTGGGCTTCCTTTTGAACCAGCGGGAGGTAATCGGGGTTTCCGCTTGCCAGGAGAGCCAGAGCGTTGAGGGATCGGGGGATGGGATCTTGGCAGCTTGGCTCCGGGTAGGAGGGCTTGGCCATGCGATCGGCGAGTGCTTGGCAGCCGAGTTCGAAGAGCCGTTGGGATTTAGGGCAATCGTAGGGTGCCGTTGGGCTGTAGGTCCCGAGGACCTCGCAGGGGAGTTGGACTTCGACCGACTCTCCATCTCTCCAGCGGGTCAGATGGAGTTTCCCGGCACCCTGTTGCGATTCGGCGAAAGTGATTGCGTTGGCGAATTCGGTTCGGGGATCTGAGGAGAAGGGTTTCCCGTTGACACCCAGGATGACATCACCTGGGAGGAAAATCCCATCGGCACTGGAGTTCGGTTGGACTTGGGTGACGAGAATTTGGCGAGCGTTTTTGGTGACCAGTCGGTCCGAATGGATCCAGCCGCGCAAGCCGGTGGGTCCGAGGTTCCAGTCCTTTCTGGAATCATCGGGACGCTTATCGCCTCGGGTAAAATCGGGGCCTGCATCGGTTGATTTTTCGGCTTGGGCTGAGTCTTGGGCTGTGTCCTGAGCAAGGAGCCAAAGGGGCGATGTGCAGTAGGTGGCCAGGGCGAGAAACAGAGTCAGAAGCTTCATAGTTATGGAGATTTATTCGTTGATCACTGGGGTGATTTCGAGGTTGAGTTTTTCGCTCGAGCGGAGGATGGACATCGGGTAGGGTTTATCGGCTGGGAGTTGTTCGACGACGCTTCGGAAGTCTTCGGGGGTAAAGACTCTTTGTTTGGCGATTTCGAGGATGACGTCATCGATTTTCAGTCCAGCGTTTTGTGCGGGGCTATCGGGGTTGATCCGAGTGACGGTCACCCCGCCACGGACGGGCAGTTTGAGTTGATCGGCTTGGGATTGGGTCAGGGGTTCGACGCGCATGCCAACTTTGGCGCGACGGACTTTGCCGAAGGAGGAGAGTTCACGGGTGATCCATTGGACACGGGAGCTTGGGATTGCGAAGCCGACACCTTGGAATGAGCCGCTGGTGGTCATGATCGCGGTGTTGATACCGACGAGTTGCCCATCGAGATCGATCATCGCGCCGCCGGAGTTTCCCGGGTTGATCGCCGCGTCGGTCTGGAGCAGTTGGCCTTCGACGAGTCGGCCGAGGGCTCGACCTTTGGAGCTGATGATTCCGACGCTGACGGTTTGTTCGAGGGCAAAGGGGCTACCGATAGCGAGGACCCAGTCACCGATTTGGAGGCGGTCGGAGTTTCCCAGTTCGACGTGGGGCAGGGGTGCATCCGAGGAGATTTTAAAGATCGCGATATCGCTTGAGGGATCGCTGATGGGAGTATCGCCTAGGAGTTCTCGACCGTCGGCGAGTCGCACGCGGATCCCTTTGGATTCTTTGATGACGTGGTGGTTGGTCACACACAGGCCGTTTTCTTCGAGGATCACGCCAGAGCCGATGTTGAAGTTTCGGGTGCTGTTGCTATCGAGCAGGTCGAGTTCATCGAGAGTGGCGTCGACATCGGCGCGTTTGGCCAGGACGGTAACGACGGCGGGCATGGCTTGGTTGGCAGCATTTTGGAAGGCGATCGACAAGCTCTTGGCTTGGTTTTTCGCGAGGAGCTTGAGTTCTTGGTCATCGCCCAGAGCCGTCGAGGATACAATGGCCAGCGCGGCGATGAATTTGGGGAACGCGGAGATTGCCATTTTCAGGTAGCTTTGGGCAGGGAGTGGTAGTAGCAGAGTGTGGGACTTCGGGTCCATTCTATTTCAGGCATCGAAAACAGCGGAGTTGCAAGTGATCCCGGCGCTAATTATTTCGAAGAAAAGGGATGGCCAACGGCTCACCGAGTCGGAGATTCGGTACATGATTTCCGGTTATGCTCGGGGAGACCTGCCCGACTACCAGATGGCAGCATTGGCGATGGCGATTTTCATTCGGGGGATGGAGCCCGAGGAGATCTCGCAGTTGACCGATGCGATGATCGCCACGGGCAACTGCATGGAGAGGGTTTCGCAGCGCCCGAGGGTCGACAAGCATTCGACTGGGGGGCTTGGAGACAAGACCTCGTTGATACTCGGTCCGATGTTGGCTTGTTGCGATTTGGACGTTCCGATGATCAGCGGTCGGGGATTGGGCATAACAGGGGGGACACTCGACAAGCTCGAGTCGATCGCCGGCTACCGATGCGATTTGAGCGAGCAGGAGTCGGGTCAACAGTTATCGAAGATCGGTTGTTTCATCACCGGGGCGAGCCAGAGTCTCGTGCCTGCCGACAAGAAGCTCTATGCATTGCGGGACGTGACCGGAACGGTTCCGTCGGTGGCTTTGATCACCGCGAGCATCATGTCCAAGAAGATCGCCGAGACGCTCGATGCATTGGTGCTCGATGTCAAATGGGGGACCGGGGCGTTCCTCGGAGGGATCGATCAAGCTCGCGAGTTAGCCTTTTCTCTGTGCGCCAACGGCAAGCGGGCTGGGATAGCGACCAGTGCGTTATTGAGCGACATGAACCAACCTTTGGGGCGGATGGTTGGCAATGCCTGTGAGGTCGAGGAGTCCATCGAGGTCATGCAGGGCAAGGGACCGCAGGATGTGTGGGAGTTGACCCGGGAACTCTCTGCAAGGGTTTTGGTCAGCGTCGCTCGTGCGGTAGATTTAGAGCAAGCGCGCATGTTGCTTCAAGGGCATTTGGATTCCGGTAGGGTGATGGAGCGATTTGAGCAGATGGTGTCGATGCAGGGGGGGGACTTAGGCAAACCCAGGAGGCTTGGTCGAGTCACGGAGGTTCGAGCCCCTCGGTCCGGTTGGCTCGAGCGGATCGATGGACAGAGGCTCGGTCAGGCGGTCATTGTGATGGGTGGCGGTCGGATGCAGGCCGGCCAGAGCATCGATCCTTCGGTAGGTCTCGCGATGGAAAGAAGGTTGGGGGATCGCGTGGAAAAAGGGGATCTGCTCGTGCAGATCCTTTGCGATCAGGAGTCTAAGGCAGAGGAGGCCCGGGTTTTGGTGCACGAGTCGATCTCGATAGGAGATAGGCCTGTGGATCGAATTGGCCTTTGGCAAGAGTTCGATTCCAGGGCATAATACGCCCGCAGGACGAGAACCTCTCGGTTTGGCTTTCACGGCAACGAATAAGTTTCGCAACCAACAGCATCGACCAAGTCATCGAATTATGTCAAAGATACTTCAGTCATTACCGATCGGCAAACGCGTAGGGATCGCCTTTTCTGGGGGATTGGACACCAGTGCGGCGATCTATTGGATGCGGTCCAAGGGAGCGATTCCGTGCTGTTACACCGCGAATCTCGGTCAGCCCGACGAATCCAATTACGACGACATCCCCAAGCGGGCCATGGAGTGTGGGGCGGAGTTGGCAAGGCTGATCGATTGTCGCGAGCAGTTGGTCCATGAGGGGCTTTCGGCTTTGCAGTGCGGGGCATTCCACATCACCACGGCCGGGGTTCCTTATTTCAATACCACGCCCATTGGCCGAGCCGTCACCGGCACGATGTTGGTTCAGGCCATGAAGAGCGATGAGGTCGAGATTTGGGGGGATGGGAGTACTTATAAAGGGAATGACATCGAGCGATTTTACCGTTACGGGTTGTTGGCCAATCCGAGTTTGCAGGTTTACAAGCCTTGGTTGGACGACGATTTCAACCGCGAGCTCGGTGGTCGCAAAGAGATGTCCGAGCTGCTTGAGAAGGCTGGGTTGGGATACAAGATGAGCAAGGAGAAGGCTTATTCGACCGACTCGAACATTTGGGGAGCGACGCATGAGGCCAAGGATTTAGAGCAGCTCGATCGGGGGATGAAGATCGTCGATCCGATTATGGGGGTCCCCTTTTGGAGATCGGATTGCGCGGTGGTTCCCGAGACGGTCAGCATCGAGTTTGCCGAGGGACTTCCCGTTGGGCTCAATGGCAAGAGTTTTGCCAATCAGGTCGATATGGTATTGGAGGCCAACGCGATTGGGGGTCGGCATGGGCTTGGGATGTCCGATCAGATTGAGAACAGGATCATCGAGGCCAAGAGTCGAGGGATTTACGAAGCCCCTGGGATGGCGTTGTTTTTCATCGCTTATGAGCGGCTTGTCACGGGCATTCACAACGAGGGGACCATCGAGCAGTATCGGGACATGGGTCGTCGGCTAGGACGGCTCTTGTATGAGGGCAGGTGGTTTGATCCCCAGTCCTTGATGCTGCGAGAGACCTTGGAGCGTTGGGTCGCGCGGGTCGTGACAGGCACGGTGGTATTGGAATTGCGTCGGGGCAACGACTATAGCATTCTCGATACCCAGAGTCCGAATCTGACCTATTCGCCTGAGCGATTGACGATGGAAAGCGGGCTCGGAGAGTTTGGTCCCAAGGATCGGATCGGTCAGTTGACGATGCGGAACTTGGACATCACCGACACGCGAGGGAAGCTTGAGAAGTACCAAGAGGCGAGGCTCTTGAGGGGCCAGAGCGGAAGTGGATTCCCTCGGTTGGGCCAAGAGCCCGAGTAGGGTTATAGGGTTTCTCGGTTCGCGGTGTTCGGTAACTTTCTCTTAGGGGATTTTCTCTTAGGGGATTTGCGTGCCGATGTTGAGATCTTTTGCGGCCAGTTGGTAGAAGCGGACCAGAGCCCTTTGGAGGGAGAGTTGATTAGGTTCGAGGGATAGTGCTTTGATTTGGGTCCGAAATGCTTCTCGGTTTTTCCCGTTCTTTTCCAGGCAGTGGGCTAGGGTGTCTTGGTAGGCGGATTGTTCGGGGGCGAGATTGCAGGACCTGCGGCTTAGCATCAGGGCTTCCTGTTTGTCCGCATCGGTATTGATCAAGAGCCAGGCCAGGGTGTTCAGGGAGTTGGCGAGCCGTTTCTTTTCCATGGCTTGAAACATGGGGTTTGCCAGACGCAGGTCTCGGTCCATGCCTTCGATTTCATTTCGCAGGGCGCCGACGGTTTGTTCTTGGTCGTTGAGACGACGTCGTTTTTGTTCGGGGGATTCGGTCAATTGAGCCAGTCCGATCAGGGCATCGACGTTGTCGCTAGCGAGATGGATCGATTGGAAGTAGTCCTCGCGGGCTTGGTCGGCATTCCCTTTTTTGGCATGGTCGTTGGCGCGATAGAGGTAGTAATTCGAGGCAAGGTCGAGTTGGAATTCGTCGACTTGCATACGAAAGAGTTTTTCGGTTTCGTAGCGGCCCACCCATTTTTCCAGAGACTTTGCGGCTTGGTCGTCGCGGAGTTGGTCGTGCAGGGAGGAGGAGAGATGGTGAAGGGCCAGCAGAGTGGCCGTTTCGGGGGAGTCTTCTTTGCCTTCGAGGACTCGGCGCAATTCGAGTTGTGCCCAATCTTGGAGTCCTAGTTCGATCAATCGTTGGGCCAGTTCAAGGCGTTGGGCATCGGCGCTGAGGGAGCGGAATTGGATACCGTTTTGGGGAGCGTTGGGCAAAAGAGGGTTATCGGCAGTCGGAGAGTCCGATGGGAGGGTCAGATCGGGGTTCAGGACGATGGATTTTCGATCCAGTGCGTCTTGGGCGATGCGTTGAGCGATTTGCGGTTGATCTTGTCGAGCGAAACTTTCGGCCAGCAAGTAGTGGAGGATGGGGGGGAGGGTGTTGGGAAAGAGTTTGTGGAGTTCAAGGTATTGTTCTTGGACCAGTTCGGGGAGTTGGGCTTCGAGGGCCCATTGGGCAAATTCGATCAGCGGATCGAGATCGGGTGGGCCTTGTTGGCCTTGTCCGGCCAAGATTGCTGGCGGGATGCGTCGGGCGACCTGGAGTGCATCGGGGCGGTTTTGAGGGTTTTTCAAGAGCTGTTCGCTGACCCAGCGGGTCAGTTCGACCGAGACGTCCAGGCGGGTCTCTGGGCTGGCGTTTTCCAGGAGTTTTTCTTCGGTCTCGAGGAGGCGTTTCCAGGGGAGGGACGCGAAAGGCTCGGGGTTGGAGAATGCCAGAGCGAGCCATTGGGAGGCTTGGCTACTGGCTCCTTGGGTGCTTTGGAGGATTGCCGGAGTGAGATCTTGATCGGGCGAATCGAGGAGGGCTTGAACGGTGTTAGGGTCGAGTTGGGCGTTGAGTGTTGGGCTCGAAGCGATGCCTGGGATACGTCTTTGGTTGAGGCGTCCGAGGAGTTCTAAGGCGGCGAGTTTGGAGTGCAGTTCGTTGGAGTCGTAGCAACTGATTCGGCACAGGGCCGCAACTCCGTGGTTGTTGTCTAGGGCGTTGAGTTCTTTGATGTGACGGCGTTTGGCTTCGGGGGGTGCGAGCTGGTAGGCCTCGACGATTTTGCGGGTTTCGAAGGGGTTGTTGTTCCAGGTCCAGCGAAGTTGGTTGCTCTGGAGCAGGAAGCGGGCTTGGCTGGCGATTTGCGGATCGTCGTTGCGGGTAGCTTGGCGGATTTGCGCTAGGGCGGGGGTTCCGAGGGCTTCGAGTCGACGTTGCGCTTCGATCCGTTCGGAGTAGGACTCGGAGCCGAGTTTCGCGATCCAGCCTTGGATTTCGTCTTGGGCGATCGAGGGTGCAGGCAGAGAAGGCTGGGCAGGCAGTGCCGACTGGGCGTTGGCCTGCGGGGAGAGTGTCCAAGGGCAGGCCCAGAGGAGAAAAGCCCAGAGGAAAGAAGCAAGGGGGGCGAGACGTGCTCGTGCGATTTTTCGCTTGAAGGGTGCCTGGACCTCGGTCATGGCGTTGCTCAGCCGTTGCTCAGGGTAGGGTGAAATCGTTCGGACAACACACAGATCGCTCAAATGTGATTGTAGCTCATGGGCAACGCCGCTGGCAGTCCGGTGGGAGCGTCTGGGGTGAGAATGTCGATCAGACGGATAGAAATGAGAGAATTTTGGAGTTCGGGGGAGTAAAGTTTTGACAGGGCCTAGGAATCCGCGATACCATTAGGGGGTTAAGGATCGCTTGGGGGAACCCTGGGCGGCGTCTTGTCTTGAGATTCTTGGAGAATTCGCGTTATGGCGAAAAAGATTCAGCACGTTTGGGGGATCGAGATTGGGCAAAGTTCGCTCAAGGCCCTTCGGTGCCATTTGGACGGTGACCAGGTGGTTGCCGATACCTTTGATTATATCGAGTATCCGAAGATTCTTTCGCAACCCGACGCGGAGCCTGAGGCGTTGATCAACGATGCGTTGGGTCAGTTCCTATCGCGAAACGACTTGACCGGTTCGACCCGCATTGCTGTGAGCGTACCTGGCCAGAGTGGATTGGCGAAATTCTTCAAGCCCCCGCCGGTGGAGGTCAAGAAGATTGGGGACATCGTCAAGTACGAGGCCAAGCAGCAGATTCCCTTCGATTTGAACGATGTGATTTGGGATTTCCAGCAGATGGAAGGGGCCCAGATTGAGGACGGCTATGCGCTCGAGAGCGAAGTCGGCTTGTTCGCCATGAAGAAAGAGGCGGTTTTCCGCGCGTTAAAGCCCTATCGCGACAAGGGCATCGATATCGACTTGGTGCAGTTGGCACCCATGGGCATCTACAACATGGTCTCCCACGAGCGGTTTGCCGAGTCGATGGCCACGGTGGAGTTCGATCCGGACCGTCCGCCGACGAATTCGGTTGTATTGAGCATTGGGACCGACGCGAGCGACTTGTTGGTCACCAATGGTTTTCGGGTATGGCAGCGGAGCGTTCCGATCGGAGGCAATCACTTCACGAGGCAATTGACCAAGGACTTGAAGTTGACGTTTGCCAAGGCCGAGCATATCAAAAAGAATGCGATGCAGGCCGACGATCCGAAGCTGGTATTTCAGGCGATGAGACCGGTCTTTAACGACATGGTCACCGAGATTCAGCGGAGCTTGAGTTTCTACAAATCGCTGAACAAAAAGTCTGAGCTCGATGGCATGCTGGTGATGGGAAACACTGCAAAAATGCCGGGTTTATTGCAGTTCTTGAACAAGAACTTGAGCATGGAAGTCGAGCTTTACGACAAGTACCCCAAGCTGACGGGTACCGAGGTTTTGGGTGCTCAGCAGTTCAAAGAGAACGCGGCGGCTTATGGGGTCGTCTACGGACTGTGTTTGCAGCTTCTCAATCGCGGTCCGATGCGCACGAACTTGCTCCCTCGCGACATTGTTTTGGATCGGGTGATCCGCAACAAGAAGCCTTGGGCTGTAGGCGCCTTGTCGCTCCTGCTCGTAGGCTTTGCGACCCATCATGCGATGCTTGGACAATCCTACCGTCCGTTGCGGTCTGAGCTTTGGTCCAGCGCCGAGTCGAGCGTATCGTCGGTCGACAAGAACTCCAAGGACGAGATGGCCAAGGATGAGGATTTCAAGGGCAAATTGAATCTCTACAAGAGCGTCGGTGTGGAGGTCAGCAAGGGAGCCCAGCAGAGGCTCATGTGCCTGGAGCTTTACGAAGCGATCGAACAGTCCTTGCAACGCGATCCGGTGCTGATGGAAAAGACGCCCCAGGAACTTCCTTACAAAGACCGTATGGAGTTCCATGTCACGAGCGTCGAGCAGATGTATTTCGATAGTTTGGCCAATTGGTACAAACCCGATCTGAAGCAGAGTTATCAAGAGGAATACAAATCGCGAGAGCAAGCGGGATTTGCCAGGATCAAGCGGCCGGCCGACAAGGATCCCGATCCTACTGGACCGGGTTGGGTCATCGAGCTCAAGGGGTACCATTACTACAATGGGACCGAAAAGAAGGGCCGCGAGGGAGCCGCTCACGTGACGAACTATCTGGTCGAGTTTCTCGAGAACGGAACGGTCAAGCTACCTGGGGACAAGCCCGGAGAGATCCGAGAGGTCAGCATGTATGACCTAGGAGTAAGGCGGCCGGTATTGAGGAATCGCAGTGCGCAGCCAAATCGCTTGTACAAGGTTCCCAATCCGGAGTACTACCGATTGCTTGAAGAGCGCGGCATCCGGGTCCCGGGCGGCACAGGTTTTGGCGCTGGGGGAGGAGGACCTTCGCTGACCGGTAGCGGTACAGGTGGAGGTTTAGGGGGCGGTCCGAGCTTAGGTGCAGGCGGTCCAGGAGTTGGGCCCGGGGGGGGCTCGGAGCCTGAATCCGGCGACGGCGGCCTGGGGCTCGGCGGTGGGCTCGGCACTGGAGGCGGTGTAGCCGGTGGCGGAGGCATCGGAGGGGGCCAGCAAGGTCCGATCGAGATCAAGGATGCTCAAGGAAACGTCGTTCCGCCGAATTTCCCAGCCCCCAAGTTCGATTTCGTCGTCCAATTCGCTTGGAAGCCAGGCGAATTGGCAAGCATTACCGGTCCTGCAGCGGCTGCTGCTCCAGCGGCCGCAGCACCGGCCGGCGGGGCCGAACCCGAGAGCGGCAACTGATGGTCGGTTCCCTGGCATGAACCGACTGAAAACAACCAGCACCTAGTTCCAGAAATAGCGATCCGATCAGGAGAGGCCCCATGGAAGATTTGAAACGGTACATCAAAGAGATATCCAAGTACTCCTTTTGGATCCTCGCAGGGTTGGTCCTGCTCTTGTCGAGCGTGATTTTCTATTTGACCTCGTCGAGCATGTACTCGTCGATTTCGCAGAGAATCAGCACCGTCAATGGAGTGTTCTCGAAGATCAACGAGATCTCAGGCAAGACCTCGACGCACCCCAACGAGTTATCCCATAAAGAGATGGAAAGGCGGCTCGAGGGACTCGTCAGCGATGTCGATCAAGCTTGGCAATTCCAATACGAGCGTCAAAAAGAGTTTTTGACATGGCCTGCCAACGCCTTTCAATACCCCAAAGTCCGCGAAATCTTCGATGGACTCAGGCCTTTTGAGAAGAATGTCGCCTTTCCACTTCCTGAGCCAATCCCCTCGCCTTTGGATCAAGTGACCGTGCGGGATCGGGACGTGTACAAGAGCTATATCGAGCCTGAGTTCCCAGCGCTTGCCAGACGCATTGGAAGCACCTGGAGGTTCGTTTTGGATGCAAAAGCGATGGCTCCCTCGGGAGGAGGGTTTGAGCCTCCCGGTGGAGGGGCCTTTGGAGGTGGTTTGACCGGGGGAGCTGTGGCAAAACCAGACGACAGTAAGGATTTGGTTCGGTGGCCTGAAGCGGCTCAAAAGGAGCTCATCTCGACTGCCTTGCCGTGGTATGCCCGTTCGACTCCACCGACGATCCACGAAATTTACTACACCCAGGAAGACATTTGGCTTCTGCGTGGCATCATGGACATTCTGGCCAATACCAATTCGGACGCCAAGGAGAACTTTCAGGCGGTCGTACGTGAGATCGAGTGGATCCGCTGGGGGTCTAAGGCCAGTCGCGATGCCGGCAGCCTTTCGGGAGCCGGCCCTGCGGCCGGTGGTGGCGGAGGATTGATGGGGATGATGGGCGGAGGTGGTCCCCCTTCGGAAGCCGAAAGTGGCGGAGGACCTCCTTCGGGCTATGGCGGAATGGGAGGGGGAGGTAAGGGAGGTACTATGGTGCCTGCCGGGGCTGGCAGAGCCAAGGATCCGGCCGAGGGTCGGTACGTCGATACATCGTTCAAACCCCTTACCGGTGCACAGCTTCGTGGCGCGATGGATTTGAAGAGCGCGCCCGACGCGGTGATCGCCGTGGCCAAACGAATTCCCGTGCGCATGCGATTGAAAATCGACGAGTCGCAACTCGGGCGACTGATCACCGAATGCGGAAATGGAAAAATGATGCTCGAAGTGCTTCAAGTTCGCTACAACACCGACGCGACCTCCAGTGGCGGGGCAGCCGGAAGTGGGGGCGGAGCGGGCGGATTCGGTGGAGAAGGCGAAGGCAACATGCCGGGTCTGGGTGCCACCGGGGCCGGTGGGTCTGGAGCCGAATTGCGAAGCGACGGGGACATGGGCGGAGAGCCAGAGTCCGGTGAAGGAGGAGCCCCTGCTGGCATGGGTGGCTCAGGTGGATTGGGAAGTGGGTCCGCGAATCGATCGACCAATGGAGAGGTAGCCGTCGAGATCTTCGGTCTGGTGTATCTGTACAATCCACCAGCGAATTTGAGTGGAACCAAAGCTGTCGATGCTCCGGCCGGTCAGGCCGATGGAGCGCCAGTTGCTGGGGATTCGACTCCACAGGCCCCAGCGACCGCCCCTGGCCAACCGGCTGGAACTGCGGACCCGGGAACGCCTGCCGAACCGGCCGCACCTGCAGACCCTGCTGTTCCTACGGACCCTGGAACGCCTGCTGAACCAGGAACGCCTGCTGAACCGGCTGCACCTGCGGACCCGGCTGTTCCTGCAGATCCGGGAACGCCTGCACCAGAGAATTCATCAACGAATCCCGCTTCGGGAAACAACTAACCTAGGAGTTCGTTCATGTTCGGAAAAAAGAAAAGCAAAGACCAAGCCGACAGCCAACCGGTGGCGAGCAAGTCCGAGGAGAAGGGGTCGGCCAAGAGCAAGTCGAAGTCCAAGGGGAGTTTCGACGCCAAGGAGTTTATGCTCTACCATGTGGAGAAATTCGTCTTTGGCTTGATGTTGCTCTTAAGTGCTGGATTGGTTTACTTGGGTTTTACCTCCAAGACCATTGAGGCGACGAAGGATCCGAAAAAGCTTTCGGATAAAGCCAATCAGGTTCTCAATCAGATACGGGAGAACCATTGGGATGCGATCAAAGATGAAGAGGCGCGCGTCAAGGGAGTGATCGATGTGAGCTATACCGAAAAATCGGTAGATGCGACCAAGCCGATTCCCAAAGACATGTACCGTCCGGAAATACCCGTCCCAGGTTCCAGGATCACCGGGTACCGCGTGGACCCCGAAATTTTCCCGGCCACGGGTTTAGAAGCCAACTATTACTTTGGACCGATTGTGGTAGGCAATGCCAATGCTCAATTGGTCGAGTACCTCGACAAGCTCCCCGCCGCCGAAGAGAAGAAAGAACCCAGACGCAGAGAGCCTGCCGGGGGGCGGCCTGGGGGTGGATTCGAAGGAGAAAGCGGCGGCCGCGGTGGTTCTGGGGGACCGCCTCCGGGGATGCTCGGTAATGGAGGGCCTCCAGGAATGGGCGGAGGGCTCGGAGGTGGGGCGGTGACCAATGTGAAACGGTACTTGTCGGGTGGATACGACCAAGGATTCCCGTCGCATACGCTTGGACCATCGAACCCGAACGATCCGAGGAGAAAATCGATAGGACCCAGGGACATAGGATTTGTCAGCGTCATGGCTTTGGCTCCGCACGAGGCCTTGGAAAAGGAGTATCGATCGAAGTTATCCCCGGGTGGAAACATCATGCCGGGTCGCGATACACCCAATTACACCGGCTTTGAGGTCGAGAGAGTCGATGTGACCGAGGACCCGACGAAGGCGATTCAGGAAGCCGATTGGCAACCGCTTGCGGGTGCAGGTTCCGAGCGATTGAAGGAGCTTGCCAAGTCCGTTTGGCTCGGGACAGCTCCGGAGGTTTCTGAGTCGGGCTGGACGGCACCGAACATTACGATGCCGGTTCCCCCTTTGCTTTTGAAGAATTACCGCGAGTTTGTTTCGCACACGGAGATACCGAAAGTCGGATCTGGATCTGGGGTCGCCCAAGCTCCTGGAGGGCTAGGTGGTCCCGGGGGTGGATTTGGAGCCGGTGGAAGCAGCGGATTTGAGGGTGAATCCGGGGGTGAGCCCGAGAGCGGTGCACCTGCCGGAGGAGCACCTCCGGGCTATGGAGGAGGCGGACCGCCCCCAGGATACGGCGGCGGCGGCGCGGCTGGCGGACCACCTCCTGGATATGGCGGTGGTGCGGCTGGTGGCCC
>Ga0208085_1000300_pt1 | contig 18850 bp, 12 predicted proteins | sample LakMenEpi21Jun10_FD_150721 | JGI IMG/M metagenome (GOLD analysis project Ga0208085, IMG submission 150721) | Freshwater microbial communities from Lake Mendota, WI - 21JUN2010 deep hole epilimnion (SPAdes) | ecosystem: Environmental > Aquatic > Freshwater > Lentic | place: Lake Mendota, Madison...
TGGTCAGAGAAGATGGTTCCAAAGTCGAAGGAGATCGAATGCACTCGCTGTGCCGCTCCCTCTCGTCGCTCGAAGAAGCCATCCTGACCCTCGAACGAAGAGGAATCTCCCTGAAAGTCCACGCCGAACGCATGGACCCTGAAACCAAACGACTCCCAGTCTTCCACCTCGATCTAGGCCCCGAAGACCACTGGTTCGTCACCCGCGATAAACTCGACGAATTCCTCGTGCGCCGACAAATCCAAGTCGAAAGCACCTCGAGCGAAACCTCAAAGATCGTCAACTCCGAACCCTCAAGCGATGTGGCCTCCCCGAGAGCCGCTCACATCTCCGAAATCTTCGAAGTCCGAACCATCAACACCGGACTCCAAGAACTCGCGCAACACGGCTTTTCTATCTCCGACCTGATCCCCAAAGAACGTACCGGTGCGACCGACTCGCGTTTCTATCTCGAACGTGAGGAAAACCTCATCGGCATCGAAGACCTACGCGCCCTGCTACCAGCCATCCGCGAAAGCGGTCGACGAGGACTGACCATCACCCGCTTCAAAGGTCTCGGGGAAATGAACGCCGAAGAACTCCGCGAAACAACCCTCGATCCCTCCAACCGAACCATGGTCAAAATCGAACTCACCGATGCGGCCGCCGCCGACGAAATGTTCCGTGTCCTCATGGGGGACAAAGTCGAACCAAGACGAGAGTTCATCGAAAAACACGCACTGAGCGTTCGAAATCTCGACGTCTAAAACTAATCCCCACGACCCGATGCGAGAAAATGAGCCGAGGCCTTGTCGCTGATGTCCTTGCGACACCAAGCTCCAGGCCACCGGATCTCCTTGACCGCCTTATAAGCGTTCAGCTTGGCCAATGCCAAGCTGTCGCCAAGGGCCGTGACCCCAAGCACCCGGCCTCCCGTCGTGACCACCTTGCCATCCTGCATCGCAGTGCCAGCATGAAAGACCTTCACGTCGGGAATCTCTGCGGCTGCATCCAAACCCGTAATCTCCTGGCCCGTGGTGTAAGGACCAGGATACCCCGCACTTGCCATCACCACGCAAATCGATGGACGCATGTCCCATATCGGGGCGTCGATCTCTCCTAGCCGTCCGTCGACGGTCGCCTCGAGCACGTCGAGCAAATCACTCTGCAAACGCATCAAAATCGGTTGGCACTCCGGATCCCCAAAACGAACGTTGTACTCGAGTACCTTGGGCCCATTGTTGGTCAACATCAACCCCGCATACAGTACCCCACGAAACGGTTTGCGACTCCGCTTCATCGTGTGAATCGTCGGCACCAAAATCTTGTCCTCCACCGTCTCGAGCAACTCCGCGTCGATCACAGGCGTGGGTGAATAAGCCCCCATGCCTCCGGTGTTGGGACCCTGGTCGCCATCGTAAGCCGCCTTGTGATCCTGCGCCGGGGGCAATGGCAGGATCGTTCGACCATCGGTTATCGCCAAAACGCTCACCTCTTGACCCTCGAGACGCTCCTCGATGACCATCGGCAAACTCGCCTTGCCAAACTCCATCTTCCTACCCATCCGGTCGATCGCCTCGAGGACCTGCTCGCGACGCGAACAGACGATCACCCCCTTGCCGCTGGCCAAACCGTCGGCCTTGACTACCAGTGCCGCCTTGTCCCGCTCCCCTGGATATCGAGCCTTGACATAGCGCGTCGCACTGTCGGCATCCAAAAAGACCTGGTACTCGGCTGTCGGTACGTCGGCCTTGCGCAAAGCCTGCTTGCATGCCACCTTGCTACCCTCAAGCTGGGCAGCGGCCCTCGATGGGCCGAAAGCTCGTATCCCCTCCTGCTCCAACGCGTCGACCAACCCAAGTGTCAAAGGCAACTCAGGCCCAACGACCACAAGGTCGACCGACTCCTTTTTCGCAAAGCGCACCAAACCAGCGATGTCGTCAGCCGAAATCGCAACGTTTTCTCCCTCAAGCGCCGTGCCTGCATTCCCAGGGGCAATCCATAAACGTGTCAGTCGCGGACTTTGTCGGATCTTCCAAGCCAACGCATGCTCTCGTCCACCATTGCCAACCACTAATACTCGCATCTCGTTGGATCACCTTATGGCCATTTGCCTACGGAAATACACACCCAGCTTCACACTCACAGCGGCCAGCATTCTATTGGATTCCAAAAACTTCCCAAGCCTAAGGCGTTTTCCATTGAACTTTTCACCCATCTTTTCGGTTTGCTATGATACGTAGGTACCCGCAAAATCGGAGAAACGGCCCAATGGAACCCGCCCCTGGCAAAAAGATCGCACCTGTGTCCTCAGCACCCGCTCAACTTATCCGCCTAACGGGCTCGGCCATCCTCTTTGCGTGCCTAGGGGCCTATGCTCTGGCACAAGATCCGATCGACAACGCACCGGCCAACCCCACCGCCGCTCCGAAATCCGGCGACCTGAAGGCTTTCGTAGACTCGCGAACCAAGAACCGTGATGCCATCGAAGCGAGCCTCCGGAGCCAATACCAAACGCTCGAAAATTCGATGTCCTGGAAAGCCAAAGCCGGATACGAACGATTGACCCAAAAAGTCTACCTGCCTGCCGACTTCGACGAAGAAGTCCTCAAGGGCGTCGATGCACTCGATCATCGATGGCCTTTTTTGGATCTTCCCCTCGAGAAAATTACTCGACAAGCAACTTGGCTTGCCCACGGTCTTTCGGCTCGCCCCGAGGACCCCAAACGCCCCCTGCAGTACGTCGTGACTCCCACAGGCCAGTACGTGATGAACTGCTTTGCCTGCCACGGTGGGAACCTCTACGGTGCAACCTACCCCGGGGCCCCCAACACGACCTATGCCCTTGAATCGCTGACCGAGAAAATCCGGAAGACCAAGTTCAAACTCGGCAAACCTCTGGCCCAAATGGACCTCGGCTCGATGGTCATGCCCCTGGGAACCTCCAACGGCACGAGCAACGCCGTCATGTTCGGCGTGGCTCTGATGAACTTTCGCGACGCCGATCTGAATATCCACACGAACCGTATACCCGCACCCATGGTCCACCACGATATGGACGCCCCACCCTGGTGGCACTTCTACCGCAAGTCCCATCTGTACATCGATGGCTTTGCCGAAAAAGGCCACAAAGGACTCATGCAATTCATGCTGGTTCGCCAAAATGGGCCCGACAAATTCCGTCTCTGGGAAAAAGACTTTCGCGAAGTCTACCGCTTCCTCGAAGAACTCCGCCCCCCGAAATTCCCACTGGCGATCGACGCGGCAAAGTCCCAAAAAGGTGCCGTGGTCTTTCAAGACCACTGTGCGCGATGCCACGGAACGTACCAAGCCTCCGAGTCGACCAATCGAAACGTCGGCAAATACCCCGAACTGATGGTCGATATCGAGGACATCAACACCGATCGCGTCCGCTTCGATTCCCTCACGGCCAAGCATCGCGACTCGTACGGCCAAAGCTGGTTTGCCGACTACGGCAAGCAATCGACCTACACCCAAGTCGCCGGATACGTCGCCCCTCCCCTAGACGGAATCTGGGCCTCGGCCCCCTACTTGCACAACGGTAGTGTCCCGACCCTCTGGCATCTGCTCCACCCCCAAGAACGCCCCAAAGTCTGGAGACGCATCGCGATGGGACTCGACGAAGAATCGATCGGTCTGGTCGTCGAGACCCTCGAAGAGGTCCCCGCCAAACTCTCGAACGCCGATCGCCGCTGGTACTTCGATACCCAAGTCACCGGAAAATCAGCCCAAGGCCACGATTACCCAGACGAACTGACCGAGGAGCAAAAGTCCGATCTGCTCGAGTACCTGAAGACTCTCTAAGCCAAAATCTCATGGGCGACTTGGCCCGCAACATCGGTAAGCCTGAAATCCCTACCGGCATACCGATAAGTCAACCGCTCATGATCCAAACCCATGATGTGAAGAATCGTCGCGTGCAAGTCATGCACGTGCATCTTCTTCTCGCTGGCATAGTATCCGTACTCGTCGGTGGCTCCATAAGCATAGCCACCCTTGACACCCCCTCCGGCCATCCACATACAAAATCCATGCGGATTATGGTCCCGTCCGTTGCCTTGGGATGTCGGTGTGCGACCGAACTCTCCGCCCCATAACACCAAGGTGTCCTGGAGCAATCCTCGCTGCTCAAGATCGGCCAGGAATCCCGCGATCGGCTTGTCGACCTCCGCCGCATTCTTCGTATGCCCTTGGTACAAATCCGAATGCTGGTCCCACTGCACCTCGCTATCGCTATGGGTGACCTGTACAAACCGAACCCCTCGCTCGAGAAAACGCCTCGCCATCAAGCACTGACGGCCAAAATTCTCAGTCACCGGATCGTCCAGTCCATAGAGCCGCAAGGTCGCTTGGGTCTCGGTCTGCAAATCCTGAATCTCTGGCAAACTCGATTGCATCCGAAACGCCAACTCGTAAGCTCCCAGTTGCCCAGCGATCGAAGCCTCGTTGGGATAGGCCTTCGAGAAATCCTCGTTCATCTTGGCCAACAAGTCCAATTGCTTTCTCTGCGAAACTCGATCGAGACTCGGATGAACAATATGCTGCACCGAAGCTTGCCTAGCCGGCTGACTCGCATTGCCAATCGGTGTCCCCTGGCAATACGTCGGCAGGAATGCCGACCCCCAATTGTTCACCCCTCCGTGCGCTAAGGTCGGACAGATCGTCACAAACGCCGGTAAGTCCTGATTCTCCGTCCCAAGTCCGTAGGTGATCCAAGCTCCCATGCTGGGCCTGACGAACTGGTCGCTCCCAGTGTGCATCTTCAGCAACGCGCCTCCATGGGCCGGATTGCTTCCATGCAGCGAACGCAACACGCAAAGCTTGTCGATGTGCTTGGCCACGTTCGGAAAAAGCTCACTGACCGGCAAGCCGCTTTGCCCATGCTGCGAGAATGCCCAGGGCGACTTTAGCAAATTTCCTTGTTGAGCAAACACCACTCGAGGAAGCTCGAACGGTGGTGGCTTACCGTCGTCGCGAGTCAATGAGGGTTTCGGGTCAAAGGTGTCGATGTGCGAAGGCCCACCCTTCATGAACAAAAACACAATCCGCTTGGCTCGCGGTCTCAGATGCGGGCCGCTCGAACCCGACAGCCCACCGGCCGATGGACCCGTCGGGTCCTGACCCATCGCGTTCGTGTCGCCAAAAAGACTTCGTAGGGCCAAGTAGCCGAACCCCAAAGCCGTCGACTCAAGCACTCGACGCCTGCTGGAGGCCAACAACAAATTTCCCGATGTAGGGGTCTGGCCCGACTGGAAACCCGGCTGGAAACCCGACTGGATATCCGGCGAATGGCCCCCAACGCAATGGTTCCTAAGGTAACCCGGCTCTTGCTGGCTTTGGTGGAACATACTTTTAGGGAACATAAAGGAACTCACTGCAAACCAATAGATTGTGCGCGACTTGCTCCCAACGCGATGCGCTCTCGTCGGGCTGACCCATGACATACTCCAAAAGCCTCTGCCGCTCGTAAGGCTCGGGCCGGCGACCCAAGACCTCTTCGAACAACCAATCGACACGCCCAGGCGGCTCGCTGGAGTAAGCCTCGCTGCGCTGGGCAAGTCGGCGAGCCGAATCGACAATCCAGTCGGCATTGATCAACACGAGCATCTGCAAAGATACCGTGCTGGTGTTTCGACTTCCAACGGGCATCGTCGGATCCGGAAAATCAAATTGCTCCAAGAGCGAGAATAAATGGTTGCGGATGATGGGCAAATAAGCCGTCCGGCGGGCACTCTCGTACTTGGTGTGGTCGATCGACGTGTGATCGAACACAAACTGCCGATTCCTCAGCGGGACCGACTTGCCTCCCAACCGCAAATCCAGACCGCCGGAGGCAAACAAGATCGAATCCCTTAACTGCTCGGCCTCCAATCGCCGTGGGGAAAAGTACCAACGCAACCGATTCTCAGGATCGTTGGCCAAAGCCGACTCGGGCTCGGGATGAACGCTCGACATCTGATAGCTCGCCGAACTCAAAATCAGACGATTCAGCTCCTTGATCGACCAACCCGATTCGATAAACCATCTGGCCAAATAGTCCAGAAGCTCCGGATGCGAAGGCCGATCCCCCAGGACGCCGAAGTTTTCCGTCGTCTCGACAAGCCCCCTTCCAAAATGCCAACGCCAAACCCGGTTGACGATCACCCGAGCTACCAAGGGATGACTTGGGGATGCGAGCCACCGTGCTAACTCCAAACGGCCACTCCCCTGACGCCCAAAAATCGGCGCAGTGCCCGGAGTGACCATCACACTCGGAAATCCCCGTGGCACGAAATCACCAAGGTTCCGATAGCTTCCGCGAATGTGGAGCGCCAGTCCATCGACAACCCCTTTGTCCCCGACTCCCATCGCGGACGATTCGTCCGGAGCGCTGCTCTCGAAGACCCTAGCGACTTCGGCCAACTCATGGATCTGCTTGAGACTCTCGTCATCCAAAGCATGCTCCATCTTGGCCGGTATAGCGAGAAATCCACCCGCATCGGACAAGGCGATGCGAGCAGCCTCAAGCTCCGGATCCTCAAGCCTCTTGATCTGAGGATCGGTTGACTTGGCCTTCTCCCACTCAAGCTCCACGCGTTCGAATAGGGCTAGATAGTGGGCTCGAATCCCAGCGATGTCCCCAAGCCCAGCCGAAGCATGCCATTTCTCGAACATCGGTGTATGACGGTGGTTGTCCAAGTATCGGCGGCAATTGGCTAGCACCCGAGGATGCAACCCAAGCTCCTGGCCCGCGCTTTGCCACTCATTGAGGGTCGCTTCCGAGGTCAACGTCGATGCGATCGCTAAGTAGTCGGCTGCCTGCTGCTTGACCCTCTGACGCAACTTGCCAATCGCTTCGTTCTTGAGTTTCGTCCAAACCCCATTCTTCTCGGCGATCTGTGCTTCGATCGACTTGACGTTCGCTTTCTCCTCCTCGGTGGCAAACGAGATCTCGTTCCAGTGCTTGATCGCACCGAAATTGCTATCGCCAAAGGTCTTCGTCCCCTTGAATATTGCCGCAAGGGCATAGTAATCCCGCTGCTTGATCGGATCGAACTTATGGTCGTGGCATCGAGCGCAACCGATCGTCATGCCCATAAAAGTCTTTCCGATCGTATCGATCTGCTCGTCGATCGTGTCCATCATCAGTTTGTCCCGATCGGGTTCGGCCAAGACTTTGGCCCCCAAGACCAAGTAGCCCGTTGCGATCCTGCTCTCAAGACTCGCATCGGGCAACAAGTCTCCGGCGATCTGCTCCTCGATGAATCGATCGAAGGGCTTGTCCTTGTTGAAGGCCTCAACCACGTAATCACGGTAACGCCAAGCGTTCCCGTACGCGATGTTTTCATCCAGTCCGTTCGAGTCTGAATAACGCGCCACATCAAGCCAATGCCGAGCGTACCGAATCCCATACTGCGGGGAACTGAGCAAGCGATCGATCTGACGGTCGATCGCCTCGGGTGCAGTGTCTTGTTCAAAAGCCCGATACTCGTCCGGTTCCGGTGGCAACCCGATCAAATCCATACTCAAACGTCGCAGCAATTCCCGATCCGAAGCCGGCGGGGCCGGACGAAGTCCCTTGGACTCCAAAGCTTGCAAGACAAACGCATCGATCGGATTTCGGCACCAATCGGCCCGAACCGGTGTCGGAATCGATACCGACCCCAAGGGACGCATCGACCAAAAGGACTGCCCCTCCTGGATACTCATCCCCGTGGGTTTGCCCTGCTCGCTGGAAAGATCCTCAGTCATTCCTCCGCTGGCATTCGTTCGAGGATCTGGAGCTCCCGACAAAATCCACTTCTCTAGTATCGCGACCTGAGCATCCCCAAGCCTCCCGCTCGGAGGCATTTGCAAGTCCGAATCTTGGTAACCCACAGCCCGGAGCAACAGACTCTCGGCCGGTCGGTCCGAGTCGAAAGCGGGTCCGGAATCCCCTCCCCTCTGGATCCCCATGCGATGATCCAATCGCAACCCACCCTGCTTCTCCAACCCGCTATGGCACTCGTAACAGTGCTCGACCAGTATCGGACGAACCTTGGTCTCGAAATACTCCAAACCCTCTGCCTCCTGGGCTTGGCTTCCGAGCCCCAAGAGCAAAGTCCAAATCAAGCTCAAGAGCCATGTCCAACGGAGGTATTCACGCATAAAAAAACCACCGAACGGGTTCACAAACGGATCCGACGACCCGAGCGCTCACGGCGCCGATGTCGCAAGGTGTTCAACATTCTCCCATATTCTACCATGGATTCGACGTGATTTCCCCCAAGCTGAATTTCTCTTAGAACCGAACACGCCCAACTCCCCGAGTTCGCACTTTGAAGTTGCGCTATTCGCATTTGTCGGAGTTTCAATCGATGTTTTCCCTGGCTTTTCGTACTCGACGATACAGCATCGAGTACGAGTACCATTTCATTGAGTAGCCCACCGACGAGCGATCCCCTACAATGACAGGCACTACTTTTCTCTGTTTTCCAGGTATCGTAGTGACTAAAAATGGATCCTCTTGGTCGTACTCGTACTCGTACTCAATGAAATGGTACTCGTACTCGAAAGGCGCCTCCGAGACCGATCCGGTCAATGTCCTGACTGCTAACGCTCTCAATCGCTTTGCAATTGGCGTTCGACCCTAGTCGATGCAACCCATCGAGTACGAAAAACAAGAAACCAGCAATTGCCCCGTAAAATCGCCGAACAGCCCTTTTCCCCGTCCCACTGTTCATCTAGCTATCGACTCTCTCCACTCCAACTTTTCTCCGCCCGAACCTTCTGCCGCCCCCTCTTTTCTTCTCCATCATGACCCAACAAAAAACCATATCGCTCGATCAAGCCCAATCCCCCTACTTCTTCGGGATTGACGTCGGGGGCACCGGCATCAAGATCGGTTTGACCGACGACCAAGGAGCAACGCTCGGGTACAGTGCGATCGATACGCTTGAACCCCAAGGCCCGGCCGATGCGATGCGACGCGTCGCGGAAGCTTGCCGGGGGATCGTCGGAAAGCTCGGCCTGGACCCATCGCGTGTCGTGCGAGCCGGATTAGGTACACCTGGTAGCCAAGACATCCGAAAAGGCATGTTGATCGAGCCACCGAACCATCCCCATTGGCATCATTTTCCGATCGTCAAATCGCTCGAAGAGTCGCTCAAACTCCCGGTGTCCTACGCCAACGATGCCAATGCGGCTGCTTTTGGAGAATTCTGGATCGGAACAGGGAAAATCCACGATAGCATGGTCCTTCTGACCCTCGGTACGGGGGTCGGCGGAGGGGTCATCATCGACAACGAGCTGGTCGTCGGTCGCAACAGCTTCGGCGGAGAATGCGGGCACATGATCATCGATCCGAGTCCCGAGGCCCGCCTGTGTGCTTGGGGGGGAGGCAGAGGCCATCTGGAAGCCTATGCGAGCGCTTCGGGGGTCACGGCCCGAGCCCGCGAGGAGCTCCAGGCCGGTGCCAAGAGCATTCTGGCATCCCAAATCGACAAGATTACCGCCAAGCGGATCTTCGAAGCCGCCGAGCAAGGAGATCCCTGGAGCTTGAAATTCATCGAGCAAACCGGCGATTACCTCGCTATCGGCATCACCAGCATGGTCCATATGGTCGATCCGGGTCTGGTCGTCCTGGGTGGGGCTATGAACTTCGGAGGCTCGAAATCGCCGACCGGCCAGCGGTTCCTCGAATCGGTCCGGAGGGGATTCGAAGCCCGAACGTTTCAATATGTCCAAGCGGGCACCCACATAGAATTTGCCAGCCTTGGGGCCGATGCGGGGTACATTGGCGCTGCGGGAATCGCCCGTTGCGACTACCATAAAGCACTATGAACGGAAAAGAACTAAAAACTACCGGCGATGTCCCGATCGAACGGATCCGAAACTTCTGCATCATCGCTCATATCGACCACGGTAAGAGCACCCTGGCCGACCGCTTGCTCGAACGGACCGGAACCGTCGAAATCCGCAAGATGAAGGAGCAACTCCTCGATGCGATGGATCTTGAACGCGAACGCGGAATCACCATCAAAGCCAAAGCCGTATCGCTCAGGTACATCTACAAAGGCCTGCTCTACGAGCTGAACCTCATCGATACCCCCGGTCACGTCGACTTCCAATACGAAGTCTCCCGCTCATTGTCCTGCTGCGAAGGAGCCTTGCTCCTGGTCGATGCCTTCCAAGGCGTCGAAGCCCAAACCGTCGCCAACGCCTACTCGGCCATGGACCACGACCTGAAAATCATTCCGGTCATCAACAAAATCGACCTCAACCACGCCCGAGTCGACGAAGTCACCACCGAAATGAACCATATCCTCGGGATCAACCCGACGGAAATCGTCAAATGCTCGGGAAAAGCTGGCATCGGAATCGATGAACTCCTTGCGGCCATCGTCGAACGCGTCCCTCCCCCATCGGGAACCCCCACAGGACACCTACAGGCCATGGTGTTCGATTCCCACTACGACGACTACCGAGGAGCGATCACCTACGTGCGGCTCATGTCGGGAGAAGTCAAACGGGGGGACAAGGTCCGGTTTTACCGAGCCGGGGTCAACCACGAAGTCCTCGAACTCGGCCAGTTTGTCCCCGAACGCAGGGCAGTCGATAAACTCACCGCCGGCGAAGTCGGCTACTTGATCTGCAATATCAAGTCCCTCAAAGAAGTCCGTATCGGCGATACCGTTGTCCATGCCAACAACGACAAAGTCGAACCGCTCGAAGGTTACCAACCCCCTAAACGCATGGTCTACTGCGGCCTCTATCCGAGCGATGGACAAGACTTCTCCGAACTGCGAGATGCCTTGGAAAAACTTTCGATCAACGACCCCTCGTTCGAATTCGCTCCCGAGACGAGCGAAGCCCTCGGATTCGGCTTTCGCTGCGGTTTCCTCGGCCTCCTGCACATGGAAATCATCCAGCAACGCCTCGAGAACGAATGCGATATCGACCTGGTCCAAACCGCTCCGAACGTGACCTACGAAATCATCAAACGCGGCGGGGAACGGCTTGAAATCCACCGCCCTCAAGAAGTCCCCGAGTCGGGCGACATCGAAGAATTCCGCCAACCGATCGTCCGCGTGAACTTCGTTCTGCCGACCGAATACATCGGAGTGACCATGAAACTCTGCCAAGACCGACGCGGGATCCTCCGAGGCAACGAATACCTCTCGGGAACGCGCGCCATGGTCAGCTACGATCTACCGCTCGCTGAAGTCATCTACGACCTTCACGACAAATTGAAAAGTGCAACCCGTGGCTATGGCACCATGGACTACGAAATCATCGGCTACGAAGAAGCCGATTTGGTACGTATGGATATCCTCGTCAACGGCAAACGCGTCGATGCCTTGAGCATCATCTGCGACCGCCGAGACTCGGATCGACGAGGTCGCGCTGTGGTCAAAAAACTCAAGGAAGAAATCGACCGACACATGTTCGAAGTGGCCGTCCAAGCCGCCATCGGATCGCGAGTCATCGCACGGGAAACCGTCCCGGCTCTCCGCAAAAACGTCACCGCCAAATGCTACGGTGGCGATATCACCCGCAAAAGGAAATTGTGGGCTAAACAGAAGGAAGGCAAGAAGCGGATGAAATCGATCGGCTCGGTCGATATCCCCCAAAAAGCCTTCATGGCAGTCTTGGATACAGGATCCTCTGACAGCAAGTAACACCATGAAAAACAAGGATGTCTTTCAATGTTGCAACGAAGCAAACAACTCGACCACCCGGTCGAAACCCAACCCCTTACCGTCTACTGGCCCTACGCGCTGTCTCTTTTGACAGTCCACCTCCTAGGAGTCCTGGCGTTTTTCCCAAGCCTCTTCTCCTGGAGTGGGTTGGTCGTCGGGATCATGGCCCACATTCTATTCGACGGCCTAGGGGTCTCCATCGGTTACCACCGACTCCTGACCCACCGCGGATTCGAATGCCCCAAACGTCTTGAGCATTTCATCGCACTGTGCGGTATCTGCACCCTCCAAGACTCACCCGCGCGCTGGGTCGCCATCCATCGCATGCACCACCAACACAGCGATCATCAACCCGACCCCCATTCCCCATGGGTCGATTTCCTCTGGGGACATGTCGGCTGGTTGCTCTTCGTCGACCGACGCCACGACGGCGTGGTGCACTTCGAACGCTACGTCCGCGACCTATTGCGTGACCCGTTCTACTTCAAACTCGAGCGAAACCTCATGTGGTTCTGGGTCTATGTCACCCACGCAGCGATCCTCGTCGGACTCGGATATCTCTTTGGACTGGCCACCACGGGCAGCAACGCCCAAGCTCTCTGGTTGGCCGCTTCTTGGTTTACCTGGGGAGTCATCGTCCGGACCATCTTCACCCTCCATGTCACCTGGGCCGTCAATTCGGTCTGCCACAAATGGGGGTATCGCAACTACGAAACCCGGGACAACAGCACCAACTCTTGGTGGGTCGCCTACCTGACGTTCGGCGAAGGCTGGCACAACAACCACCATGCAGACCAGCGAAGCGCCCAACACGGACATCGCTGGTTCGAATTCGATCCATCCTGGTGGTTCATCAACATCCTGGCCCGCATGGGCTTGGCCTGGAACCTTGTCGGTCCCCGCCAAGCCAACGAGGCCCACCATGATCAACTGCAGCCAAATTAGCCTAAACTGATTTATCAAGCATCATTGGCTCAAGCCTATCTAGCTCGAGCCCCGAATTCCAAGGATCAGTTCGATCCTTTTTTCTTCTCGAGCTTCTCAGCGATAAAATCGCTGAGACCCTCACCGCGGAGCTCTTGGGCCGTCCCCAAAATCACCCCGGTGTCCCCGTCGACCAATAACACGAACGGAATCCCACTGACGTCGTGCATCTTGCCCAACGAGGTCTCCCAGTACTTGCCCTCGTAGATCTGTGCCCAAGGCAACTCGCGATTCTCGAGAAACTCCTTGATCTTCTCCTCCATCTTCTCTTGGTCAAAACTGACCCCAAGGATTTCGAAGCCGTTCTCATGATGGGCATCGTAAGCCTTCTTCATGTTCGGAATCTCACGGATGCAAGGACCGCACCAAGTCGCCCAGAAGTCGAGCATCACCAACTTGCCCTTGTAGTCCTGAGGAAAACGCACCTCTTTGCCGTCCATCGTCGTGGCCGTGAATTCCAAGGCTTTTTGACCAAGTCGCAGATCCGGTGGCATTGGCATCTCGGGCAACTCGGTCTCGGACTTGCTCAACGATAGCTTGCCATCGACGGCCTCGAGAACATAGGTCTTGCCGGTGAAGTTAAACGGTGTTCCCAGACGCACCATCTCGTAATTGCGGCTCACGCGTCCGTCGCCGTTTCGGTCCATCGGAAGCATCGCGTTGGGAGCCAATGGGCCAGCAGCAAAGGTCTTGAACTCTTTGCCGTCGATCTCCATTTGGAACTCGGTACCAAAGTCGATGTAATACATCAGCGCGTCCTTGAGCTGGGCACGACTCGGATCCTTGGGATCAAAACGGTACATCCCCAACGCGCCAGCCTGATCCTTGTTCAACTCGATTTTCGCCGAGCCGTTGTAAGTGCTAAACTCACCCTGCTTGCGCATCGTCCATTCGACCTGAGGGTCATTCGTCAAATCGCCATCTTGATTCGCATCGATATACAGGGTCGCTTTGCCATCCTCAGGCTCATCGAGAATGAACGCCCAACTCTTCCCATCGAGCTCGAATTTACCAAACTTCGGAGCCGTCAGTCCTTCGGGTGTCTTATCGATCCCCTTGGCATCGTCGCTCATCGCAGCGCGAATCGGGCGATACCCACCCATCTTTTGCGACATCCCCGAAGCGATGAAGTTCTCTTTGATTTCTTGGCCTGAAACCAAATCGCACGCCGGCAAAACCAAAACTGAGAGCAGAAACGAGTTGGCGATCGTTCGAGGACGCATAGCAATGGAATCCTATGTGGTGGGAACAGTCAACAAAAAAGCTCCGCGTTTCTCACACGGAGCCCTCAGTGTAAACCATCCCAGGAAGAAATCCAACGCGATGCTTGGAGATTCCTAGCGTGCAAATCCACGAAGGAAATTGCTCGAAAAGTAACTGACAACCGCAGGCTCAAGACCCGCGTCTTCCAACATGTTCTTGCGCATCGCATGCCCAAGGGGACCGTTCTGAGAAAACATGGCTACATTCATTAGTCCAGTGGAACCTACCCCCGTGGTCGCATAGACAGGGTAGAGCTCGGTGAACTCAGCGAACTCCTCTGAGAATTCCCTAGTGAATTCATCAGAGAAATCCTCGTAAGCAAAAAGCTCGAATCGCTCGTCGAGGAACAGAGGGAACTCATCGTCGATCCCACCCCGCTTGACCCAAGAAAAATCAAACTCAGTATCGTATTCCTCGAAGACCACATCGGTCTCGTAAGCCGTAGCTTCTACATCCTCAAAGGCAGTCGCCTCGAAGCCCTCAAAAGCATTGAGCGCATCGATCACGACCAACACATCGATCGGGTTCAACGACCCGTCGCTGTTGGTATCAAGACTTCCAATCGGCTCTTGCTCTCCTTCGCCACCCGAAACCGGTCGCGACGTACCGACGCGATTCAAAGCGTCGATCACGCGAAGCGCATCGATAGGACTGACCCGACCATCTCCATCGACATCGGCAGCAAGTCGGCGAGTCTCGACGCTGGCCTGCGACACCATGGCGAATGAAGGAAGGTGGCCCACAAAGCACTCTATCGGAGAATCGACCGACAAATCGACCGCACAGAGCTTACGCGATTCCAAGGATTCCAGACCGAGTTTCAAGTTGCTGTTTTTCAAGATTGGGTTTCTCAAGGTTGGGTGCCTCTGATTCGATCCTTCGATTCACGAAATATTCCGCCAGGATGCTCCGCCGGACTGCCAAGCTTACTCCGCAGGACGGTTCGGATGGGCGCGCAAGACGTCCCTTCGTAAGAATACGGAAAATCCTAGAGAAAAGCTTAAGGAAAAGAGAGCGAAGTTGGGCAATCGTTCCAAGAAATCCTTATTTTTTGCATAATTTACCCCTCGTCTTGACTTACCGAGCCCCGAGAACCATAACTCCCGTATCTGCTATAACTGCACCGCAAGGGTGGACCAGCACGGATGGACCTGCACGGATGGACCAGTACGGAAACATAGCTAAAACCTCTAGGAGCTAAGGCTTTAGGAAATGGTGCGCGAGCGAAAAATTGGGCCAGGCGACCATGCCAAAGAGCCCGCTAAAGAGCCCGGCAAGGGCTCTGGAAAGAAGGCTGTTCCAAGCGACCCGACCGACGTTCCGTTCGAATCGCAAGCCGATCTGAGCGACCAGGACCAAGCCGACTCGGACCAAGTAGACTCGGACCAAGCAGACCAGGACCAAGCCGAGCCAAGTAAAGTCGACCCGGGCAAACCGCTCGGACTCGGCGCGACCCGCTCGGAAAACGACTCGGTCCTGCGCCCCAAGCGGATCGGCGAAATGATCGGCCAGCGAGAAGTCATGGAGGTTCTGAAAATCGCCATCGATGCGGCCAATAAACGCGAGGATCCCCTCGGGCACATCTTGCTCGACGGACCGCCCGGACTCGGCAAGACGACTTTTGCTGTCTGCATCCCCCAGGAACTCGGCGTCCATGTCGAAATGGCCAGCGGACCGAGTCTCAAAGCCCCTAAAGAAATCTTGCCCTACCTGACGAACCTGCAACGACGCTCGGTCCTGTTCATCGATGAGATCCACCGATTACCCAAGCCGGTCGAGGAATTCCTCTACACGGCCATGGAAGACTTTCGAGTCGACATCGTATTGGGCGAAGGGGTCAACGCTCGCACGTTGAATCTCAAACTCCAACCCTTTACCCTCATCGGAGCGACGACTCGTGCAGGAATGCTCAGCGGTCCGCTCCGTGACCGGTTCCACATCCGACAGCATCTGAGCTATTACACCCAAGAGGACTTGGTCCGCATCCTTGAGCGCAATGCGGATAAACTTCGCGTTGAGGTTACCCACGACGCCTTGATGGAGATCGCCAAGCGATCACGAGGTACCCCTCGCGTGGCCAACGGTCGACTCCTGTGGGTCCGCGACTACGCGATGAGCAAGGCTGATGGCCGAGTGAATTTAACGATCGCCAAGAACGCTCTTGAAATGCTCGGCATCGATTCGCAAGGCTTAGATCGCCAGGACCGCAAGTACCTCGAAACGATCGTTCGAGTCTTCGCAGGTGGACCCGCAGGCCTCGAGGCCATCGCCCACACCATGGGCATCTCCTCGGACACCCTCGAGGACGAAGTCGAACCGTTCCTGCTCCGTTCGGAGATGATCATCCGAACCCAACGAGGCCGAATGGTTACCCCCTTGGGCCTGAACGTACTGAAAAACTCGCATGGTACCTGAGTCTCACGCAGCAGACCGTCGGCATACGCGCGGCGGCAGGTACTTGGCGTCCTTAGGGCTCCAAGCGAATTCACGCTGAAAAAACCAGTCTAACACCAGAGTATTTCCACTCCAATCCCTGAGGTTGTACCTCGCACTCTTGGGGACTTGACCAGGGGGTTTCTGCAGTAGAGACTGGTTCTCGAACTTTTCAGAAGTTGACCGAACTCTCTTCATTCAAAAACAAAAGCAAGCAACCTATGAACCCCTTTCGTCGAACGATCGCCAGTGCCATCGTTGCGCTCACCGCCTGCGCACCGACAACGCTCGAGGCCCAAGAAACTCCCAGCGCTCCATTGCTTCCAACGACCGGAAGCGTGGAAACCCGTCTCGGTGTACTTGAACTCGCAAACGGATACCCAACGGCCCCGACGGCGCAGAAGGTCTTCGACGATATCGATTATCAACGAGCCTGTCAGGCCTACCTCTGGGCCTTGCCTCTGATGGCCATGGAGCAATGGCAAAACGAGCATCTGGTCAAGTTCGGTGCGGGCAAGTGCGACTACGTCGATTACATCACATTCCAAGACAAATTGGGACTGCTGACAGCCAATGCGACCACACCGTACATCATGGCGTTTCCGAACTTGAAGGAAACCGGCCCACTGGTCCTTGAGGTCCCTGCCGGAGCAACCGCAGGTGGATTCACCGACTTCTGGCAACGGCCGATCACCGACTCAGGGCAAACCGGACCAGACAAAGGGGCCGGGGGCAAGTACCTGATCCTCGGTCCTGACGACCCGGACATGCAACCCGAAGGCTATTACGTATTTCGCTCCCCGACGGTCAACATATGGTCGGCTCACCGAGCCTTGGAGTCCGACCCGATCAAGGCCAGGGCGCTTGTCGATGGCTTGAAAATCTATCCATACAGCCAGCGGGCCAATCCAACTCCGACTCGGCATGTATCTCCCGATGGCCGCAAATGGTCCGGTGTACAACCTCGCGGTTTGGATTACTGGGAAGGGCTCTCGAAGATCATCAACGAAGAACCCGTCCACGAGCGCGATCGGATGATCATGGGGATGCTTCAGCCACTGGGGATTGAAAAGGGCAAGCCGTTTGCTCCGACCGAACGGCAAAAAAAGATCCTCTTGGACGCTTCGAGAACGGGCGAGGTGATGGCTCGAACCATCGCCTTCGAAAAACGTTTTCAAGGGGCGAAAGTCTGGCCCAACAAGCATTGGGATATCTCGCTGTTTCTCAAGGAAACCAATCAAGAAGCCCAGTACCATACACAACTCGACGAGCGGACCTCTTGGTTCTACGAAGCGGTAGGTGTTTCCGTTGGGATGATGGGCCGGACCGTCGGGTTTGGTCAACTCTACCTAGAAGCCGCCAAGGACAATCAGGGACAATGGCTCAACGGAAGCAATAGTTACCACCTCAAGGTTCCCAAGGACGCACCGGTCGCTCAGTTCTGGTCCGTGACCGTCTACGACAACGAAACTCGCTGTTTCGTAGACACCGGCGTTCAACCCGACCGCTCCTCGAGAAACGACATTGTCAAAAACGCCGATGGAAGTGTCGATCTATACTTCGGACCAACTGCACCGAGTGGAAAACCGGCGAGCAACTGGATTCAAACCCTGCCGGGAAAAGGCTGGTTCGCCTACTTTCGGCTTTATGGACCGACCCAAGCCTATTTCGATCGAACTTGGGAGCTCCCCGACATCGAACCGATCCGCTAACCTGCTCAAGCCCATACGCAGCGTCCTTGTGGGGCTTGGTTCAATTCCCCCGCCCCAAAGGGGCATAATGAGGTGCGTCCCCGGTTTTTCCCAACCGTAGCATGGCCCTCCGAGGCCGTGCGTGGTTGTGACGATTCAATCACGTTCATCCAGAAACGGGCCGACAGCACTATAGCCATCCCGAGTACCTGATGATCCCGGAGGGGATCGAAGCAATTAGCCTAGCCAGCGGCGCAAACTTCTTCTAACAGCCCAACAGCTAATCCACACGAATATTCGCAAAAAAACAACTACCCCACTAACCGCTTGGCCCCCTTCTCCACCGGGGCTTTGGCCGGGGGAGCAAGGGGCGGGGGGGCTGAGGGGGCCGACCGCGCGTAAGGCTGTTTGGCTGTTTGGCTTTAGCCCGGAGGGCGGCACTTCTCTGCCGGTGTGCGTAAGCCACCGGATTGCGGCCCCCCCAACACCCTTAAAAGCCCGGAGGGCGGCACTTCTCTGCCTGTGTGCGTAAGTCACCGGACTGCATTTTTTCGATCGGATTAATGATTGTCGAGTGATGATTGTTGATTGTTGAAGTGGAAGAAGTTGGGCGTGTGGTTTAACCTGCTCAAGCCCAAACGCAGCGTCCTGGGGGGCATGGTTAAATCCTACGCCGTTGGCTACGGGTTAAACGAAATAGCCTAGATAGATTAAATAGCAAACCTCGACAACCGCTTGGCCCCCCTTCTCCACCGGGGCTTTGGCCGGGGGAGCAAGGGGGGGGGCGGGGGGGCTGAGGGGGCCGACCGCGCGTAAGGC
>Ga0208085_1000301_pt1 | contig 18820 bp, 16 predicted proteins | sample LakMenEpi21Jun10_FD_150721 | JGI IMG/M metagenome (GOLD analysis project Ga0208085, IMG submission 150721) | Freshwater microbial communities from Lake Mendota, WI - 21JUN2010 deep hole epilimnion (SPAdes) | ecosystem: Environmental > Aquatic > Freshwater > Lentic | place: Lake Mendota, Madison...
AGGCATACCTGCGGATTGAAGAGCTTCAATGTCGCGTCGGATACTTCGGGTATGGAGAGTACCGAGCCCTAGTTCCTCGACCACATTGGAGCGTAGCTCCTCGAGCGTCACACCATAGCGTCGACGCTCTAAGACTTGGAGGATTTTGTGCTGACGGATCAGTTGTTCGTTTCTCGCCAAGGTTTTGAACTCCTTTCCCAGAGCTCCATTTTCGGATGCGCATCCCAAGCAGGTGGTTTCAATTCAAGGGAGTCTTAATCCAGATAGGTGGTCCAACTGGCCGCCTCTTCGTATTGCCTCGAAAGTGCCGCAGCGAGTTGGTCGTCGAGATACCCCCCGGCGACTCTCGTTTCGAGCCGCTTTTGGAAGTGGCTATGCAATCCTGTAAGGTCGTATCTTGCAAAGCTAACCATGTCTTGAATCTTGCTACCGGGCACGATTTTTGAGACATGGAATCGTCCGTCGGATTCGATATGGATCGAGGCTTCATTGGGTAAGCCAAATAGGTTGTGATACGAACCCATGACTTCTTGGTATGCACCGATCAAAAAGATCCCCAAGAAGTAATCGTTCCCCTCTTTCCACTCAGGAAGTTCCAGGGTCTCTTTGACATCTCTTAAATCGACGAACTTATCGATTTTTCCATCGGAATCGCAAGTCACATCGACCAAAGTGGCGAAATCGATTTTGGCATCCTGCAGGCGATGTAGTGGCACGACCGGGAAGAGTTGCCCGATGGCCCAGGAATCAGGAGCCGAGCGGAATAACGAGAAATTGCAGAGGTACTTCGCAGCCAGTACCTTTTTGACATCCTCGAACTCTTCGTTGGGATTTCGCGCCTGCTCGGATTCCTTCAACGCTCGGGCACAGATTTCCCAATAGAGGACCTCCCCCTTGGCTCGGTCCTCGAGCGATACCATGCCGAGGTTGAACTGCGTGTAGAGCTCGTCTTTGTGTTCGACGGCATCGTGGTAGTACTCGAAGTAGTTTTTTCCATTGATTTCATCGAGTAGCCACTTCATCTCCGTGATCACTTGTGGATCGTCTTCGTCGATCGTCACCTCAGGCAAATCGTCGGCGAACGTCTCGATTTCCTCGCGGATCGATGTGACCAAAACGGTATGGTAAGCCGTCATCATTCGGCCGCTTTCGGTCACCAAGTTCGGATGTGGAACATTCTCGTGGTCGCAGACGGTCTGCACGGTGTAGACGACATCGTTGGCAAACTCTTCGACGGTGTAGTTCATCGACGATTCGGTGCGAGTTTTCGATCCATCGTAATCGACACCCAAGCCACCACCGATGTCGAGAAACTCGACCGGATAACCGAGTTGAAGAATTTTGGCATAGACCCGGGCCGCTTCCTTCATGGCGTTCTTGACCCGCTTGATGTCGGTGATTTGGCTTCCGATATGGAAATGAAGCAGATGGAGCAAATCCTTTTTGCCGTGCTCAGACATCAGCCGCAAACACTCCAAGAGTTCCGATGTGGTCAATCCGAACTTGGCCGAATCCCCGCCGGAGCTTGCCCATTTCCCGCTCCCCTTGGTGTAAAGCTTGGCCCGCAACCCTATCCAAGGATAGATGTTCGCCTCGGTGCAAACGCGGAGCAAAATCTTCAACTCGTTGAGCTTCTCGATGACGATGACCACCCGTTTTCCGGATTGGACGGCCAGTAGAGCCAGACGGCAAAAGGACTCGTCTTTAAAACCGTTGCAAATCAATAGCGATTCGGGGTTCTGGTCTTGGGCGATGGCCGCATACAACTCGGCCTTGGATCCGCATTCGAGCCCCACGCGGTACCTGCCGGTGTCCTTGAGGAACTCCTCGACCACTTCGCGTCTCGGATTGACCTTCATCGGGAAGACTGGGTAGTGCTTGCCCTTGTATCCAAACTGCTCGATCGCTTCTTTGTACGATCCGCTCAAGAGCTTGAGCTGATTGGTAAGCACCTGAGGGAACCGCAATAGGATCGGCAACTGAAGTTTCTTTTCCTTTTGCAAGTAGTCGACAACGGACTTTAGGTCGACGCTTCGAGGATCGTTCGCCGCCGGGCGGGCTATCATGTTCCCTTGGTTGTTGACGCCAAAGTACCCTGCAGACCAATTTTCAATTCCGTAAGTTCTCGAGATGCGTTGCAGGGTTTCGTCGTTCATGTTGCATTCGGTTTCCTGGACAGAGAGAAAAATTGGACCAGCCGTCCTGAAGATTCTACCGCGAAACCCGGATTTTTTATAGTAACCCACGCGGCAACTCGGTTCCGAGCAAGCTTGCCTCTAGCTCAAGCTCGCCTCGCCTCAGCGCCGTGTGGGACTTGCCGTCCATGGGTCATCAGGCCAAGAATGCTTGGGATAACGACGCTTGAGCTCCTTTTTGACCTCGGCGTATCCACTGGTCCAGAACGAAGCAAGATCGTTGGTGATCTGCTGTGGGCGTCCACTGGGTGCGAGCAAATGCAACAGCAAGGGAACTCGACCGCGCGCGATCCTCGGGGTCTGCTTCCACGAAAACACCTCTTGGATTTTCACGGCCAAAACCGGTGGCTTGCCGTCTGCATATTCGATTTTGATCGAACTGCCCGAGGGGACCTGAATCCTCTCGGGTGCCTCCATGGATAAACTGCGCCGCTGCTCGGGGGACAATAGATTTTCAAGCCAGTCGATCCATGCTCCGTTGCGGACTTGGTCCAAACCTCGCTTGCCACGACAGAGCTCCCAAGCCGCCTTTTGAAGGGTAGGAAGGTCGAGTTGGGGCAGCCCCAACTCAGGCACCCACTTTCCAAGTGCCCCGACGCGCTCGACCCACTGCATGACGCTCGGGTCCTCTTTGGGAAATACACTCTCCCAATTCGATTGGACCGCCGCAAACAAACACTCAGTACAAGCTTCTTCGTCGGCGATGGCAACGGGCGTCTCGGCGAGGCACAAATCCAACCAGTAGGTACGTCGTCTGCCTACGACCTGTTTCTGCGTAGGATGAAAGAACATTTCATCCCGAGTTGCAAGGGCCTCGCCATGCAACCACTCAAGCCGCACGCCGCTTGCTTGTTGCACGAAGGCTTCTCCTGAGGCTCCCTGCGCCTCGACGCACAAAAACAACTCCGAGTCTCGCACTCCAGAGTCAGGGCTTAGTTGAACTCCCTTACCTCCTACCATCAGCCCCTGGGGCTTGCCCATCGCGCGTCGTTTAGCCACCCGATCGGGAAATCCCGCAAGCAGTGCACGCTGAAGGCCTTCGTCAGGTGCTTGAGGCTCGGAGCCATCGCGCGTTGGCCTAGTGCCGCTAAGCAATCCCTTGCAAACTTGTTCGATCTGCTGAGCCGATTGCTTGATCGCCTGGAGTCCTCCTGAATGCAACCACCCAAAGGGAGTCTGCCGATCCGCTTGGCCAAGTTGCAGCCAACGGGCTCGCTCGACCGAGTCGCTCTGCCAAGCGTTTGCGCTTCGAGTCGGGATCTGCCTTGCACCCGTCGCAGTTTGCTGGCTGATAGCCTTTGAAGGCCCGCGTCGATCGAACGGATCGCGTTCGCTGAGCATCGCTGCGAGCCAAACGGCCCGTTCGAGGCACCCATAGCCATGGGCTTCGATGCAAAGGCGTGCGAGTCGAGGATGCAGGGGAATCCGCCCCATCTGCAATCCGAGTTTGGTGATTTGGCCTCGATCGATGGCGCCGAGTTGAGTCAGCAACCTACCTGCCGCATCCCAGGACTCCTCACGAGGGGGTTCGACCCATGGAAAATCTTGGCGGTCCCCTTCGCCCCAAGCGTGCAATTGGAGCCTTGCATTGCACAGATCCACACGGCGAATTTCGGGATCCAAAAAAGCAGACCTCGCTCGGTCGGATGCCTCCGACCAAAGCCGAATGCACACCCCTGGTCCAACTCGCCCGGCGCGCCCCGCGCGCTGGGTCGCCGAGGCACTCGATATGTTTTCCAATTCCAATCGGTCGAGCCCGACATCCGGTGCGAATCGCAAGACCCTAGCAAGCCCGCTGTCGATGACGGTCTGGACCCCGGGGATCGTCAGTGAGGTTTCAGCGATATTCGTCGCAACGATGATCCGCCGCCGAGGACCGACCTGGATGGCTTGCGATTGCTCTTCGATTCGCATCGAGCCATACAGTGGTAGGACATCGATGGGATCGCTAAATCGGTGATTTCTTAGCAACTGGCAGCAGCGTTGGATCTCTGCGGCTCCGGGAAGAAAAATCAACAGGTCCCCGGGCCGACTTTGAGCGACCCGCAAGGCCACGTTGGCCGCGTGCTCGACGATGTCCTGCCTTGCCTCGGCCGGTGCGTATTGGATTGTGACCGGAAAACTCGGCGTAGAGATTTGGATCCATGGCGCACTGGGCAATGCATTGGCCAGCCACTGTTTGTCGAGCGTCGCCGACATAATCACGATCCTCAGATCTTCTCTCACTTCCGACTGGACTCGCCTGAGCATTCCCAGGAGCAGGTCTCCATCGATCGACCGTTCGTGGAACTCATCGAGAATGACGATTTTTGTTTCCTGGAGCGTCGGATCCTCCTGCAGTTTGCGGATCAAAATGCCTTCGGTGACGACCACAAGCTGTGTTTGCTGGGAGATTTTTTGATCGAAGCGGACGGCGTATCCGATCTGTTGCCCAACATTTTGATTCGATTCGCTGGCGATGCGCTCGGCGACGGACCGGGCGGCAATGCGACGCGGTTGAACCAAATAGATCCTCTGGTTCTGCGCGCTCAAACGAAGAAGCGATGGCGCGATCCGGGTCGTTTTCCCAGACCCGGGGGGAGCTTCGATAGCCGTTATGCCATGGGAGCTTACGGTCTGTGCGATGGACTCAAGATGATCGTCGACCGGGAGAGGTTGCACGAACTAGCCCTGCCGACGTTTGGGGTATCCACCATTGCCACTGTCGTTGTTGACCGAAGGCTTGTTCATACGCAGCCGATGGCTTGATTCACCTAGCAGATCGTCCAAGCGACTGCGAAGCTCTGGGGTGATGCTGACTTTATGTTTCGTGCTGGTCATGTACACGAGACTCCCAGATGCCATCTTGACCTCGAATTGAAGTTCCCGATCACCGGGATATCCTCGAAGGACTTCGGCAAGTCGATTGACGGTTTCTTGCGAATGTTTCGATTCGTCGAACAGGATCGTCAAGCCTGAGGTGAAGCGGGCTTCGACTTCCGCGATGGGAATGACCTCATCGACGATGAAATTGATTTCTTCCTCGCCCCGTTTATCGATACGACCTCGTACCAAAACGATCGCATCGGCGACGATCCATGGCGCGTAGCGTTCGTAAGTGTTTGGCCAAGCGATCGAACGTGTGATGCCTTCGAGATCCTCAAGATCAAAGTTCGCATACTTCGTCGGTGAATCGGGCTTGGGGTTTCGCGTGTGTGCGATCTTGATCGAGGAGACGACTCCCCCCATCCAGACCTCGGTCCGATGCGCAAGGGATTTTGCACCGATCGAATGGCTCGTACAGCAGGACTTAAGGGTCGATTCGTATTCGGCTAAGGGGTGCGAGGAGAGGTAGTATCCTAGGACCTCTTTTTCCTTGGCAAGTTTCTCTTTTTCCGGGAATTCGGGGATGTTGGGTAAGCTTTGGATCGTGGTTTCGGATTCCTCAGCTAGGTCGCCAAAGAGGCTCAGTTGGCCGCTCTTTTTGTCCTTGGCCGCCGCGATACCCCCTTGGATGGCTTTATCGAGGATCGCCAAATGCTGGGCGCGGGTTCCGCCTAGGCAGTCCAAAGCGCCAGCCATGATCAGAGACTCCATCGAACCTCGTCCGCATTGCGAGGAATCGATGCGGTTGCAAAAATCGAAGATGCTTTTGAATGGCCCGCGTCGCTCTCGTTCCTCGGCCAGTGCATCGCCGACGGATTTGCTGCACCCTTTGATCGCCGAGAGACCAAAGAGAATCTTGCCGTCGTGGACTCCGAACTCTCCGCGCGAGGAATTGATGCTCGGTTGCTCGACTGGGATCCCCATCCGCTGGCAGTCCTCGAGGTGCTCGACCAATGGATCTTTGCGTTTGAAATTTCGGTTTGCGATATCCCCGGTCAGCAAAGAAGCCATGAATTCCACTTTGAAGTGGGCTTTGAGATAAGCGGTTTGGTAGGCGATGAATGCGTAGGCTGTTGAGTGGCTTTTATTAAAACCGTAGCCTGCAAATTTCAGAATTTTATTCCAGAAGTCTTCGGCATCCTTTTTCGCCAGACCCAAATCGACGGCTCCTTGGAGGAATTTCTCCTGGTTGGCCGCGATGATTGACTCCTTCTTCTTGCTGATCGCCTTGATGCACGTGTAGGCTTTGGCCAATTCGATCCCACCGAGTCGGTTGAGGATCCGCATGACCTGCTCTTGGTAAACCATCACACCGTGGGTTTCCTCGAGGATTTCCTTGAGCACTGGGTGCAGGTAGGTGGCGGATTTCTTCTTGAGCTTGACGGCGATGTATTCGTCGACCATCCCCCCTTCGAGCGGCCCTGGACGGTACAAGGCGTTGGTGGCGATGATGTCGCGAAAATGGTCGGGTTTCATGCGTTGGAGCAGATCGCGGATACCCCCGCTTTCCAACTGAAAGACCCCTTTGGTTTCCCCGCGTCGGAGCAGTTCGAAGGCCTTCTCGTCATCGAGAGGGAACTTCATCGGATCGACATGGATGCCTCGGGTTTTTTCGATCATCTCGACGGCTTTCGAGAGGATCGTCAGGTTCCGAAGACCCAGGAAGTCCATTTTCAGCAGGCCTGCGGCTTCGACGTCACCCATCGACCATTGGGTGATCACATCGTCCTTGCCCGAGCCTCGCATCAGCGGGACGTATTCGGTCAGGGGTTTATCGGCGATGACGACTGCGGCCGCGTGGGTTCCGATGTTTCTGGCCATCCCCTCGACTCTCTGCGCAAGGTCGAGCATTTCGCCGATCTCTGGGTTCAACGCTGCCTTTCTCAGGTCCTCGCTCGATTCGATGGCTTCCTTGAGGGAGGTTTTCCCGTCCTCTGGAATCATCTCGCTGATTTCCGCGACACGGCTAAGGGCGATATTGATGGTCCGGCCGACGTCCTTGATGGCCCCTCGGGCTTTGAGGGTGCCGAAAGTTCCGATTTGTGCGACGTTGTCCTCGCCGTATTTGTCTTTGACATAGCGAATGATTTCGCCGCGCCGATCCTGACAAAAATCGATGTCGATATCCGGGGCTTCCAAACGGCTCTCGTCGAGGAAGCGTTCGAAGAGCAAATCGTACTTGATGGGGCACACGTGGGACAAATACAGTGCATAGCAGACCAAGGCCCCGACACCGCTACCGCGGGCGGTCGCTGGGACTCCGATCTCGCGAGCGTGGCGGACAAAGTCCCAAACGATGAGAAAATAGTTGGAAAAACCAAGTTTTTGGATCACACCCAATTCGCGGTCCAAGCGATCCAAGACGACTTGGGCCAATTGCCCCTGGGGGATCATCTCGGTATCCCCTTCGTAGCGCTCGAAGAGACCCTGGATGCATAAAGTCCTTAGGTACTCGTCGGTGTTGGTTTGTTCTTTGGGGATTTCGAACGACGGGAAATTCCGGCTTCCGAGATCCAACTGGATATCGACCGAGTCGGCGATCTGTTGGCTGCGCGCTACGGCATGTTCGAGGCCTTGGAAGCTCTCGTACATTTCCGCCTGGGACCGCAGGAAGAACTGGTCGTTGTCCATCCGCATGCGGTTGCTATCCGTCCGGAATTTACCCGTGCTGATGCACATCAACACATCTTGGACCTCGGCGTCTTGACGCTCGGGATAGTGGGCGTCGTTGGTGGCCACCAAGGGCAAACCCATCCGGTTGGCAATGTCGACCGCTCCGAGCAGTTGCTCTCGCTGGATCGGTATCCCATTGTTCATGATCTCGATGAAGTACCGGTCTTTGAAGAGCTTGGAAAACCAAGCCGCGACGTCTTGAGCTTGTTCGATCGATCCTGCGGTATCGGAGCCTCGAAGTATGAGCCTTGAAAATTCGCTCGACACGCATCCGCTCAAGCAGATAATCCCCTCGCTGTAGAGTTCGAGCAACTCCTTGTCGATCCGAGGCTTGTAGTAGAAGCCCTCGAGGTGGGCGCGAGAGGCAAGGCGGATCAGATTGCGAAAGCCGGTCTTATTCTGAGCAAGAAGCGTCAGGTGGTAGGAAGCTTCTTTCGCGGAGTCTGCGTCGCGCGTGTATCGACTCCCCGGGGCGACGTAAGCCTCATAGCCGATGATCGGGTTGATTCCCGATGCTTTGGCTTTTTTGTAGAACTCCAAGGCCCCGTGCAAATTACCGTGGTCGGTAAGTGCCAAGGAGTTCATCCCGAGATTTTTGGCCCGTTCGACCAAGCGATCGATCGTCCCTGCTCCGTCGAGAAGGGAGTAATGGCTGTGGCAATGAAGGTGAACAAATGGCCGATCGAGCGTCCCTGATACCTGATCCATCCGCTCGGCCTCCTTGAACTCCTTTTGCGTACCGACCCTTAGTTGGCTACTTCTTGGGCTTCAAATCCCGCCCGGGAGATCGCCTTGAGAGTCGAATCCAAGTCCAAGTCGCCCTTGTACTTGACGAAAACGATTGGGTTGTCGATCGAATCGGCCTCCTTTTGCGGGGCCAGTTCGATGCCGATGACACCTTTCTGCTTGGCGATCGCCGACTTGACACTGGGGTAACAACCGCTCGGGCAGGTCATTCCCTCGACTTTGAAGGAAACCAATTTCGTTTCGGCAGTTTCGGCCCCTGGAGCCGCGTTGTCGCCGGCCGAAGCGCTTGGGTTGGCCGAAAGTGGCTGGTTGCAGGAGGATTCGCAACCTGGGAAAACCAAGAGGCTGGCCGATAGAGTGAGCAAGCTAGCGAGCCGAATTGTTACAGACATGGATCAAATCTCCTACTCTTGATAAATCAGTTCGGGTTGGAACACGCTCCACCCCACGAATCAGTTTAGGGCATTACCCTGGATTTGGAAACCTCTTAGCGTCTACGAAAACTTTCCAGGTCGGCTATAATCGAACTCCGATAGCTTTCCTCCTACCGACTCAATAGGATGGTTTCTGTTGGCCAACAGTACCTCCTTCCAACTTCGATCAAGGCGAATTAGGCATGCGACGAACGATTTCCAAAAACAGGGTTTGGTTCTCACTTTTGGCAGCGGCGAGTTTTTCCGCCTCGTTTTTTCCCGGGAGCTTAAAGGCCCAGGACAAATTTGATGCGACGGCCGTTGCAAGTCAGGGGATCTCCAAACTGAAGGTCAAAGCTAAGGATTGGCCCCAGTGGGGCGGAACGGCCGAGCGAAACAATGTTCCGGACTCTGGACCTTTGCCCGTCGCTTACGATGTCAAAACGGGCAAGAACATCCGTTGGTCGGCCGCTTTGGGTTCGGAAACTTACGGAAATCCAGTCGTAGCCAACGGCAAGGCATACGTCGGCACAAACAATGGGTCGGGTTACGTCAAGCGTTATCCGGCTACCGTAGACTTGGGTTGTCTGATCTGCTTCGACGATTCGACCGGCAAGTTCCTTTGGCAGCACAGCAGCGAAAAGCTCCCTACGGGCCGCGTTCACGATTGGCCTAACCAAGGCATTTGCTGTGCACCCCTGATCGATGGAGACCGACTCTGGTATGTCACAAGCCGCGGCGAAGTCGCTTGCCTGGACACCGAAGGCTTCATCGACGGAGAGAACGATGGCCCCTTCAAAGAGGAGCCCAATGAAAACCAAGACGAAGCCGATGTGATTTGGAAGCTCGACATGATGTCCAAGCTGGGTGTCTCTCAGCACAACATGTGCAGTTGCTCGGTCACCTGCGTCGGCGATCTTCTCTTTGTCAACACATCCAACGGTGTCGATGATGGTCACATCACCGTGCCGGAGGAAAAAGCACCTAGCTTTATCTGCTTGAACCGATTCACCGGAGAGGTGCTCTGGACCGATAACACCCCGGGCCCGAACATTCTCCACGGACAGTGGTCCTCCCCAGCTTATGGAGTTCTGGGCGATGTCGAACAAGTCATTTTTGGCGGAGGGGATGGCTGGCTCTACAGCTTCGATGCCAAAGGAGAAAACGGAAAAGCAAAGCTCTTGTGGAAGTTCGATTGCAACCCCAAGGATTCGGTCTATAAGCTTAACGGTGCGACTCGCAACCACATCATCGCCACCCCAGTCATCTACGACGGCAACGTCTATGTAGCTGTCGGCGAGGACCCCGAACACGGCGAGGGCGGTGGCCACCTCTGGTGCATCGATCCGACCAAACGTGGAGACGTCAGCCCAACCCTCGTGTACAACGCCAAGGATCCGACGGTGACGATCGCCCCGAAGCGCAAGCAAGCCTTGGTCGCCACCGAGGGCGATCTGGAACGCGACAACCCGAACTCGGCAGCCATCTGGCACTACATCGGCTCGAACCCCAAAGACTTCGAGCAAACCATGCACCGGACCTGCGGTACCGTGGCGATCAAAAACGACCTCTTGGTCATCGCCGATTTTTCCGGAGTTATCCACTGCTTGGATTCCAAGACCGGGACGGCCCACTGGACCCATGACATGCTGGCCGCCTCCTGGGCCTCTCCACTGATCGCCGACAACAAGATCTATATCGGCGACGAAGATGGCGATATCTTGACCTTCGAGCTTTCTCCCGAAAAGAAGGAAATCGCTGAGATCAACGTCGGTTCGGCTGTCTATACCACCCCCATCGCTGCCAACGGGCGAATCTACATCGCCAACCGCAACCGCCTGTTCTGCATCGAGGAAGGAACGCAATCCGAAGGTGTCAAGTAACGAGCAACCGGCCGCTGCTAACTCCGAACCTGCTTGGAAGCCTTTGACTGCCAAGCAGCGTCGGGTACTCGGTACGCTGATGGAGAAATCCAAAACCACCCCCGATGTCTACCCGATGTCTTACGCCGGACTAACAACCGGCTGCAACCAAAAGAGCAATCGGGCCCCGATCACCAACTACACTCCCGAACAGATCGAAACGATCGTCGATGAACTTAGGGCCCTAGGGGCCGCAGCGATGATCCAGGGAAGCGGGCGGGTGACCAAGGTTCGGCATTATGCCTACCATTGGATGGGATTGGAAAAAGTCGAAGCCGCCATCATGACCGAACTGCTCCTGAGGGGCGAGCAAACGCTCGGTGAACTCCGCACACGCGCTGCGCGCATGGAGCCGATCAACGATCTTGACGAACTCAAACGACTCGTCGATGGTCTGGTCAGCAAAAACTTGATGGTCGAATTGACTCCCCCAGGACGCGGGCAAATCGTCACGCACAACCTTTATCCCGAATGGGAACTCGCAGCGGTCGTCAAGAGCGTCGCTGCAGGTCTTTCCAGTGGACTTATAAACGGCGATGCGACGGAAGATTCCGATGAAGCCCAAACGGCAAACACTCGGTTCGATACCAAAGCAAACCCATCGGGTGGTTCGCAACTGGCCGCCGAGGTCCAAGCCTTAAAAGAAACCGTTGCAATGCTGAGCCAACGGCTCGAGCGACTCGAAGCGGTCTTTGAAAAAGAGCTTGGAAGCGGCGGTTGATCGGCTCGGTCTGCTGCACAGATTGCAGGCGAAACGATAGGATTTGGGCTTTCAATTTCCAAGTGCGGTAGCACTGCCAGCAATCAGTTCTGAAATCACTTCAACAAATACATCAGCATTTAGTCCTATACGGCGGAGACTCGATCGGGATGGCCAAGCCAAAAGCGCTCATTGTCAGAGCACCAGGAACCAATTGCGATATCGAGACGGCTTACGCCTTTGAACTGGCTGGTGGGGAATCGGTTCGGGTCCACGTCAATCAGCTCATCGAGAACCCTGGCCTTGCCGACTCCTTTCAGATCCTCTGCTTTCCAGGAGGATTCAGCTATGGAGATGACATCGCTGCGGGGCGGATCGCGGCTGTGCAGTGGCAGACACGGTTGGCCGAGGTGGTCAGTATGTTTCAAACCCAGGATCGATTGGTGTTGGGAATCTGCAACGGGTTTCAGATCATGATGCGGCTCGGGATCTTTTTTGACTCCGACGAGCAGACACCGCCGGCAACATTGACATGGAACACCCAAGGGCGTTTCGAGACCCGATGGGTTCATCTCAAGCCTGAATGCGATCACTGCGTTTTTCTCCGAGGGATCGAAAAGATCTACTTGCCCATGGCGCACGCCGAAGGACGTTTGCTGATTCGAGACCAACAGGCGAGCAAGGAAATCGTCGACCGCAAGCAAATCGCTGTGCGTTATTGCACACCAGATGGTCTTACCAGGGACGAAGGGCTTGGGTTTCCCACCAACCCCAACGGTGCCCGATGGAACATCGCCGGTATCTGCGATCCGTCCGGTCGGATCTTTGGCCTGATGCCACACCCCGAGCGATTCCTCGATCCGACGAACCACCCGTCGTGGACCCGCCAAGCGTCGCTGCCCAAGCACGGCGATGGGCTCAAGATCTTTACCAACGCCGTCGAATACTTCGCTTGAGCGAGCCTTATGAAAGTCCTCTCATCCTCCGAGGAGACCTACCGTCTTGTCGACCAGATGCGCATGCAAGGCAAACGCATCGGACTCGTCCCAACCATGGGCGCGTTGCACGAAGGACATTTGTCCTTGGTCCGCAGGGCCAAGCAGCAGTGCGACGTGGCGATCGCGACGATTTTCGTCAATCCTACCCAATTCGGCCCGAACGAAGATCTTCAGAAATACCCTCGGACGCTCCAAAACGACTTGGAACTGCTCTCTGCTAACGGTTGCGATGTGGTCTTCACACCCACCAACGAGCAGATGTATCCCCAAGACCATTCGACGTTCGTCGAGCCGCCCAGAGTCGCTCAAGCTTGGGAGGGGCAGATAAGGCCCGGACATTTCCGAGGGGTCGCAACGATCGTGCTCAAGCTCTTTCAGATCCTACCGGCGCACGTGGGGTACTTCGGTCGAAAGGACTACCAGCAAGTCGCAGTCATTCGGGCCATGTGCCGAGACTTGAACCTGCCCATTGCGATCGAAGCTTGCCAGACGGTCCGCGAATCCGACGGACTAGCCATGAGCAGCCGCAATCGTTACCTTTCCCCATCGGAACGCCAGCGGGCACTGGGGTTATCGCGCGCTCTGAAGGGTGCCGAAATGTTGATCCATCAAGGATGCACCGAGGGCCGCCAGATCGAGAAGCTCATGCGCAAAGAGCTCGAGTCGAGCCCTGTCGACTCGATCGACTATGCTGCCATCGTGCATCCCGATACGCTCGAGCCGATCGAAACGATCACCTCGGAGGTCGTCGGGATCATTGCCGCAAGGGTCGGCACGACGCGCTTGATCGACAATGCCACTTTCGCCCTTCATTAATTCAGGATCCAAGGAGCAAAGCTTCCATGCGGCAAACCCTTTTCTATCTTCCGCATGAAGTCGGACCGCTCCCGCTTTTCGGTTGGGTCAGTTGGTCGATGCTTGGGCTTCTACTCTATTTAGGCATCACCCTTTTTTACAGCTACAAGCAACCCAAAGGGGCATCGACTCTTTACGAAGGGCTGTTCAATTGGATTGTCGGTGCAGCGGTCTTGGGATTTGTCCTTCCTGCGATCGAAGCGAAGGTTGCTCCCGGGACGGCCGACCAGATCGTCGTGGGCTTGCCCGTACGCGGCTATGGTTTGATGATGATGCTCGGAGTATTGACCGCTGTTGGGATTTCCTACCGTCGCGTGTTGCAACTCGGGGTGGCAAAAGAGTCTTTCCTCGGATTGGTCCTTTGGACCGTCGTCGGAGGGCTGCTCGGAGCAAGGCTCTTTTACATAGTCCAGAAGTGGAGCGAACTCGATGGTACCTCGATCTCCGAGAAGCTCTGGACGGCCCTTCAGTTTACCGAGGGTGGGTTGGTCGTCTACGGAGCGATCCTTGGTGGGATTGCCGGGATTCTCGGTTGGACACTCCTTCAAAAAGTAGTTCCTTTGTCGTTGCTCGACGCGATTGTGCCTGCTTTCTTTATCGGACTTGCTTTCGGTCGGATCGGTTGCTTGATGAACGGATGCTGTTACGGAGGCGTTGTCGAATCGGGTTTGCCTGCGATCGCGTTTCCTCGCGGCGCCCCGGCTTACATGGATCAACTCGCCTCGGGCCGACTTTTGGGAATTCATACCAAGTCGACCCATGGTCAAGACTTGACGATCGATGCGGTCGATCCAGGAAGTTGGGCTCAGCGAAATGGAATCGCGCCGGGCCAAATCCTCGAATCGATCCAAGTTGGGCAGGTGCCTCAGGTACCTTCGATGCAAGCCCAAGCCATGCGCGAGCACGCCCCACCGGAACTCGAAGGCCTGGTCCGCACCGACCGCGTTCGGACCGTGGTACGGGAACTGCCCAATCGAAGTTTGCCGGTTCATCCCTCGCAAATCTATGCATCGATCACAGGCTTTTTGCTCTGCTTTTGGAGTTTGACGATTCCGCGATGGGTCCAGCGTCCGGGGCTGGTCTTCGGTTCAGGTTGGCTCGTCTACGGCGTGCTTCGTTTCCTCGAAGAGATTGTTCGGGTCGACGAAGGGGGACAGTTCGGTACCGAGCTGAGTATCGCCCAATGGGTCAGCATCGTCGGTATCCTCTTCGGCGCGATCCTAACGGTATACTCATGGTCCGGATCGTCCAAGTCCCAGCTTGATCAGGCTCACGATCAGAATCTCGACAAGACTGCAGTCTAGGCAATCCATAGTCCCGAAACTTATCCCGAAACTTATCCCGAAACGTCAAAGTCCCGAACGTATCATGCACGTATTAACGAAACTCTCGTCGCTAAAGTCCCCTGCTCAGTTCAACAAGCATGTCGAGTCGCTAGGGATCGAGATCCCCTTGGATACACAGGTCCATCAACCCACTGGCAGCCCGTTGATGGAATCCTGCTCATGGAACTTTCGCACGATAGGAAACCGGATTGCCGTCCAGCCGATGGAAGGCTGGGATGGAACGACCTCAGGAGGAATCACCGAGCCGATGCTCAGGCGTTGGAAGCGGTTCGGGGAGTCCGGGGCCAAGCTGATTTGGGGGGGAGAAGCGATGGCCGTGCGGCCAGACGGAAGGGCAAATCCTAACCAATTGATTCTGGTCGAATCGAATCGCTTAGGCATTCAGCAATTGCTCGATGGTCTCCGTCAATCCCATCACGAGCATTGGGGACAGACCGACGATTTGGTAATCGGCTGTCAGCTTACCCATTCCGGAAGATTTTGCCGACCCAACGACCACCACCGATGGGAGCCTCGCGTGGCCCATCGGCATCCCTTGCTGGATTCGAAGTTTGGGGTCCAAGACGATTCGCAAATTTTGACCGAACCGGAGATCCTGGAACTGATCGGGGCTTACGTGAAAGCCGCCAAGCTTGCCTACGAGGTCGGCGCGGACTTTGTCGATATCAAATGTTGCCATGGTTATTTGCTCCACGAGTTCCTCTCGGCTCGGACCCGCCAAGACGGTTTTGGGGGGAGTCTCGAGAACCGTGCTCGGATGGTGATCGAGATCGTGCGAGGAATTCGCAAAGAGGTTCCCGGAGTAGGCATCGCAGTGCGCTTGAGCGCCTTTGATTCGATTCCTCATGAACCCAATCCGGATACGGCCGTCGACGGTAAGCTTGGTCAGGGTCGACCCAAAATGCATGAGCATTTGCTCCCTTACCAATGGGGCTTTGGGATCAACCCAGAGCGTCCTACGGAGGTCGATCTGAGCGAACCGCACCAATTCATCGATTGGTTAAGCAACGAAGGGGTCGAGTTGCTCAACGTGACCGGAGGTAGTCCTTACTACACCCCGCATATGCTTCGGCCTGCGGCGTTTCCACCCTCCGACGGCTATCAACCGCACGAGGACCCTTTGCTTTCGGTCGCCAAGCATTTTCAGGTCACCCGTCAGATCAAGCAGCGGCATCCGCGGATGTTGGTCGTCGGCTCGGGGTATTCGTACTTGCAGGAGCATTTAGCTGCCTCGGCGGTTCATAACGTCCGTGCAGGCTGGACCGATTTCGTCGGGCTTGGTCGAACCATCCTGTCCTATCCGAAAATCTTGACTGACGCGGTGCTCCGAGGGTCCTCCGAGCGCAAGCTCATCTGCAGGACATTTTCGGATTGCACCACCGCACCGAGGAACGGTTTGCCATCGGGATGTTACCCGCTGGACGATTATTACAAGGGGACCGAGACGGCCCAAGAGGTCAAGCGGATCAAAAGCACGTTCTAGGGAGTCGAGCGTCGCCGGATCGGCCTTCGGGCCATGAAACTCATCCAAATCCAGCGTTTTTGATGTTGTTCGATGGCATAGGATGGGTTTTCAAGGGGCACCGGACCGATGGGGCGTTGTGTCTCCCTCATCAAAATCCCCCCCAATGGTGGGGCGATGGAGGTGTTCGATGAGTGCGGTAAAAGGGGTCTTGTCGAATTCTCTTCGGTGGGCTACATTTTTAGCCCTGAACCAAGACGGTCATGCACCGATTTTCCGTTCCTTTTAACCCCCAATGGATACTACCCTGTACCCCTCGAAATTTCAGAAAGACAAGAAGTTCGCACGGAAGCGGACTCGAGTGAAGGTCAAAATCAAGAAGAAGGATCCTTTGCTAGTCGATGGCAAGCGTCCTCGTCCGATGTATGTGGACTACAAAGATATCGAGCTGCTGACCAAGTTGGTCAATCGTCATGGTCGCATTGTAAGTCGGCGTAAGTCTGGTTGCTCGGCGACCAGTCAGCATGCCGTTGCTGAAGCAGTCAAGCGAGCACGGTTTATGGCGTTAATGCCGTATGTCGGCGAGTAGCCTGCCGATATTCACTTGGGAGCGGCGCGTCGAGTTTTCGGAAACCGACGCTGCTGGAATTGCTCACTTCTCGTCATTTTTTATCTACATGGAGCAGGCCGAGCACGCGTTGTTTCGGCACTGTGGGTGGTCGATATTTCCCACCCGAAGCGAAATTGCTTCGCCTGAACCTCAGATCGTCTCGTGGCCGCGGGTTCATTGCGAGTGTGACTTCAAAAGCCCTGCGTTCTTCGAAGACCAACTCAGTATCGATCTCTCGATCGAGCGGCTTGGGAATACGAGTATCACGTATCGGCATGTCATCCGTCGGGAAAGCTCGATTCTAGCGATAGGCCGAGTCACCACGGTTTGCAGTCGGGTCGATTCACGGACCCACCAGATGACCGCTTGTCCAATCCCAAATCACATTCGAGACAGGTTCCAAGCGAGACAACCAGGGAACCAAGAAAATCAGGGAACCACGGAACACACGGAACACACGGAAGCATGACATAACGGTGAGAGGATTTTTTCCGTGTGGTCCGTGTGTTCTGTGGTTAAGAAAAACGGGATAGCGGCTCAGCCCGAAGATCACTTGCCAAACTTGATTGGCGTCAAAGACTGGGCAAAAAGGCTCAATGATTCAGCGGAAAGCTTTAACCTGCCGTGTCTCGATGATACGATTGGCGATTATGGCACAAGATCCACGAATATTTCTTCCACTAGATAAATCCGACGTTATCAATACTCGTACTCTTCTTGCACTTGGCTATCCAGCATTGGCACCGCATCTCAAGGAGTTGCTCGAGTGGTTGCAAGACGGCAATTGGCCCATCTCTCGACCTATTGGAGAATTTCTCCTTACCATTCCTGAGGCTGTCGCTCCGCTCATTCAGGAGGTGCTTGAGGGCGACGACCATCCATGGAAGTATTGGTGCATCGTTCGACTGATCGGCGAGATGAAACCAAAGATCGCCGAGCAGTTTCGGTTCGAGTTGTTACGCCTGGCTGAAACTCCGACTCTTGCTGAAGCACAAAATGAACTCAACGAGGTAGCCAAGGATGCTTTGAAGAAGCTTTGGCCATGCGAGTATCCATTCCGATCAACGCCGCTATGGAATAACCACGAGGAAGAAAGATGAATTCTCAACAGGACGAGTCCGCTCTGCTTGCCTTTGTAAGGCGCGAAGATGATGGACGAAACAAGATTTGCATTTACGGCACTCCTGGTGGTCTTAGGAAACTCGCATCCGAGTTGGTCAAGCAGTCGGAGGCCAACCAGGATCATCTTGCCGATTACGATACCGACCATACTCACTACCGAGCGACCCATCGAAATGCGATCTTGGCCCCAAGTTCCGATGAAGTGGTTTTAGGGAGACTTGACCTGCGAAACGGTGAATTGGCATCCTGGGCACGAGATCGAATCGACAACCAACGACTTGGGGATGATACCAAGTCGCCCCCAGCGCCAGGCATGTCGTTTCCAGAGGTGCTTTCGGATCTGCAATCTCGACCTGGCATGTTTCTTCGGAAAGTTACCTATGATTCCGTCGCTTCTTGTATCCAAGGTTACGATTTGGGAACAGGATTCGAGTTTCTAAAAGGCTTTAGCAAATGGCTTCGCTTGCGTGCAACGCATGGACACAACATGGCTTGGCCGGTCCTGGTTTTGTACATCGCATTTCCTGAGTCGAAAACGCCATGGAAAAACCTAGGGAATCCCGAATCCGAACAGCATGCAATCGCTACATTGTTCCAGTGTCTTAGGGACTTCTGCTCCGAAAGGTAAGACAACCTCCATGAGTTCAAACAAAGCGATCCTGCACTTCCAGTTCGAATTCGATACGCTGTACACGGACAAAGGTTATTGGCCGTACGCACTTGTGGAATTGCCGGGAGGTGATCGCTTCTCCGTTTATTTCGCGCAAATCTGCAGTTTTGATTTACCAACCATGCACGATCCAAGGTTTGGCCCACCCGGGTTGATTGTCGAATCGTAGCCATCCGCTGCCGAATCGTAGCCATCCGCTGCCAAGCGGTGGTGGGTGTGCGAGTAGAGCTTCCACCGTCTGG
>Ga0208085_1000303_pt1 | contig 18768 bp, 14 predicted proteins | sample LakMenEpi21Jun10_FD_150721 | JGI IMG/M metagenome (GOLD analysis project Ga0208085, IMG submission 150721) | Freshwater microbial communities from Lake Mendota, WI - 21JUN2010 deep hole epilimnion (SPAdes) | ecosystem: Environmental > Aquatic > Freshwater > Lentic | place: Lake Mendota, Madison...
ATCATTGTGGATTGTTTTTTGACCCTATTTAGATAGCTATTCTTGTACTGGACTTGATATCAAACTGCTGTAAGATGATATCATTGCCTGGCGTACCTACGATCCCATCATCATTTATCGTACCGTTAATTATCATTTGCTTTTCTCCTGGTTTTTTGGACTTTTTTGCTCGGAATTATGAGTATTTTTATTCAAGGCAGTAATCCTGTCTATTTATTGATACTCTAGTGGAAACACGGTTATCATAACACGAACTCAAGTCAATATTCAGTATATGAGTTACTATTAACAAAACTTAAAGTTTTTCGGCACTACTGCCGTACAAAATATATTCAACGAGAGTGTATCTGTTTAGTTGAGACTTATAGGTGCTTAAAAACAACTATTTAACTAGGCACTAAAACTACTACAATTAATGTTAATGCTAGATGATGGGAAAGCCTTGACATTTAACCAACCTAGCCCGAAAGTTTTAAATATCGAACTCCTTTTCATGGTGATATTGCTTACGGTGTAGATTAGTTGGTAATGTTGTTATCGGGAGAAGAATCAATTCGTGATGTGATTGCTTTTCTTAAGACTCAACAAGCTCGTTGTTTGTTAACAGATACTCCTGGAAATGTAGACGCAAAACAATTGAAAGAGTTGTACGTTGTTTCGACTTTTAAACCCAAGGTTTAAGGTTTGATTATTCCCTCTGCTTTTTGTAGGGGGTTTAATTAAATTCTCACGCAAAGGCGCAAATGAAAATGATTTTGCACACATTCAATACCTTAATTTGTCTCACTTTTACATCCTCCCACATCTCACATCAATCCTCTTGTCAATAGGGTTTGAGGTGCGCTAACTCTGTTGCTGTACCGGAAGTTTTCATAATGATTTATTGTGTTACAATCAAAACTATTTGGAGCAGATTAAAAATACTACAAGGATATCATCATGAAGGTTAAAGATTTACTTAATGAGACTCAAGAATTTTCTAAATTCTGTAATCACTTATATATACTTTATTAGTACCGTAGGTTGGGTTAAGCAAAGCGCAACCCAACATGGATGAAATTGATGTACTTTGAGGTTTCCAACATTCTAATTTTAGAGGTCTTACTTGTATACAGATATTTGATATCTGATACACCTTAATAATTTGCTAGTTGCGTAAGTCCTGTTGAAATCTTATGCTCAGATAATCTTGAATATTCTCTCTTGAGAAGGATTTTTAAAATATATATATTCTATAGAATTGATTATATATTTTACCCTGAGTGAAGTTGGGGCTTGGTTTACCCTCCAAGCCTTTTTATTTATTTGCTCGTCCTTCAACCTATTATTTATCGGCTGTCATACCTGGACCTTGTGCTTCTTGTATCATCTCAGGAGAAAGTTCTCGCACTATCCGAAATGGAAAGAGCCGAGTTGAAGAAATTTGAGCATAGTCGGAAGTCAAAAAAGGAGCATATTGACTAGCTTCAGGCGTTAACTGTGCTGCCATTGCTAGGGTAACACCTTTGAGAAATTTCCGCACGTCTTCAGCTTTTTCTCCTGTTACTTCTTGATTCAAAATAGCTGTATTGGATTGTTCTTTTTGATCTAAAATTACGCTAGGATCTATGACACTCAAATGAGAAGCACCAACCACACCCACTAACCATTTTGGAGAGGGGATTTTCGCAAAACCCATAACTTGTTCAGTTAATGCAGGGGTGATTTTATCTGCGGAACTGGATAGAATTAATGTGGGAATTTGTACTTTTGTTAACCCAGTTTCCCCAAACATTAAAGAAGTGGTAGGATTAAGAGCGATCGCTTGTTTAATTCTAGCATCTCTCAATTGATAAGTCTTTTCTGGTAATACTTGACCAGCACACTGGACTCGTTCTCCCAGGTTAGCTGTAGATAAATTTTGTTGACAACGTTGTTTCAGGTTTTCGATTTGTAATTCACCTCCCGCTAATGCTAAAGCCGTTCCTCCACCAAAAGAATGACCTACAATCATCACATTATTAGTTGCTAGTTTTCCTTGTAAGGGACTATTCCCAGTTTGGTTAAGTTTTTCCAATTCATCTAAAATAAAACTGACATCACGCGGACGGTCTAAAAATTCTTGAGGTGTAACCAGTTGTTTTTTCCCTTGATTAACTGCTTTAAAACTAGTTTTATTACTACCAGGATGTTCTAAAGCTGCAACGATATAACCATGAGAAGCCAAATGTTCAGCTAAATAGCGCAAATCAGTCTTCACTGAACCCCGACCATGAGAAAACACAATTACAGGTTTATTTGTACTCGCAGAACTAGAAAAATAAACATCTAGGGGAATTTGTCGTTGACGCTTTTCGTCATTAAGACTTAACTTGAGCGTCTGTACCTGCTCGCTTCCTGCTTGAGTAGGATCTAGAGAAGACGCAACTTTGATATCTTTGGGGTCAACTTGGGGAGAAAGACCAAACATAAACCGCTGAGTGCGGATAAATGCACCATTTAAACTCCTCGCTACAGTTATAGCTTGAGGTAAATTAATTACTAAACGTTTACTGGGATAGGCCTCGATAAAACTCAGTATAGATAAGCCCTGTGGAGAATTAGCACCTAAAATTAATCCACCCCTCATAGCTTGTAATCCCGCTTGATCTGGACGGGTAATAGCTGTAGAGACATCGCTTAAGATTGTAGTTCCAATTTGGGTACTGATTAATCTATCTAAAGTAATAACATTTATGGGAATTTGGATTTTTAGCCCCTCCACCAAAAAGCGACGCTGTTCTTCAGTCATTTTCTGGGTATAAGTTCCCAAACTAGCCGGTAATTCCCCAGTTTCTGTAGACTTTTTTAACTCTTTTAAGGATGCTGATTCCTCCAAAGGTCCATAGCGAATCACAACGGTATCTGCGGCCTGTGCAGAGGAGTTAACCACAAAAAACGGTGTCAGAGCAACAGCACAAAATACACCTGCAAATACCTTAAAATTCTTCCAGCTTTTTTGTGTGAACATCTTTGATTGCAACTCAACTTAGGAGATTCTACCTGATTTTCAGTTAAAAATAGAATTAAAGCTTTTGTCCTGTATAAATAGATCGTACCTCACCATTACGACGAATCCTAGCTTCACCGTTACTGACTTCTACTAATACCCAACCCGTATAACCAATATTTTCACCTAGACTAATCCGGCGACTGATACCATCGACTTTAAACAAAGCCACAGATTTATTCCCTAACTCCAATAATCCATCTAATTGTGCGGAATAGATAGGCACAGAATCCTGTTGTACCATATTAGTAGGCTCTTTGGCTGGTAAAGGTACAATAGTTGGCAATTTTGATGGTGCGACTTTCAGCGGTTGAGTATTAACTGCGACTGAACTAGGCTTAACCTGACTTGGGTTTTCTATAGATTTAATTGCTGGTTTTTTAACATTAATAAGAGGATTATTAACTGCTAAAGATGAAGGTGAAGGTAATGTTTTTGGTATTGGTACTGCGGGAACAGTTGGTATTTGATATTTAGGTGCTGGTGACTGATAAACTGGAATATATATACGCTCAACTACATTAGGGGAAATTAGGCGATTAGTCACAGGTGGTACATTGTTCGCTGCTACAGGTACAGGTAAAGTTGCAGTAGTTATTTGGTTAAAATCACCATTAGGAAATCCAGGTTTAATAGTTATTTTATCATTGGTCGTTTCCCGCTGTTCTATTACATTTAAAGCCCCCAACATATAATTTACTAAATCTAACTGTGAATCTGCTTTCACCGCCACAGATGATGGTATTTGGGGATTTGATAAACTTTGGGAAGTTAATTGGCTAATTATTGTAGTTAATAACCCAGAATCCGTTAAGTAGACCATCCCTAATGTAGCCGTAGTTAACCCTAATCCCATGAATATTAGTTTACCTAAAATATTGGGTTGGCTTTGACTATCAGTATTAATTGCCCTCATAGAAGAAGGATTAACTACCAGTGTCCCGGCTTGGATATTTTTAATAGGTAAAGCGGACTGTAATGGGATATTAACTGTTGAAGACAAAACCACATCTGGTATTTTAAATGTCATGGTTTGCACAGGTACGGATTCCTTCCTGTCTCTAGAATAATTCCGCTGGTTTCGACCATCAAGAATGTTGTCAATATCCGTAAAAAGTTCATCCATTAAGCCTTCAGCATAGCTTTCTATGGACCAAGGCTCATTAGTGACAAAATCCACGATCATGCTGGTGCTATCAGATGCTTCTGAAACAAGTAAATCAGTGCTGGATTTGGGTAACATAGGCTTTTTCGATTGTAGCTAAAAAATAATGAAAAACAATACCGCTACTGTTGTGGAAATAAACTACCTTTTCTAATTAAACAGCCGATTTTTCTTGTCAGAGTCCAGAATTTGATTAGCTGATGGTACTAAATTCTAATCTGTTCTGGAAATTTTGGTAATATTTAGTTAGAAAAGTTTATAGACAGAGTTGGGAAAAAAGTTAGCAAATAACCAACTATTGACCTCTACTTGAGGCACTTACTGAGAAATCGCTGGAGCAGCCTTGTTTTTAGCTATTTCTAAATATATCAGCAAGGCATTGATATCGGCTGGGTTAACTCCCCCAATTCTTGCAGCTTGTCCAATAGTGAGGGGCTTAACTTTGTTCAGCTTTTCTCTAGATTCTTTAGAGAGAGTTTCAATAGTTGAGTAGTTTAAATCACCAGGTAGCTGGCGATTTGCTTGACGGGCAACTTGGTCAATTTGGTGTTGCTGTCTTGCTAAATAACCCGCGTACTTAATATCAATTTCTGCTCCTTCTTTTTCCGCTTGTTTGAGGTTGGGGTTATGGAGTCCGTGACGTTCTAAATCAATGTAATGGATACCTGAACGACGCAGTAAATCAGCGAGGGTAATAGAACCTTTAATAGCTTGCTGGGTATCATTAGCGATCGCTTGCCCCACCGGTTCATTCTCCTTTATTCTAGTACAATGTAGGCGTTCTTTCTCCGCAGTAATTTGTGCTTGTTTTTGAGTATACAAGTCCCAGCGCAGATCGTCAATTAAACCTATTTCCCGTCCCAGAGGTGTCATACGCAGATCAGCATTGTCAGAACGCAGTAATAACCGATACTCTGAGCGACTAGTAAGCATTCGATAAGGTTCTCGTAAATCCTTCGTACACAGGTCGTCAATTAATGTACCAATATAACTTTGTTCACGGGGAAAAATAATCATTTCTTCACCCCGTACAAACCGCGCTGCATTGATTCCCGCTACTATCCCTTGAGCGGCAGCTTCTTCATAACCTGTAGTCCCGTTTACCTGTCCCGCACAAAATAATCCCGGGATTTTCTTAGTCATTAACGTGGGAAAACACTGGGTTGCAGGTAAGTAATCATACTCTACAGCATAAGCAGGACGTAACATTACACAGTTTTCCAAACCTGTCAAACTCCGCAACATTAAAATTTGTAAAGTTTCGGGTAAACCGGTAGAAAAACCTTGAATATACAATTCAGGAATATCCCTTCCTTCCGGTTCAATAAAGATTTGGTGACTTTCTTTATCAGCAAAGCGAACAATTTTATCTTCAATACTCGGACAATAGCGAGGTCCTTTTGCTTCTACCCAACCACCATACACCGGGGACAGATGTAAATTTTCCTTAATTAAACGATGAGTTTCTTTAGTTGTCCGAGTCATGTGACAAGGCATTTGTTCCCGTTCTACCCACACTTGGGGGTCAAAACTGAACCACCGCACAGCGTCATCTCCGGGTTGAATTTCCATTTTACTGTAATCAACAGAACGTTTATCGACCCGTGCTGGTGTCCCAGTTTTCAGCCTCCCGGTTTCAAATCCTAAGCGGTTGAGAGTTTGTGTTAACCCTTCTGCTGCGAACTCTCCCGCACGTCCTGCGGCCATGGATTTATTTCCCACCCAAATTTTACCACCTAAAAATGTGCCAGTGGTGAGAATTACCGCTTTACAGTGAAAAGATACGCCAAAATAAGTTTCTAAACCAATAACTTGATTATGATCATTTAAAATTAAATCTGTCACCATGGCTTCTCGAATTGTCAAATTCTCTTGATTTTCGACAATTCCCTTCATTATCGCTGCATATTCTCTTTTATCAGTTTGCGCTCGTAATGCCCAAACCGCAGGACCTCGTGAAGAGTTGAGGACGCGTTTTTGTAAGTATGTCCGGTCTGCCATTTTGCCAATTTCCCCCCCTAACGCGTCTATTTCATGGGTTAATTGGGATTTAGCTGGTCCACCGACTGCGGGGTTACAGGGTTGCCAAGCGATTTTATCTAAGTTTAGGGTCAATAGCAGAGTTCGACAACCGAGGCGGGCAGTAGCCAGTGCTGCTTCGCAACCTGCGTGACCTGCACCGACGACAATTACATCATAAGCGTCTTGGAATTCAGCGGCATTGTGCATGGTCTTAGTTACAGAATTAAGTTAGTTAGGAATTATGATATAAATTCCTTATTATACATTATTTTTAATTTGTCGGTAATTCGTGATCTGCTTGCAGCAGCACTTAGCGATCGCAATATGGTTAAAATTAAGTTAATTCTTAATCCGTTTCTACCAGAAAAATATAGGTTAAATGAACCACGAAGAAACGAAGATCACGAAGGAAGAAGAAAGATAGGTAATCCTATATTAGGAAGGGAGTAACTATCTTTATTCAGATTTTTACACTAATAAATTTTCTATTCCTGTTGTTGTTCCTGCTGTAGAAACTTGGATAACTCTGCTATATTGTAACCGCCATTGTAAAGCGTTAGAAATTGTTAAGTAGCCTATTTCTGGGGGTGATTGTAAAATTCTTTCTGCTAGTGCGTTGCGTCCAATTTCATCTAAAGGAAAATTACGTTCTTCTAAAAAAGCTATCACATCATCTTTATTGCCATTGCGGCGGATAATTTCTTTAATTCCATAGGTAGTTTGATAGTCTCCAGTTCTTTCTTTAGTTACAAAAACGACATTCTGACATTTTAAATTGGCAGTTAGAGAACTATGATCATCAATTTTTTCGTATGCAAATATTAATAAGTTATATCCTAAACCATAGACTTTTTGACTTGCATTTCTAAATGGACAGGAAGACTGAGGCTGTTTAATAGATGTTACTTTTAAATCTACTTCTAGTCCCGGAAAATCTATACCTAACGCAGCACTACCAAGGGTATATTCATATCTTGAGGACAAATATTGATTAAAAGTAGACTCAACATAAGTTCCCACTGCTTTACCATCTGTAACTCCGTACAAATTATGAATTCGTGTTACAATTAATTCTGAGCAAAAATTACGTGCTGCCGTTTTTAAAGATTCTAGTGTTAGTAATTCCATTTTTAAATTAAATAGCCAAAGTTAATTGTTGCCAAGAAGATTTAGTAAATTCAATATTGCTTTTACCAATTCTTTGGCATACCCATTCTACACAAGCAGGAACAATTGCATTACCAAATAAAGCATATTGATCATAAATTCTCGCTATTCGACACCAATCATCAGGAAACCCCATCAATCTGGCATATTCAATATTAGTTAAACGCCGATATTTATCAGCTACTTTATAACGTTCATAATGCCTTGATGTCGAAGCAGTTAATGTTGATGCAATACCATTAATTCCAAATATTGTATAACCTAATCTTGCGCCTCCATCTTGATTATATAATAATTCTACACCATGACAATAACGATGTACAGCTTTACTTTTTTTAATTCGTTCTAAGGTATCAGATGTAAAATCAAATTGAGGATCTACTATTGAATCATCTTGTAAAATATCTTTTAATTTCTGTCTAGGCTTGATATCCGGTAAAGTAGAAAGATTCAAAGTTAACATTTTATTTTTATAAGCAATTCCCCAATTGTAATTCTTACCTTTATTTTCAACTATAGGCATCATATCTTTTTCTAGTAACTCTTCTATATTTTCTAAATCAGTTAAATCTGGTTGAGTTAAGAAAACTGATGTATTTTGTAAAAGTTGAGAATTTATATGCACTGAATTTAACTTAGTCCCAAAAATAAAAATCCTGTCTCTATTTTGAGGAATACCAAAGCTAATAGGACTAATAATTCTCCATTCTATAAAATAATCTAATTCTGACAGTGCATTTAAAATCACTCGAAAATGATAGCCATTTTCCATTGTTAAAAGTCTTTTGACATTTTCTAAGAAAAAATATTTCGGTTGTTTTTTATCTATTATTTCTACAATACGCTCAAATAAAGTCCCTCTCACACAATCTCTCACACCCAATTTTTTACCAGCAGGGCTAAATGGTTGACAAGGGAAACCAGCGGTTAGTATATGATGATTGGGTATATCTGATATCGGGATTTTATTAATATCACCTAAAACTAGAGAATCTTTCCCAAAATTACTTTCATAAACTTGACAACTCAATTCATTGATATCATTAGCCCATATAGTTTCAATATTAGCATTTGCCATACCCAAGCCAAAACCACCGATACCAGCAAATAATTCTACCGCTTTTAAATTCTCTGTTTTCATATATTAATTGTCTATTATTTAATAATTACTCATCTGTAAAATAATCGGAATCTATTTTTTTAATTTCGTAAATAGAGACTGTGGAAACACCCACATGATTATCAATCATTAATTGGGCTAATTCTTCTCCATCTATTAACACAATTTTACTGTCTATAATAGACACATATTCTCTAGTTGGGGAAATCTAGAAGTAGTGATAAAAACACCTTTTCTTGCTCTTTGTCCATGTAAAGCCCCGACAAACTTTTGAATTTCTGGTCTACCAACAACAGTATTATCCCATCTTTTAGCTTGAACATAAACAATATCTAAGCCTAATTTATCTTCTTTAATTATACCATCAATTCCTCCATCTCCACTTTTACCGATACTAAGTACCTGGACAGAATTAATTATACAAATAATTCTAATTAAAATGATATTTATTCGAGAAATCAATCCTCTTTCAGCCAAATTGCTAGAGCGAATTTATCGCCAAAGTCTAGCGATACCATTTTTGAAAAACTTGAGGAATGGCGAGAGCGTAATATTACAATTTTTGAACTCCCAACTTATTCTCCTCATTTAAACTTAATTGAAATTTTGTGGCGGTTTATTAAGTATGAATGGATTCCTACAGCGGCGGCTTTGGCTTAGAATGAAGATGAATATCAAGATATTTCACATTTTATATCTTCTCAATCATGATGTGGTGGGCATTACCCACCCTGCAAAATACTATCTTTCTAAATCCTTAATTTCCTTAGGAACTTTGGCTGTTAAAACCTCATTTCCATCTTGAGTAACTAATACGTCATCTTCAATACGAATCCCAATTCCCACCCAACGGGGGTCAATTTCCGGTTGGTCTTCTGCAGGTTTCGTGTTCGGGACTATATAAAGTCCTGGTTCTATGGTTAGCACTTGGCCTGGTTGTAAGATTTGGGGGTTTTCTCCATATTGATAAACGCCGACATCATGAACATCTAAACCTAACCAATGACTGGTCCGGTGCATATAAAAGGGTTTATATTTTTCCTCGGCGATTAATTTATCAATTTCCCCTTTGAGTAAACCCAGTTCCACTAATCCCTCTGTTAAGATCCGTACCGCTGCATTATGAGGTGCATGAAAAGAATTACCTGGTTTAACTTCTGCTATTGCTTGTTTTTGTGCTGCTAATACAATTTCATATAATACTTTTTGTTCTGGTGTGAACTTACCACTAACAGGAAACGTCCGGGTAATATCTGAATTATAATAACCGTAAGCACAACCAGCATCAATCAACAGTAAATCATGTTCTTGCATTTTACATTTATTTTCAATATAATGAAGTACGCAAGCATTCGCACCAGAAGCAACAATAGAAGGATAAGCGGGACCCATTCCGCCTCGTAACCGGAAGATATGTTCTATTTCTGCTTGAATTTCATACTCATAACGTCCCGGCGTAGCGTTTTTCAAAGCATGATCATGAGCTTCTGCTGCAATTTCTACAGCTTGACGGATAAGGTCTAATTCTGTTTTGCTTTTATATAACCTTAAATTGTTAATAACAGTACCAGCATCGACAATAGAGGTTGGACCCGTACCGCGTCTAGGATAGCTTAGGAGTAGCTTTTGATAATGTTGGAGAATTTTGTTGTTAAAATGGTGGTCACGCCCTAAATGATAATAAATACAAGCGGCTTTCTCTAAATATTGGGGTAATTTCTCGTCTAACTCTGCAATGGAGTAAGCTGCGTCTGCACCATAAAGTTCTTTTGCTCCCTCTACTCCACAACGATAACCATTCCAAACTTCCTTTTCTGGGTCTTTCGGTTGCACAAATAATATAAACTGATGTTCTGGATGATGGGGTGCTAAAACTGCGACTGCTTGGGCTTCATTAAAGCCAGTTAAGTAAAAGAAATCACTATCCTGACGATAAACATACTCGACATCGTTGTGCATTACTGCTGTGGGCGCACTCCTAAAAATCGCTGTACTGCTGCCTATTTTCGCCATTAACTGCTCACGACGTTGCCGATATTCTGTTTGCATAGTTGATTTATTGATGGTATTGTTTTTGAGATTTAACAATTATAGGCTACTGAGAATGTTGTCGAGAAAATTGCTAGTTTTACTTATTTTAGCCAATTTTCTCTTTATTTGTGTTCACCAATCTTTTTTTTGGACGAAACACAAAGGACACGGAGGTGGAGTTTTCCGCTTACAGCCATTTTTAGCTAAATTAACCACATTTTAATTAAACTTTTGCGCCAAGATGCAAGTAAGTATATTTATTCATAATTTAATATAAATAAGCCTTGTATATATTATTGAAAATTTCGCATCTTCGGTACTTGTTATGCTAAACTGTAAGTTATTTTTATTAAAAAATGTATCAAAAAATAGCTAAAAGTCTTGCAAGTATAGACACCAAAGGGATGAATCCTTAACAGATTTAGGTGCTGATTCATGCGTACATACACAAACAGCGAATTACAGACTTGTGTACAGCTATTATAAGTAACAATGGGATAGAAATATTACACCAAAATTAGCTAATATTGACCTTCAATCTGTATTACAGCGTGGTTACGCGGGAGTGATAACAGAAAATGGTATAATTCCTCATTCCGTATCAGAATTAACTATAGGAGAAAATTTAGTGATTCAGTTGGCACAAGGTAAGGTAACAGTTAAAGTTATAGAAGTTACTGAAAGTTAAATTCTGGAAAGTATATTTTCATAGCTCAGACTTTCTCCTTAGGATGCTCCACCGTATGATGTAAGTTATGTCCTATCATGATTCTGCCTTATTAGAAAAAATCTCTGTCGAAATTTGTCAATCAATTATTGCTATTCAACAACAGCAACCAGAATTATTGATGGCAAAATATCGAACTATTAACTGGCAAATATCTACCAATAAATCGGCTTTAAGTGGAAAATTTAGGGCTATACTTGGTCAAACACAAAGCTGGGATGAATTATCGCAAAAACTGCAATCATTACTCAAAGCAGTGCTTATTCCTGTGGCTTTTAATTCAAAAATAGTATCAGATTTACTTGCCTATGTTGACCAGTTAAATCCAGAGAATAATGATTTAATTACTACACATTTACTCCAGCGACAATCTGCTGGTATAGCCATTTTGCTTTTAGATGCAGAAAACCTGCAACTTAATACAAATACAGAAAGATTTTTAACCACAACTTGTAATTGTCCTTTGCAAGTAAAAATTGCTTTTGCAAATTGGTCAAATCGGGGAAAATTGGATGTAGAATTACATCAACGTGGTTATGACTTAATTCATGTTCCCATGGGTAGAGATAATGCTGACGGTAAAATGATTGCTGTGGGTTCTTCTATTCATGAACGCTATCTCAACGTTAAAGAAGTTTTTGTTTGTTCATCAGATAAGGTAATGACAAACTTATGTAATACATTACAGCAAAATGGCATATTAGTCTACCAAGTCAGTCAGCATGGGGAAAATATTAGAGTATTCAACAGCGCGACTAGTGAAACTGTCAATTATTCTCTCAAACCTTTACCAGAAATACCGTCTATAGAACAGTTTATTGCCCAATTTAAGGGTTTAATTAAATTACAGCAAAAACAAACTGCAAGTTATTGGATTAAACTTTCAATTCTTTCTAAACTATTTAAAACCAACTATGAATTAACTATTAGTCAAGTTATTGCTCATCACTTCCCAGGTAAACAGGCTAAAGACGTATTTATTCACTATCCATCTGAGTTTGTAGTTCATCAAATTGATGAAAAATCTGAATTGTATGTCACACTTTTTGAATATCATCAATCAAAAATAGAGGATAGTCAGGATATTTCACAATCTGAAATTCCGATATTAAAGGAATTGTTTATGATTGATTCTCCCGCAGATTTAGAGAAAGTAATTAAGAATATTTTGACTGATTTAAGCAGAGTAGATAATCAGAGATTTATTGATATTAGTATTTTGGGAAGTAAATTTTATCAGCAATATGGTAAACCAATAACTGAACAAATCAAACAATTAAAGATTAGTGGTAGTTTTGCTAAATTTTTGCATTCTTGCAAGTCTTTGCAAATTCAGCAAGTAGGTAAAAGATGGGAGGTAGGTGTTAAAAAGTCGGAATTATGATATGTTTGATTAATTTGGTGGGGATTCCCTCACACAAGTAAATTCACGAATCAAACCAGATTCCTATATCATGAATATAGTCTGTAAAGAAATATAAATATCATCATGCTACAAAATAAAGTTATTGTCATTGTCGGTGCTACAGGTGGAATTGGTGCAACCTTAACTCGTCAATTAGCGCCTACTGGTGCAAGATTGGTACTTGCAGCCAGAAACAGGGAAAATTTAGCAGTATTAGCTAATGAGTTATCAGCAAATGTGCTGACAGTTCCCACAGATATTACTCAACCCCAGGAGGTAGAAGTATTAATTCAAACAACAATAGAGCATTTTGGACACATTGATGTCTTAGTAAATGCAGCAGGAGCAGGTCTTCTTAAAGCCTACAACAACATCGAACCAGCGGATTTAGAGGCAATGCTGGATTTGAATTTAAAAGGCTGTTTTTACACCACTCAAGCCGCAGCTAAGGAGATGCAAAAACGGAAATCTGGTCATATTTGTAATGTTGTCGGTATTCTTGGTAAACATTCAATGCCCATGGCTGCGGCTTATTCTGCTTCTAAATTCGGTGTAGTGGGTTTTAGCAAATGTATAGCAGAAGAATTGAAACGTTTTGGGGTGAAAATGACACTTTTTTACTTTGGGGGGATAGATTCTCCTTTTTGGGATCAGGTAAATTTAAAAGTAGACCGGAATAAAATGCTGAGTTGTGAAACTGCGGCAAATGCTATTTTTTATGCTTTATCCGCTGAACCCCAGGCTATACCAATGGAAATTAATATTCAACCCGAGAGTCATTTATTTTTCTAGTATGTAAGAGATAAAAGATGATAGTAAATACTGGGTTTTTAATGTTTTCAAGAAATTATTATGCTGCAAATTGATCACATTCACTTTTATGTCGAAGATGCCCAAAAGTGGCGAGATTGGTTTGTATACTGTCTTGGTTTTCAAGTAATAAATAATGGCATTTTTCCAAGTCTTTCTCATCATCAAAAATCTTTGCATACTTGTACAGAAGTTGTCAAAAGTGGAACTGTCTGCTTTTTACTTTCTTCCCCCATTTTACCTACTAGTCCTGTAGCTGAGTTTTTGCGTCAACATCCTCCCGGTGTGGCTGATGTTGCTTTTGCTGTTGACAATGTAGAAGCATTGACAGCAAAGGCCATAAGCAATGGTGCAAAAATTCTCCAACCTCTTCAAAATGCTGGATTTTGTCAGTATGCTAAAATCGCTGGTTGGGGTGGGTTAAATCATACATTAATGACTAGAAATCAGGAAAAAATAGCAGAGGTCGAAAATAGTTTATACCGTGCTATTACTGCGATTGATCATCTAGTTTTAAATGTGGGAGTTGGTGAGTTAGAAACTGCTGTTAATTGGTATCAAAAAATCTTTGATTTTCAACCTCAACAAAGTTTTCAGATTAAAACTGATCGTTCTGGTTTACATAGTCAAGTGATGATTTCTCCCCATGGTAATATTCAATTACCGATTAATGAACCAGCTTCACCTAGTTCACAAATTCAAGAATTTTTAGATGTGAATCGAGGGGCTGGTATTCAACATATTGCTTTAATGATACCTGATCTTGTGAATGCAATTTCTCGGTTTCGGGGTGCTGGTTTATCTTTTCTTTCTGTTCCTCAAAATTACTATTTCCAACTCCAACAACGGCATAAATTTTCTTTGTCAACTGAAGAGTTGCAAGCTATATCCGACCAAGAAATTTTAGTAGACTGGCATGAAGATGCTCCTCTAGGAGAGTTATTATTACAAATATTTAGCCAACCTATTTTTTCAGAACCAACTTTTTTCTTTGAGTTTATTGAACGTCGTTCTCTGGCTCGAGGTTTTGGGGAAGGTAACTTTCTAGCTTTATTTCAAGCCATTGAACGTGAACAAATTAAACGTGGTTTTGTGAGCAGTTAATCACCTGGAAATTAGGGAATATGCAGACAAATTTTCCAGATGTCAAACAATTTTGCTTTACTGAACTAGAATAGTTGAGGGGGCGACAAAAATTGCCACCCCAAGCCACCCTAGTATTTTTGGGTGATTTGTTTTTTGTGTGTTCCCTAAGAACCCTACCTAGAAGATATTGTTGTTGTAATTATCCAGGTGTGTGTGAATAGAGATACCAGCGTCTATAGGATAGAGAACGTCAGTGTTCGATTTATAGGAGTTCGGTAAATTCGATGCACTTGAAATACCAGACTTCCAGTAGGAAGATCTAGCTAGAATCTGTGGAGTCCGTGAATTGGAGGTTTCGTTACCTGTTAATCCTTGCAGATAGCCATCACCTTTGCCATCCCTATTTTGATCTGGTGTTAAGGCTTGCAACCAGTGAATTCCCTCGTTGATATAGTCACGAGCATCTTGATCCTTAGAATTAGGGGTATCAATCGAATTACCAGCGAGGTAATTCAGCCAGCTAGTCACTAAATCCCGTCCAAGTATGTAACGCGTGTCTCGGTTGTTGGGGTGCATTGAGGAATCAACAATCTGAAGTGCCTGTGCGCGGGTGTAGAAGAGGGTATTTTCTTTTTTGTCAGTTTTGCCATTGTGATTGTAGTCTCCTATGAGCAGTCCCACTCCGTATCTACGGGTAATTGGATCTAAGACTTTTCCTGAACGGGCAGAGTTGGTATAGGGTGAGAGTAAGAGGTCGCTATCTGGGAAATTCGGCCTTGTTTTTTGGGAGTGTTCGTTGCCTTGGATGCCGTCCCAGGATTTCTGCCATTTGGTATTTTGCCAAAAATGAGTATTGCGGACACCGGGTGCGGCCATAATTGTGTCAATATCGGTGGCGGTGTTGTTTTCGAGGTTGGTGTCGGTGAAGTCAGAAGGGGCGGTAACCGTCGCGGTATTGGTTAAGGTTCTATGACAGTCGGAAACTTTGTGGCTGCCAGGGCCACCAACTACTGTTCCCGTCACTTTGTAGGTGATGCTACTACCCGCTGGCAGGGTTACGTAATCCTCGATATTGTCAGTTCCTCTGGCTTTATTGTCTGTAGCTCCCTTAGCTGCCTTGCTTGTCCACTTCACGTCTGTCAGGTTGCTGGGGAATAAATCCTCTACCAGCGCGTGAGTAGCGGTATCAGGACCACAATTGCTAACTACAATGGTGTAAGTTACGCATTGTCCGGGTACTACTTTGGTCAGGTAATCGGTCTTGGTAATCTTTAGGTCGCCTTGAAGATTTTGTCCAAAGTAATTAGCATTATCAGGAGCAACTGTCACTGAGGTGGTATTGGTACCGTCAGTGATGGTCGCTGTGGCTGAAGCTTGGTCAGTTTGTTGACCAGCTAGAGCGGTGGTGGTAATCACATCGGAGTAAATGGTGGCTCCGGCTGCGACCGAGGTGGTCTGGTTGCCACTGAACTTGAAGTCGAGGGCGGAAATACTACCGATAATAACGGCATCACTCAGGTCAACAGTGGCTGCTAATCCGCCGGTGGAGTTGTTGGTGACAGCAACGCGGTACTTGACGTTTTGACCCACGATGACGACGGGTCCGGTGGGGGAGTCGGCATCAAACCAGTTAATGCCATCCAGAGAGACTTGTTTCTCGATGACGACTGCGCCTACGACACCCAAGTAATTAGCAGGGTCAGCATCAGGGGCTACATCCTGCCCGCTGAGATCCTTAGCATTGACAGTTGCAATGTTGGTGTACTGACCAGCAGTAACTGTTTTTGTCGCTTTGTACTTCCAGATTTCTCCAGTGTCAAGTTTGTTGTCTGAATTTCCGTCACCAATGTTGAATCCGCCGGAGTTCACTTCGGGGTTAGGGGCAAAGGAAGAATCGGGACCGCCATCATCAACGACAGTCACATTCTTCAGGGGATTCCCACCGTTATTGCTGACATTATAGGTAAACGTTGCTGTACTGCCCACCAGAATCACCGGACCTGTCGGGCTGTCTGCATCCTGTCCATTAATGAACTTCTTAATAGCCAGCGCTGGCAATGGCAGTACATTCGTTCCCACATCGAGGTAGGGAGAACTTGCTGTTGAGCCAAAGTTTGGATTGTTATTAATGTTAGTTGTAAGGGGAGTGGATAACGGATTTGGGACATCACGTTGCGGTGTCTGATCCTCCCCGTAGGCAACTGCAATTAACGCACCATCGGTCGTAAACAGGCGTGCCCCACTCTGATCGCTGTCATTAAATTTGGAGTCGTACAGGCGAACTGATTGCAGGGCGTTGACTGTATAGGCGATGTCGTATTTTTGTCCATTAGGTGCGGACAGTGTGCTGTTGGCAGGATTGCCATCCCAGTCCACATAGACGATCGTATTAGTAGTTGCCGTCACCCATAGAGGGCTACCGTTTGCACCGGCGACCACATTCCCATTAGTATCCGACGAACCTTGCGCCCAGCCCACTACCACTTGGCTGGTCAGTCCGTTTTGGGGAGTTAAAGTCCAGCCCCAGTCCCAGTTTTGACCAATATAGTTGCTAGTAGCAGAATCGTAGGTTGCTATGACATCAAAATTCCCACCGTTGGGATTGTTGAGATCGCCCGTATAGAAATGGATGCCCGAGTAGTAGCACCAATCTTGTCTCCCCCATCGAAGTAAATCTGAGTGCCACGAGGGTTGGTGGGAACGACATTCCGCAAAACGACAATATCTCCAGCCTTGAAGATATCTCCGGTGATACCAGGCGCTGCACCGTTTTCATCAATGCCATCGCCCCAAATCTGAGTGCCACCTGGATTGCCGATGCTATAAATGTTGGTGGGGTTAGTAATATTGGAATCGTAGCCATTTTCCCACTGATCGTAGTAGATCAAGGTTCCGTCACGGCTCATCGTCATGGAAATAATACTGATAATGCCATCGGAGACGTTATTTTCTAGATCGTTGAAAATGTAGTTAACTTGCTGCTCTGGCACAGGCACGAAGTAAGTCTGTAATAATGCTGGATCGGCATCCGTAAATGTCGTCGTTGCCACTTGGTCATCCGTTGTCCCAAACGTACGATCCGCACCACTGCCCGTCGCCGTCAAAATCAACCTCGCATTGGACGCATCAGGCGTACCACTACCAGTGCCATTATTATCCGTTGGCACGCGCCAGACTACCAACACCTCTCCATTTGCTATGTCATCCAATTCACTAGCACCCCCGTCTGTAACGGAAAAGGGCTGATACACATCCGCATTACCATCATCGCCAAAATCATCGGGGTCATCTTCGATCGCAAACTCAATCGTTGAGCCTACAGCGAAGCCCCTCGCCGTAATTACAACGATATCACCAGGCATATAATTATTCTTATCCGTGCTGACTGTCCAGTTATTTGTCATGACTATTTGCTCTCAGTAAAATAGTTGAATTGAAGTGAATTTCCCACCTAAGTAGGTGAACAGAAAAAATTAAAGGTATATGAAGAAGAGGAAAGCAAACTCAAACTCTTTCCCCCTGCGCCCTGCCCCCTGCTCCCCTGCCTTCCCCCAACGAGAATTTTTAACGCTCACCTACTTATAGGGCAAGGGCAGGGAAGACACTGATCGCATTTCCGGTGGTCTGTGCTAAAAACTGGCTGTCAATCAACTCCTCATAGGCTGCTAAATCCTGCTGCCAGTAAGCGATCGCCTGATTTAAATTCTCTAAACGTTCCACCCCCAATTCACCACCCACCTCATGATGGAAATTGCCGGCAAACAACACTGCGGGAACTTCTTCTTCTAGCATTTTTAGCTTCACTTCATTAATACCTAATCGCAGTTGGCGGCTTTCTAAGGTGTAAATCAAGTTAATTCCCACTTGCATCGGTGCAGTGCCGAAATTCTGCCAGCTACCTTGGGCAAGAATTGTTTCCGTAATATATTCGTAAGCGGCATCTGGCTGACCTTCAAAGGTGACAAACCGCTGAGGATTGAGCCCCACTGCTCGGTAATCTAGATTAGGCAAAACGGCAGTATAGCGGCGAGCAATGTCGGCAATCTGTATCTCATCCAGATGGTTGCTTATGCCTTGGGAAAAGCTCACCATTTCCGACTGCGCCGACATCCTGATGCCATTTTTGAAGATAATATGAGTCCCTCGTGGGGATATGACTGGAGGACGCGCCAATTCCCAGTCTGTAGGAATTACGCCACTACCATTC
>Ga0208085_1000311_pt1 | contig 18500 bp, 15 predicted proteins | sample LakMenEpi21Jun10_FD_150721 | JGI IMG/M metagenome (GOLD analysis project Ga0208085, IMG submission 150721) | Freshwater microbial communities from Lake Mendota, WI - 21JUN2010 deep hole epilimnion (SPAdes) | ecosystem: Environmental > Aquatic > Freshwater > Lentic | place: Lake Mendota, Madison...
GAACTCAAATCCAAGCGATTTCGGATTGTCGCGATACTGAGCACGATATGAGTGCAAAATAGCGACTTCCTCGCCGTTGGCTGCGGGTTAAACGATTTTGCGTCGTACTCGTCAAAGATCAACAAACGCCAGTATACAGAAAACCTGTGACGCTTCGGCTTCCTCGAAAACGACGGCTGCACATATGGTACACTTCGATAACCATTGCATGCACGCCAAGCACTCGATGGGGCGTTTTTGACTAGCGTTGAGTCAACTCCTCGTGCGTGGTGATGCCCGTCATTAGGCCGCAGGAAACTCATCGATGAAACACATCTGCCTGAACTTAACGAGACGCCGAAGCGGAGTGGTGGCATGAGCATCGTCCGCATCGCCCTTGCGAATATCCGCGTGCCTGCAACACCCAAGGAGTCCGTCCGTCTGGCGACATCGGCTGTCGCTGAGGCAAGTCGACAAGGCGCGCTCGTGATCTGCTTTCCGGAATGCTTCGTTCCCGGGTATCGGTGGCCGGGCACGACAGCGTTATCGCCAGATCCGGTTTTCCTCGAACAGGCATGGGCAGATGTGGCGGCTGCCGCCAAGGCTGCCCATATCACGGTCGTATTGGGCACGGAACGCGTGACCGAACGCGGCTTGCAGATCACTGCGTGTGTCATCAATCCCGATGGTACGATCGCGGGGTGGCAAGACAAAGGTCAAATCGACCCGTCGGAGGAAACCATCTATCCTGCACTCGGGACCGAGCGTCGAGTCTTCACCGCCGGGCCGCTGACCTTCGGAGTGGTTATCTGCCACGAAGGGTGGCGGTATCCGGAGACGGTTCGCTGGGCCGCGCGTCGAGGTGCGCAAGTCGTATTCCACCCCCACGCTCATGTCGCCGAGCCCGGTAGCTACCGTCCTTCCACATTCGCCGACCCCGCAAACACCTTCCACGAGAAGGCAGTAATGTGTCGTGCGGCGGAAAACACATGTTACTTCGCATCGGTGAACTGCGCGAGCGAAGGTTCCGGCACCACGTCGGCAGTCGCGCGCCCAGATGGTACGCTGCAGTGCTTTCAACCCTATGGACAAGAAGGCTTGCTCGTGGCGGATCTAGACCTCAGCGCAGCCACCGGACTACTCGCTTCGCGCTGCCGGACCTCGCCGATGTAGGAAGGATGATGCGTTCGCACTATCGATCGAGGCGAGCTACTTCATACGCGTCGTCGCGATGCTGAGCACGACATGAGTGCATCATAGCGACTTCCTCGCCGTTGGCTGCGGGTTAAACGATTGTTCGTGCGTCGCATCGTGTTTCGTCGTGCTCGTGCTCAGTCCGCCGCGGCGGACGGTGCTCGTAATCGTAATCGATGGCTGTTTGAACTGCGGCGAGGCCGATCGTTGCAGGTAGCACAGCCGAACCTTTTTTTCTCCGATTCTTAGTTGACGAGCGAACCCTTTTCAGCTCCCAGCGTTCCTATCTTTATCATGAATGCACGACAATTAGAGAAACTTGGTGTTCCGAGCCCCTGCGTTCCGGTAGCGATCACATCGATCCAGAATGTGATTGGTCAAAAGGGGCATCGGGGCAAGGATGTCAAAGAGCAAATCGCATCGGTGGTGGAAGATCCGCAAGGATTCCTTGGGGACGAATTCTGGGGATCTTTGGCCGAATCGATTTTGGAGGATCGCAACCAAGTCCAGGCCCTGGCCCCAGAGACCATCGCTTATCCGACATGGGGAACTCAAATCGACCCGGCCGCCCATATGCAGATGCGTACCGCATGCCAGTTGCCGATCGCTCGGGCCGCAGCGTTGATGCCCGATGCGCATCTGGGTTACGGCTTGCCGATCGGCGGGGTTTTGGCGGTCGAGAACGCGGTGATCCCCTATGCTGTCGGAGTCGATATCGCTTGTCGGATGAAGCTCTCCGTGCTGGACATCGAGCCTTTGGAAATGACCAAAAATCCCATGCGGTTCGAAACAGCATTGCAGCGTGGAACTCGCTTCGGGATCGGCTCGGTCCATGAGACACCGCAGGACCATCGGGTGATGGATCAGGACTGGAGCATCACAAGCACGACTCGCGAAAAGAAAGATACGGCGCGCAAGCAGTTGGGTACGAGCGGATCGGGTAACCACTTCGTGGAGTTTGGTACGTTGACGCTAGCCCAAGCCGACGCGCAACTCGGCCTTCAGGCGGGTGTCTATACGGCACTGTTGAGTCATTCCGGGAGTCGAGGGACCGGTGCGAGCGTGTGTTCGGTCTACAGCAACATCGCCCGAGCGCAGTTGCCGAAGAATCTATCGACTCAGTTTGGGTATCTCGGTTGGTTATCGCTCGAGAGTCAAGCGGGCCAAGAATACTGGGAAGCGATGAATCTAATGGGGGACTATGCAGCGGCCAACCACGATGTGATCCATCGGTTGGTCACGAAACTCTTGGGCGGTCGCGTCATTGCAGGTGTCGAAAACCACCATAACTTTGCTTGGAAGGAAATCCATCAAGGCAAGGAGTGGGTGGTGCATCGCAAGGGTGCCACGCCGGCAGGTTCAGGGGTCTTGGGGGTCATCCCCGGCTCGATGGCAACGCCGGGTTTTGTGGTGCGTGGCAAGGGGAATGCGGCGAGTTTGATGTCTGCATCGCATGGCGCTGGCCGGTGCATGAGCCGAACGGCGGCCAAGAACCAGTACACTTGGAACGCGGTCCGTACGAACTTGAGCGCACGAGGAATTCGGGTGATCTCAGCCGGTGCGGACGAGGCTCCGGGGGCTTACAAAGACATCCATTCGGTGATGGCAGCTCAGGTCGAATTGGTCGATACGATCGGCCAATTCGATCCTAAGATTGTCAAGATGTGCGAGGATGGAAGTCGCGCCGAGGACTAGACGTTCTTCCATTGCCGATCGGCGGCACTTTGGAGGACCGCATCGCAGACGCGCTGGGTTTCAAGCGCATCTTTGAAGGTCGGGTGCGCCGGCTCGCCGGTATCGAGACTCTTAAGGAAGTCAGCGACTTGGTGGGTAAAGGAGTGTTCGTAGCCGATTTGCAGGCCGGGGACCCACCAGTTGCCCATGTAGGGTTGGTCTCCGTCGGAGACATGGACGCTGCGCCAGCCTCGCACGATGGACTCATCGTTGTAATCGAAGTACTTCAGGCGGTGCAGGTCGTGCAGATCCCAGGCGATGCTGGCGTTTTCGCCGTTGATTTCCAGGGTATAAAGGGCCTTGTGGCCACGTGCATAGCGGGTCGACTCGAAGAGTCCGAGCGAGCCGTTATTGAAGTGGCAGAAGAACGAGCAAGCGTCGTCGATGTTGACGGGGGATTTTTTGCCGGTCTCGACGTGAGTTCGTTCTTTGACGAACGTTTCGGTCATTGCGCAGACATCGTTGATCGAACCGTTGATCCAAAGAGCCGTGTCGATGCAGTGGGCCAGAAGGTCGCCCGTCACACCGCTTCCGGCCGCTTCGGCATCGAGTCTCCATGTCGCCGTTCCACCTTGGGGGACATCGGCGTTGATGGTCCAGTCTTGGAGAAAGTTGGCTCGGTAGTGGAAGATGCGTCCGAGCTTTCCTGAGTCGACGATTTGCTTGGCCAGGGTCACGGCCGGTACGCGTCGGTAGTTGTACCAGACCATGTTCGCAACACCGGCTTTTTCCACTGCAGCGACCATTTCGAGGCCTTCGGCGGTGTTCATGGCCAGGGGTTTTTCGCAGAGGATCATCTTGCCGGCTTTGGCCGCTTCGATGGCGATCTCTTTGTGCAGGTTGTTGGGGGTGCAGATATCGACCGCGTCGATATCGGAGCGTTTGAGCAGTTCCCGCCAATCGGTTTCGATCGACTCATAGCCCCAGTTGTCGGCAAACAACTTGGCTTTTTCGGCATTCCTTGCACAGAGGGCCTTCAAGACCGGTTTATGGGAGCTTTTAAAAAAGCGGCTGGCTTGGAGGTAGGCATTCGAGTGGGCTTTGCCCATGAATCCATAGCCGATCATGCCGATACGAAGTTCTTTCATAGCGATTCCTCGAGTCGAGAATTGAGTTGGGTGGATAGTTTGAGTTGGTTTGGATTAAACGCTTGGGCTGGTGTTCCAGCCGTGGGCTTCACGCACGGCGATCATCGTCGCGAGGATGGTGTTCCAGGTGTGGGGATCTTCGAGGGTCTTGTTGGGGAACATGCAACCATCCCAGCAGATGTGTTGGATACCGCGTGCTTGTGCATCTTTGAGCCAGTATCCGGAGCATTCGACGATATTGAGTTTTCCGTTTGGATCATCGGCGCGGCAGTGTTTACCGGTCTTATCGTGGGAGCCTGCCCCGTGGACATGTCCGTCGTTTTGGGCGACGTGGAAGTCGATGGTCCAGGGCCGCAGTTGGTCGGTCATGCTCTTGTAGGCTTGATCGAACTGCTCTTGGGTGTAGTGATCCCCGAGCATGGCATGTTCGGGGGCGTTGTAACCGAGCAGGTAGAGATAGGTGTGGGCCAAGTCGGCTTGGAATCCGAAGGCTTCGGGCATTCCGACTCCTTCGAGGACATCGAGCATATCGCGCCAGGAGTGCATACCTGCCCAGCAGATTTCGCCTTCGGCGGCGAGCCGTTGTCCGTGGTCTTTGGCGATCTTGGCGGCTTTCTTGAACGTATCGACGATACGTGCGGTGTTGGCTTTGGCATCGGATCGCCATTTTTCGACACCGAACTCGGCGCTATCGACTCGGATCACACCGTACTTACGAATGCCATGGTCTTCAAAGACTCGGGCGATTCGGCAAGCCATTTCGACTGCCGAGAGGAATTTCTTTTGGGATTGGTCATCTCCCATGGCCGAGTCGCCGACGGTCCCGGGCCAAACCGGAGCGACCAGAGAGCCGACGGAGAAACCGTAGCTAGCGATTTGGTCGGCGATCTTTCGGATTTCCGAATCGCTCGCATTGGGGTCGGTATGGGGGAAGAACAAGAAGTAATCGATTCCGTCGAACTTTTGGCCATCGACATTCGCAGCGGCGGTCAGTTCGAGCATGCGTTGGAGCGAGATTGGCGGTTCTTGATCGGGGCCATCCCCTTTACCGACAAGGCCTGGCCACATGGCGTTGTGGAGTTTCGGAAGTTGGTTCATCGAGGATTCCTTGCGATTCAAATAAACTTGCGGTTCAACGGAAGGGGACTCTGGAGAGCCAGGGCGTTGGCTCTTTTGGCAGTTGGCTTGCTCACATGGGAGCTTGCTCGTAGGGCGGCTTAGCGATGTTTTTGCCAGGCGCCGTTGGCAGGCAGGTTGGCGTGAGCATCGGGGCCGAAGTAGCGCAAGCCGACGAGGGGTTCGCTGCCGGTGTTTTCGATTTCGATTCCACGGACTGCTGCGTCGTGGCTGATGAAGACTTCGTCTTCGGTGTTTTGCCCGAAGCGGATCATGGCAGGGGTTTGGAGGGCCAATTTGCCGATCCGACCCTTGCCCTGGACGGTGGTCCAACCGCTTGCCGCCCCGTCCTTCAAGACGGTCTTGGCACCTGGTTCGATGGTCAATTCTTTGGCGCTAAAGAGTTGCTTGCCATCGATGGTACCGTAGACGATCCATTTGTCGCTGACCCCTGTGGTGGACTTGGACTCATCGACGATCGGTTCGATGTAATTGGCATCTTTGAAGTGGGTATCGACGTTCTTTTCCCAGTCGAGTTGGCCCATGATGAAGTCGAGGTCTTGATGCTTGTCTTTAGGCATGTCCTTGACCAGCAGGGACCAGGGCACGTAGCGGCCTTCGACGATCGATTGGAACATACCGAAGACGTCCGAGCCCCACTGGGGTTCGTAGGTGCATAGGGATCCTGGTGCGTGCAGAACGCCGGGTGGGATCAGCCAACCGGTCCCGCGTTGGAGGCGATAGGCCCGCGAGAGATCGAGGATTCCGTTGTCCCCTCGGTTCCAGTTTTCCAGGCAGCGCCGGAGTTGATCTTTGGTGGTGCCCGGTTCGAGCCCCATGAAGGTGTAGGCGAAGTTGTTATCGACGTTGTTGTATTGGGGTGGGAAGTAGTAGCTCTCGGGCTTGCCTTCCTGGCCGACCAGAGCGGCATCCTCTTGGGATTGATGCATATGGTGGGGGATAGGGCCCATGTTGTCGAAGAATTTCGAGTAGACCGGCCAGCGGTTGTATTTGCTGAAGACGGCTTTGCCGACGAGCCTATCGCCTTGTTCGGCGATGGCGTCTTTGAGGAGGAATTTTTTGCCTTCGAAAAGACAGAAGCTCAGGCCTTCGTGCCAGACGCGGCCTTCGTTGGCCGCTTCGGTGGTGCTTGCGAACCAACGTTCATCGATTCCGCCGCGATCGGCGCCGAAAGCATAGAGGTCGTTGGGGTGGAGTTTGATACGGCGCCCTGGGTGCAAGAAGCTTCGAGGGACCCAGGTTGGGGTCAGTCGAAGGATACCATCGCCGGCGTCGAGGGCTTTGTCCAAGACGTTCGCTACGTTATCGGACTTGATCAAACCATCATCTAAACCGGTGCCAGCCATGGAATCTCTCTGATTTCTAGAGAAAGGTGTGTTGGAGGGGCAATCCGGGGGCTTAGGGGCGGTTGGATCCGCTTTGCCCCCGTTTTTATGGGACTTTGTTGTAAGATTCTTGAGGGTGAATCGCAAGCCCTGGAAGCTGAAACATGAAAGTCTTTGGTTCCCTGAGGGCATTGTGTCGGCATAAGGCTTGCGATTTTCCATACTTTCGGCATGATTTGCGAGGGTGAAAAACGAGTTTTTGCGATGGGTTTAGCGAAGGGTAGTGAGCCATGGTGACCCAGTACTCACCGATTCGACGGGCATTGATCAGCGTTAGCGACAAGACGGGATTGGCCGAGTTTGCCAAAGGCCTCGCGGCGCGGGGCGTGGAGATTTACAGCACAGGCGGGACTTACCGGTTCCTTGCAGATCACGGGATTGTGGCCCTCGAAGTGGCTCAATACACCGGGTTTCCCGAGGTCATGGACGGGCGGGTCAAGACGTTGCATCCGAAAATCTTCGGCGGGATTCTTGCCCGCCGAGATCACCAAGAGGATTTGGGCTCACTCTCGGCGCACTCGATCGAGACGATCGACTTGGTCGTCGTCAATTTGTATCCTTTCGAGGCAACGGTAGCCAAAGAGGGAGTGAGTTTTGGCGAAGCGATCGAGCAGATCGACATCGGGGGTCCGAGTTTGATCCGAGCCGCGTCGAAGAATCACGCCTTTGTCACCGTTGCGACCAGCCCGGCGCAGTACGGACCGATCTTGGCCGAGTTTCAAGCCCACGGCGGAACCTCGGAGAAACTGAGATTGCAGTTGGCCTTGGAGTGCTTCGAATCGACGGCTAGGTACGACTCTTCGATCGGCAAGTACCTTGCTTCGCAGATCGCTGGCACGGCGGCATCTGGCGCGGCGAGCAAAGCTCAAACGGTCTTGCCCGAGCGTTTGCATCTTGATTTGACCAAAGTGCAGGATCTTCGGTACGGCGAAAATCCGCATCAACAAGCCGCGCTCTATGCGAGGCCTTCCTCGGGCATTTCGCTGGTGCAGGCCAAGCAACTCCATGGCAAGGAGCTTTCCTACAACAACCTGCTCGATGCCGATAGCGCTTACAACATCGTCCGGTGTTTTGCTCGTCCATCGGCGGTGGTGATCAAGCACAACAATCCCTGCGGCGCCGCATCGGCCCACAAGCTCTCGGCGGCTTGCCGCAAGGCGCTCGACGGGGACCCCCAAAGTGCCTTTGGTGGCATCCTGGGCTTCAACCAGAGCGTCGATGCCGAGACGGCCAACGAGTTATGCCAACCAGGTTTGTTCGTCGAGGCGATTGTCGCTCCCGCGTTCTGCGATGCGGCCATTGAGATCCTTTCGACGAAACCCAAGTGGCGTGATAACGTGCGATTGATCGCGATGGGCAAAGAGAGCGAGTCGGAGCGACCCTTGGACTTCCGATTTGTCCAAGGTGGGGTCTTGGTCCAGCAAGCCGACACGTTGCCACCGGCAAATCTGACTTGGAAAACCGTCACTGCGGTCCCAGTGGCCGACGAGCTTTGGGACGACATCGCCTTCGGCTGGGAGATGGTCCGGCACGTCAAGAGCAATGCGATTGTCTTGGCCCGAGACGCCGCCTTGGTCGGCGTGGGTGCAGGGCAGATGAGTCGCGTCGACAGTGTGGAGATCGCGATTTCTAAAGCGGCCGATCGATCCCGTGGGAGCATCCTGGCTTCCGATGCGTTCTTTCCGTTCCCCGATTCGATCCATCGGGCGGCCCAAGCTGGAATCGTTGCGATCGTACAACCCGGGGGATCGAAAAAGGACGACGAAGTTATTGCTGCTTGCAATGAGCATCGCATTCCAATGCTCTTTACTGGCCAACGCCACTTCCGGCACTAAACCTTCGATCGTCGAAGAGATCCCGGAATTCAAGTTATCACACGCTTTCAACGGAACAGCTTATGTCGATTCTGATCATTGAAGACCTCGGAGTCGAGAGGCTTGTCCCGCTCGTATTGGCGAGGCTTTCAAGCGCGGTAACCTGCGGTGCACTGAGGCTTGTCGATTTGCTAGCCTGGATAGGTGAAGACTGCTATGGCTTATCTCGCACGCACCTACAAGCGATCCAGCAGTTGGACTATCCGATTTTAAAAGACCCTCGGCAGGCACCTGGGGCCGATCGTCCCAAGCTGGTTTTGTCGTCTCGGTTGGTTCCCAATGCGGCGAATCTCAGAGCCATCGAGCAGTGGTTGAGCCATTGCGACCCCGGGGTCACCCAATGGATCTACGATGGCCAAGAACCTGGATCGGAGGTCATCGGAGTACTCCATCCGACCGAGACATTTCAGCAGATCCTCGCGATCGGTCGAAATTACCTTATGCATACGGCCTCGAGGTTTGGGTCGGATCGGGGTCAAGCACGGTATGTGCTCGACGCTTTCAAACATCCGCATGACGTGATCCGCCAACACATGGCCTGTTTGCCTGGAAACCTGGAATTGCTCATCTCTAAGCGTCAATATCAGCAGATCCAGGATGGGGTGTTTGTGGGACCCGATGTGACACTTTCGAATCATGTTGTGCTTGAGCCCAAGGCAGGTCCGATCGTCTTGGAAAGCAACGTGCAAGTCGGACCCTTTTCTTTGCTTCGAGGTCCTCTTTATCTTGGTGCCAAGTGCAAGGTACTCGAGCATGCATCTCTCAAAGATGGGGTATGTGCAGGACACACCACGAAAATCGGAGGAGAGGTTGAAGCATCGATTATTGAGCCTTACTCGAACAAGCAACACCATGGATTTTTGGGGCACTCCTATGTCGGCAGTTGGGTGAATCTCGGCGCCGGGACCTGTACGAGTGACTTGAAAAACACCTATGGGCTGATCTCGATGGATTACCCCACCAGCGGGCGAATCGCCACAGAAATGCAATTCCTCGGTTGCTTCATCGGCGACTACAGCAAGACGGCGATCAACACGAGCATTTTCACTGGCAAGTGGATCGGAGTTTGCAGTGCGATGTATGGTTTTGTGACCAGCAATGTCCCGAGTTTCACCAACTATGCCAAGCTATTTGGCCAGGTAGCAACCTTACCTGCCTCGGTCATGCAATCGACACAACTCCGCATGTTCACCCGTCGTTCCGTTCCCCAGCGGCCCTGCGACATCGAACTCCTGCACTCCCTTTTCGAACTCACACGGCCCGAGAGAGATGCCATGGTCGGACTCGAAGAGGCGTAAGCAGTCCTCCCCCACTCCAGGTTTTGTTTTTCCGGGTTGTTATCCTGCCAAGGCAGTCGAAGCGACCTCAAGAGCTAGCGGTGGAAAGCAAGACCTAAATGATAATTGATGGGCCATAGGCCGACCTACAGTGTCTTATGCTCCGGAGCATCAAGCGCCATGGGTATCTCCGGTAGGTTTTGACTTCCAAAAGTATCCATGAATTTTGGAGGATTCGAATAGACTTTTTCTAAGCTTGTGATTTAATCAGGATTCGCCCAAAAAACCCGGAACGGACACCGTCTCAAACTCTTCGGCATATCTTTCTTGGCACTGGTTGATGGGTGATCTATGTGTGGGATCGTCGGTTACGTTGGTAAATCAGACACGACAGAATTCCTTCTGCAAGGTTTGTACCGGTTGGAATACCGGGGATATGACAGCGCCGGTTTGTGTTTCGTTCGGGATGATGGACTCTTGGAGAGACGCCGCAGTGTTGGGCGGATCTCGAATCTCGAAACGTTGGTGCGCAGTCAACCTGTTGCTAGTCGCATAGGGATCGGTCATACACGCTGGGCAACTCACGGCGCAGCGACGGAAACCAACGCCCACCCCCACTATGGCGGCCACCCAGAGTTCGGAGGGCTTTCGGATCTGGCATTAGTTCACAACGGCGTGATCGAGAACTACGAGGAACTCAAGCAGGAGCTGATCGAACAAGGCTACTCGTTTCAATCTCAGACCGATACCGAAGTCGTGGCGCAGTTGCTGCATCACACGCTTCGACAGATGCGCCAAGCTGGTGAAATCGATGAACAATCACCGATCGACCATGCCAATGCGCTCCGCTGCGTCCTTGCTCGACTTCGTGGAACCTATGGCTTGGTAGTCATGTTTCACGGTAAGCCAGACTTTTTGCTGGCAGCCCGATGCGGTAGCCCTTTGGTGATCGGTGTCGGCCAAGGTGAGCAGTTCATTGCGAGCGATCCGGCGCCGTTGTACGGAAAAACCGACAAAATCATCACCTTGGTCGATCACCAAATCGCGATCATCACGTCGCGCTCCATACAGGTCATTCAGAGGGATACCGGTACGGTTCAACCTAGCATCCAGTTTTTGGCACAGGTTGAAGATTCGCACAGTTGCGAGGGCTACGAGCATTACATGCACAAGGAGATCTATCAGCAACCCGAAGCGATCCGCAATGCGCTCCGAGGCAGGCTCGATCGAGACGATGCGACAGCAAAATTAGGTGGATTGAATCTGACAATTCCTCAACTTCGCAATATTGAAAGACTGGTTCTAACCGGGTGTGGAACCTCGTGGCACTCGGCACTCATCGGCGAATACATGATCGAGCAAATCTCGAGAATGCCCGTCGAAGTCGAATACGCGAGCGAACTTCGATACCGCAACCCTCCGGTCGACAAGCAGACGCTTGTCTTCGGTATCACCCAAAGCGGGGAAACGGCCGATACCCTTGCGGCACTTAGGGAAATGCGACGCAAAGGCCATCCTACCATGGCGATCTGCAACAACATCGGCAGCAGCATCGCACGGGAAGCCGACGGGGGGATTTACCTCCACGCGGGTCCAGAGATCGGAGTCGCATCGACCAAAGCTTTCACCTCCCAAATCGTAGTACTGGCATTGCTTGCACTCTATTTCGGACGCATGAGGCATCTGAGCTTCGAAGACGGATTGCGTTGGATCGATGAGCTTGAAGCTCTCGCGGACCAAGTCCAATTAGCACTGGACACGGAAGAGCAGATCAAACAGATCGCGAGAGAATTCCAGGACGCAACGAATGTTCTTTATCTCGGCCGCAATTATCTATTCCCAACGGCACTCGAAGGGGCGTTGAAGCTCAAGGAGATCAGCTACATCCATGCCGAGGGATATCCCGCTGCGGAAATGAAACATGGCCCAATCGCCCTGGTAGATCAACACACCCCATCGGTCTTTCTGATATCCAAGGGGCTTGTGTATGACAAAATCATGAGCAACCTCCAGGAGGTCAAGGCGCGCGGAGGTCCGGTGATTGCCGTGACCGACAGTGTTGATTCGCAACTTGAAAAACTCGCCGATCGGATCATTCTCGTTCCCTCGGTCGCTGAGCCTCTTCAGCCTGTCGTCAGTGTCGTTCCGCTGCAACTTTTGGCATACCACATCGCATTGCTTCGGGGATGCGACGTCGACAAACCCAGAAACTTAGCAAAAAGCGTTACTGTCGAGTAAAAATCACCGACGTCGAATTCTACCCCGATCGCTGTTTCTCCTGCCTCTTTTATCCTCTATCCATCATGTCAAATCACGAAGAACTTCTCAGTCACGATACTCGCAAAGCCCTTAGGCTCCACTTGGGGGTGTCAGCCTCTGAGGAACTCCTAGGGGTTCTCGACCGTCTTTCCGCCGAGATCAAACAGCTTCAAAAAAACAAGGTGTCGATCACTCCGATCGTACCCTATAAGGGCTCGCTGGAAGAAACTTTGATCGTTACAGATTAGCTCTACAGTGGTATGCTATTGATCGCCTTAAATATCGCGAATCAATGCATCTTTGTTTGAGCTCTCATGGCCGTATCTGATAAACAACTGATCCAATGGCTCGGGCAGACCGACCCTCGTGTCCGCTCGGCCGCCTTAGACCTGCTGTCCAACAGCTACGCGTCGGACCCGACTATCCTCTCCTCGATCATCGCGGCCTGGGACCACTACGGTTGCGAGTCTGCCTTCTACGATTTCCCCCTGATCTCCCACCTTGCGATCAGCTCGGATCAAATGCCAGTGGTTTTGGCCAGGGCACAGGAGATGTCGCACGGACGCAAGATCACCGACCGGGTCTGCCGCTGCGCCGGCAAGCTCGGTGAGGCCATCTCGGTCGAAAGAGCCTCGGGCTTTGCTCCTTATTTGAAAGAAATCAAAACGCTCAAGGAGACGTCAAAGATTTTTTTCCGCGTCCCGATCCCGAATATGGAACAGCGCGCGGCGGCTCTGGCACGCGAACCGAGTTCCCTCGAATGGGACTTCGAAGACGGAGCCCCCGAGGATATCGCCATCGCGCTCGAAAGCCTCTGGGAACGCGGATTGGCCAACCGATGGATCCGCGAAGGAATTGAATCCTGGGAAGAACCCCAGCCCAGTGCCCTTGGAATCAGCGCCCTGGAACTCGTCTCCCGCCATGCGATCCGCGGATACGAAGAACAACTCCTGACTCTGGTCGATCGCGAAGAAGCCTCGGTCGCGGATCTTGCGACGATCTCTTTAGTCCGAGGCCGAAACCCCCTTACCCAATCCCTGATCGCCGAGCGATTCCAAAGCATGGGAAAACCCGGTCAGTTGCGATCCTTGGATATCATCCGACGCATGCGACTCGAACAATCCTCAAAGCTGATCCGATTCCTGCTCCCGCAAGGATCCGATGGAGTCGTGCAAAACAGCGCACGAATCGCCGAGGTATTGCTATTCGACTTTCAATTCCTCGAAGAATGGCTCGAGGCCTTTCTCCTGATCGAAGAGGCTTCGGTTCAACGGGTTGTTTATTCGATACCGATTGCCTATCCGTTGGCTCTGGAGGAAACACCTGGAGATTGGTCGAGGATCAAGCATCTTTTGCTCATGCGCCTCGGGCGGGGCTTTGAACTAGGCTGATCCCCAATGAGCACCGAGTATCTCTTAGCGATTGAATCGACCTGCGATGAAACCGCAGCAGCCTTGATCGATTCCCATGGCAGCGTGCTCGCTGAGTGCGTAGCGACTCAGGAATTCCTGCATGAGAAGTTTTCCGGCGTGGTTCCCGAGATCGCCGCTCGCGCGCACCTAGAGAGGATCCTGCCGGTGCTCGACACGGCGCTCAAAGAGTCCGGAATCCATCCCGATGCGCTCAACGCCATCGCCGTAGCGACTTTCCCAGGACTGCCCGGTTCGCTCATCGTAGGACTCTCGGCAGCCAAAGCCCTGGCGCTTGCTTGGAACAAACCCATTGTCGGGATCAACCATATCCAAGCCCACATTTACGCTTGCGGGCTCGGTCTGACCGAGTCGATCTATCCGTGCGTCGGGTTCATCGTCAGCGGTGGACACACCTCCTTGTACCGTTGCCAGGAGCCTCTGGGCTGGGATTATCTCGGGGGCACGATCGATGATGCGGCCGGAGAAGCCTTCGACAAAGTCGCCGTGATGCTCGGGTTGCCCTTCCCCGGTGGACCGGCGCTTTCAAAGCTTGCGGCCAAAGGAGATCGGCAGGCGATCCGTTTTCCTAGACCCCTTCTTGAAGACAAAGAACGGTTGGATTTTAGCTTTTCGGGACTCAAAACCGCCGTCCGCTATCGCATCGCTGGACCGTCGGATCCAAGCCAAGGAGCCGCAAGCCTCGACGAGCAAGAGCGTGCCAACATCGCCGCAGGGTTCGAACAAGCTGTCATCGATTGCTTGATCGCCAAAGCGATGGCGGCGGTCAAAAAGACCCGAGCAAAAAGGTTGTGCGTCGGGGGTGGAGTCGCCGCGAACACCAGCTTTCGAGAACAGCTAACCCTAGTTTGCCAAGCCCGGAATGTCGAGTTGGTCATCGCCAAACCCCAGTGGTGTACCGACAATGCCGCCATGGGCGCGTTGGCTTGGGAAAAAATCCGCCGTGGTCAATTCGACCCTCTCGATCTGGATGTTCAGCCCGGTTTGGTCCGCCCTAAACGCTGATTTTCGGCCCGAAATTCCGGCAATTCGTAGCGACTTGGGGTACACTGATGTCCCCCCAGAAATGTGGGCTGCATTACCCGCCCGCATCGAGCCAAATCCACCCGCCTTCCTACCCGTATCCCCATGAGCACCATCCCACCTCCTCCATCCTCTGAAGAAATGGCTCGCGCGAAATCCCTCAGGGAGTCATTCGCCAAGATCAAGCAGCAGGTATCCCAAGTCATCGTCGGCCAGGATGCTACGATCGAACAACTCCTAATCGCCATGCTCGCCGGAGGCCACTGTTTGCTCGAAGGGGTCCCGGGGCTAGCCAAGACCCTGATGGTCCGTTCGCTGGCTCAAGCCATGGATTTGGACTTCCATCGCATTCAGTTCACCCCCGACTTGATGCCTGCAGATATCACCGGTACAGACATCATTCAACAATCCGAATCAGGCGCAAGGCAACTGAGTTTTGTTAAAGGACCGGTGTTTACTCAGATTCTCCTGGCCGATGAAATCAATCGAACACCTCCGAAAACCCAAGCCGCCCTGCTCGAAGCCATGCAAGAACATTGCGTGACGATCGGCGGAAAAACCTACAAGCTCTCCGAGCCGTTCTTCGTTTTGGCCACGCAAAATCCGATCGAGCAAGAAGGAACCTATCCGCTTCCCGAAGCCCAACGCGACCGATTTCTGTTCCAGACCGTCGTCGACTACCCGAACCGCGAGCAAGAAGGGGAGATCATCGAGCGGACCACTGGGAATTTTGCAGGAACCATTGAGCCGGTCATCACCGGACATGAGATCCTCGAATACCAGCGGATCGTTCGACTCGTCCCCTTACCCGAGCATGTCAAGCAGTACGTTCTGGACTTGGTTCGCTCCTTGCGACCCAAAGAGTCGTCGGCACCCAAGTGGGTCGCACCCTGGGTCCAATGGGGACCAGGCCCGAGAGCCTGCCAACAAATCGTCGTGGCCAGCAAAGCCCGAGCGCTTCTCAACGGCAGGCTGCACGTAACGACCGAGGACATCCAAGCCCTTGCCGCTCCGGTCTTACGCCACCGAATTGTCCCAACCTTCGGTGCCCAAGCCGAGGGAATCGATGCCGACGCGATCGTCGCAAGACTACTGAACGAACTTCCTAAACCCCAAGCGACCGCTGGGGTACTTTAGGAAACCGATGACTGAGATTCCATTGGATTTGATCAACGCGTATCAAGGCGAGCGAAAATGAGAACGACATCGTCCCAAGGGACGCCGGCGCCCGAGCTGCTGGCCCCTGCGGGAAACTGGGACTGCGTCCATGCGGCTGTTGAGAACGGAGCCGACGCAATTTATTTTGGACTCGCTGCTGGCTTCAATGCCCGGGCGCGAGCCGTCAATTTCGATCTCGAAGAACTCCCAAAGCTGATGTCCCATCTGCATCGACGCGGGGTCTCAGGCTTTGTGACGCTCAACACGCTGATTTTCACCGATGAACTCGAAGCCTTCGAGAACCATGTCCGGGCCATCGCCCAGTCGGGAGTCGATGCGGTACTCGTGCAGGACCTAGGCGCCGTGCGGCTGATCCGCCAAATCTGTCCGAAGCTTAGCGTGCATGCCAGCACCCAGATGACGATGACCTGCGCGCGAACCATCGCGGCGGTCGAATCGCTCGGTATCGACCGAGTGGTGCTTGCCCGTGAATGTTCGCTTAGCGAAATACGCAAGATCACGGCTTCGACTTCGATGCCAGTCGAGACATTCGTCCACGGTGCCCTGTGCGTGGCATACAGCGGCCAGTGCTTGACCAGCGAGTCGCTCGGTGGGCGGTCGGCCAACCGTGGCCAATGCGCCCAGGCTTGCAGACTGGAATATGAACTGATCCGGGACGGAAAATCGATCGAACTCGGCGATATGAAGTACCTGCTCTCACCGCAGGACTTAGCGGCCTACGAGCAGATCCCCGATCTGATCGAAGCCGGGGTAGCATCGCTGAAGATCGAGGGACGTTTGAAATCCCCTGAGTATGTCGCAAACATCGTCCGACATTACCGACGAGCGATCGACGATACGATGGCAGGCAAGCAAGTCGTGTTGGATCCAAACAGCCAACGCGAGATGGAGTTGAGTTTCTCGCGAGGGTTCTCTCCGGGGTGGCTTGAAGGTTGCGATCATAAACGGCTCGTACCGGGCTTGACCAGCGCCAAACAAGGCGTGCTTGCTGGCCGTGTGGTACGCAAGAAAGGGGATCGCATCGTCGCGGAACTCGACGTCGAATTGGCCAACGGCGACGGCGTGGTATTCCAAGCCGATCGATCGGCTGGCAATGAGGTCGGAGGCCGCATCTTTCAGATTTATGTCAACCAAAGGCCGACCGACCAAGCCGGACCGGGCCTTGTCGAACTCGATTTCCAAAAAGGTCTCATTCGCGATGCGCAGATCCTTGAGGGGCAAGCCATTTGGCAGACCGATGCGCCTAGGCTCTCGAAGCGATGGCGGCAGACGTTTGCCAAAGAGAACTTCGAAAGAAGAATCCAATTAAGGGTTTCCGGAACACTTCGCCTCGGAGAGCCCATCGCGCTGAAGGTCGCATGGTCAGAGCATCGTGAGGGGCTAGAGAAATCCGACTGGTCGATATCGCTCAACCACCCCTATGCTCCACTCAAAGCGCAGAAGCATCCAGCCACGCAGGAGGCGATTTTCCAGCAACTCAATCGGCTTGGAAATACACCTTATGAGATCGTCGATTGCCAAGTCGAAATCCACGGCGAGCCGATGCTGCCGCTCTCGATCCTTGGCGAGTTGCGCAAGTCGCTCATCGAGTTGCTCGACAAGGCTCGTCAGCAGGACTCGGAGCGTTTGATCCGCCCGGCCGGGGTGGTCCGATCGATGCTAGCCAATGTCAAATCTTCTGGAGCCCAGGAGCCTTTCAAGGACCCAGACTCTAGCCAGGCAGACGGACAGCAAACCCCTAGGCTTCGGGTCCTATGCCGGACCCTTGTGCAGCTCGATACCTTGCTCGAGGCTGGTGCGAGAGATATTGCGGTGGAGTTTCATGACATTCGGGAGTATCGCCAAGCCGTCGAGCGTTGCCGGGTCGCGGGGGCCTCGATTTACCTTGCGACATTGCGAATATTAAAAGAAGGAGAGGTTGGTTTATTCAAGGCGTTGCAAAAGCATCAAGCGGACGGATGGCTAGCAAGGAACCTTGCTGCATTAAGGTATGCCACGGAGCATGGTATAGCCGTCGATGCGGATTTCTCGTTGAATGTAACCAATCCGCTTACGGCGCAGTGGCTTGTTTCTCAGGGGGCCCAACATGTAACGGCTTCGTATGATTTGAATCGGGACCAGTTGATGGAGTTTATACAAGGCACCCCTGCCGAATGGATCGAGGTGGTTATTCACCAGCATATGCCGATGTTTCATATGGAGCATTGTGTATTTTGCACGGTGCTTTCGCCGGGTACGAACAAATCGAATTGCGGGCGACCTTGCGATCGTCACGAAGTGAAACTTCGCGATCGCATTGGCGTCGAGCATGTATTGCATGCGGATATAGGATGTCGCAATACGCTATACAACGGCAATGCGCAGAGCGGCGCAGAGGTTGTGATGAAATTACTTAACGAGCGAATCACGAAGTTTCGGATAGAAATATTACGCGATGCACCCGCGATGGAACTTCGGAAGCTCTGGGAGCTTTATAGCAATCTTTTGCAAGGCAAAATTGATGGCTCGACCGTTTGGAAAACGCTGCGAGCCGAGAATCGTTTGGGAATAATTCGGGGAACTTTGGAACATCCGCGAAACCCTTTGGCCATTTTGTAGTTTAAAGAACGGCAGTCTACGCAATGCATAATCCTACGGGTTCGATAACTAACGATGACTTCATGATGCTCGAGCAGCTTGCAGACAAGGAAGGGCTCCAGGCCGCTGCGCAAGAGCTTGTCGAGCGAATGCGGCAGCAGAAGTTATATCCGGAGTTATTCGAGGCTCGGAAGATGTTGCATCGCGTGGAGCTGGGTTTGCCTCCGGTGCAAGTCGATCCTATCGGCGCACACGGGAAGAAATCGGGAGCGATCCAACAGGATCCACAAGTGCAGGATGAGTTAGACAAACGGCTTCTGGACGCATGTCGAGAGGTCGGAGGAGGCCTGATGCGGTCGGGGAG
>Ga0208085_1000320_pt1 | contig 18374 bp, 11 predicted proteins | sample LakMenEpi21Jun10_FD_150721 | JGI IMG/M metagenome (GOLD analysis project Ga0208085, IMG submission 150721) | Freshwater microbial communities from Lake Mendota, WI - 21JUN2010 deep hole epilimnion (SPAdes) | ecosystem: Environmental > Aquatic > Freshwater > Lentic | place: Lake Mendota, Madison...
CGTTTTTACTTTTCGATAGATTTTTGGAATGTTTTCAAAAAAGTCAACCGCTTCATCCACCGTCATGTTCAAAACATCTGAAATGGATTTTCCTTTGTAACGAATTTCCAAAGTTTCCCGATTAAAACGTTTGCCCATACACGTTTCACATTCCACATATACATCCGGTAAGAAGCTCATTTCAATGGTGCGAACACCTGAACCTTCACAAGTTTCGCATCGTCCGCCGGAAACATTAAAACTGAAACGTCCGGCTTTGTATCCACGAATCATCGCTTCGGGAGTTTGCGTAAACAAACTTCTTATTTCTGAAAACACATCTGTATATGTGGCAGGATTGCTTCGTGGTGTTCTTCCAATTGGACTTTGGTCGATGTCAATTACTTTATCAATATGCTCTAATCCTTCTATTTTTTTAAAGGGTTGTGGTTTTTTTACCGCATTAAAAAAGTGTTCGTTTAGAATAGGATAGAGGGTTTCGTTAATCAATGTTGATTTTCCACTTCCGGAAACTCCTGTTACGCAAATGAGTTTGCCTAACGGAAATTCAACAGTAACATTTTTTAAATTATTTCCGGAAGCTCCTAATAATTTCAATATTTTTCCGTTTCCAACCCGACGCTTTTTGGGCACTTCAATTTTCATTTTTCCACTCATGTATTGAGCAGTCATTGTGCTTTCTAACAACAATTGTTGTGGCGTTCCTTCACTGATGATTCTTCCGCCAAAACGACCGGCTTTCGGACCAATATCGATGACCCAATCAGCTCGTTCAATCATGTCTTTATCATGTTCAACAACCAAAACGGAATTACCAATGTCACGAAGATTTTCTAACGAATTAATCAATCGTTCATTATCGCGTTGGTGCAAACCAATACTCGGCTCATCTAAAATATATAAAACGCCAACTAGTTGCGAACCAATTTGTGTAGCCAAACGAATCCGTTGAGCTTCACCACCGGAAAGCGATTTAGAACTTCGGTTCAACGATAAATAATTCAATCCTACATCCAACAAAAATTGCGAACGAGATTTGATTTCTTTTGTAATTTCAATCGCAATTACTTTTTGCTTTTCGGATAAATATTGGTCCAAATTCAAAAACCATTCATTCAATTCCGAAATATCCATTTGCGATAAATCCGCAATATTTTTTTCATGGATTTTAAAATACAAGACTTCTTTTTTCAAACGAGAACCTTCACATTCCGGACAATCAATTTCATCCATAAATTCTTTTGCCCAACGTTTGATGGAAGTAGAACTACTCTCATCAAATTGATTTTTTATGAAATTGGAAATCCCTTCAAATTCAATTTTATATTCTTTAGTAATGCCTAAAGTTTTTGATTCTACCGAAAATTTTTCTTTTCCGCCATTCAAAATCATTTCCATGGCTTCTTCTGAAATCGTTTCAATTGGGTCCGTTATTTTAAAACCATATTTTTCTCCAATAGTTTCTAATTGTTTAAAAATCCAGGTACTTTTATATTCTCCCAATGGAGTAAAACCACCTTGTTTGATTGATGATTTTGGATTGGGAATTATTTTTTTTAAATTTATCTGATTGACGGTTCCTAATCCATTACAATGTTCACAAGCTCCTTTTGGAGAGTTGAACGAAAAATTGTTTGGTTCCGGATTTGGATAAGATATTCCTGAAGTTGGACACATTAAAGTTCTACTAAAGTACCTAACTTCTTTACTTTCCTGTTCAATTATCATTATGACATCGTCGCCATGTTGCATAGCCGTTTTAATACTTTCGGCTAAACGATTATCAGTTTCAACATTATTTTCAATTTGCATTCGGTCAATAACGATTTCAATATCGTGGGTTTTATATCGGTCGACTTTCATTCCGGAGATTATATCCTGAATTTCTCCATCAACACGAACTTTTACAAAACCTTGTTTGGCAATTTGTTGAAACAACTCTGCATAATGACCTTTTCTTGACCGGATGATAGGAGCTAATATAATGATTCGTCTACCTTTGAAAGAATCGAGAATTAATGCTTTTATTTGTTCGTCGGAATACGAAACCATCTTTTCTCCGGTGTTATAGCTATAAGCATCTGCCGCTCGGGCATACAATAAACGAAGAAAATCATAAATTTCTGTAATGGTGCCAACAGTGGAACGTGGGCTTTTGCTTGTAGTTTTTTGCTCAATAGCAATCACGGGTGAAAGTCCATCAATTTTATCAACGTCCGGTCTTTCCAACCCACCTAAAAACTGTCGTGCATAAGCTGAAAAAGTTTCGATATATCGCCGTTGACCTTCTGCATAAACAGTATCAAACGCCAAAGACGATTTTCCTGAACCTGAAAGTCCGGTAATCACGACCAGTTTCTCTCTGGGAATAGAAACATCGATGTTCTTTAGATTGTGAACACGAGCACCTATTACTTCAATCATATCATTTGAATGCAACATACTTTTTTTTTAGCAATCCGCAAAGTTACAATTTTGAAAGCAAGATTTAAACATACACATGCGAAGAATTTGTTAAACAATTTCTATTTTTGAAAAAAATAAAAATTGAATATATGAAAATATTAGGAATAGGCTCTCGAATTAAACATGCAGAATTTGGATATGGTGTGGTAACTAATGTAACGTCTAAGCATTATTGGGTAACTTTTATTGAAATAGGATTAGAAACCATTGATATCGACTGTGAATTTGAAATTATTGAAGCGTTGGAAGATGAAGTAGATTCAGTTAGTTTTTATGATGTAGAACGAACCTTGAAAAGTTTATTACAAAAATGGTCAGATGTTTCTCAAATTGTTCCCATTGCGGATAAATGGAAAGGTGGAAAACTCATCATGGAACCAGGAACTCCTACTCAAAACAAGGAAGTGCCAATCGATACATTCTTTCATAAAATTATAATGGTTCGCGATAGAATCAGGGTAATGGAACAAAAAATAAACGCCAGCAATTTAGATGAAGCCGAAAAAATAGATTTGCAACAATACATCACTAGAATTTATGGTAGTTTGACAACTTTTAATGTGTTGTTTAAAAATACAAATGATTATTTTGTAGGGGAGAAGAGTAAATAGTTTTATTTTTTTCAGCGTTTTGATTCTGAACGAATGTTACTTTAAATTCATTTTTAATGCTAATATATTGATTTACTTTTATCTTCAAATTTACATCTGAAGAGTTAAGTTATTCAATAATCATGTTTTTTAGTTTTTCCCGATAAGCTTCTAATAAAGCATTTTTAGTAATAATACCAATTACTTCTTTGTTTTTTAGAACAAGTAAATAATCTGTTTGAGCACGTTCAAATTTTTCCACGATGGTTTCTGCGGTTTCATCATAGTTTATTATTTCTTTGGGAGCATGCATGATATCTTTTACAGCTGTATATTTTATTTTATAAGGATTAAATAAATGTGATTTAACTTCTTCAAAATCAATTATCCCTAGTAATTCATTTTTATCATTGACTATCGGAAAAATCATTTGGTTGTAACTGGAAATTTTTTCAACTAATACTTCTAAGGATGGAGCAAGTTTTAATGTTTGAATCGGGCTTTGAATTAATCGCGAAATTACAATTCCGGATAAAATATTCCGGTCTCTGTCATCGGTAAACACATCACCTTTATCCGCTAAGTTTTTTATATCAAAGGAATAAGGTTCATATCTTTTTGAAATTGCAAAGCTAATGGATGAAACAAGCATCAACGGAATCATTAAACTATAGCCGCTGGTAATTTCAGCTATCAAAAATAGGGCAGTTAAGGGAGCATGAAATAAGCCACTTAAAATTCCGGCCATTCCTACCATGGTAAAATTACTAACAGGAAGTTTTACAAATCCGAGTAGATTAAAAAATGATGCTACAAAAAAACCTAAATATGAACCTACAAAAAGGGAAGGGGCAAAATTTCCTCCATTTCCTCCGCTACCAATGGTAATACTAGTAGCATAAACTTTAATGAGCATTGTGGCACCAACAAAAAGCAATAACATCCAGGCATTGTCTTTAAAACCTTTTAAAACAGTATTGTCTAAAATTTGTTCCGGATTATTAGTTGAAAGTATTTTTATGCTGTTATATCCTTCTCCAAATAAGGTTGGAAAAAAGAAAATTAAAATAGCTAAAATACAAGCTCCAAAAAGAGCTTTTCTCATGGGGCCAAATTTTATTCGGCTAAAAAAATGTTCTATTTTACGAAAAGTTCTAGCATAATTAATGGAAACAAAACCGGAAGCTACCCCTAAAACTATGTAATAAGGAAGATTATGATAATCGAAATCCATTTGTTTGTTAAATGACAATAAGATATCTTCATTCAAAAGAATAGTTGAAACCAACGCACCGGTTGCTGCTGAAATCATAATAGGAATAAAGGCCGTAATGCTCACATCAACTAAAACGACTTCAATGGCAAAAAGTACTCCTGCAATAGGAGCATTAAATGCTGCTGCAATTCCGGCAGCAACGCCACAAGCTAAGAGTAAAGTTCTGTCTTTGTAACTTAAACGATAATTTTGTGCAAAGTTGCTACCAAAGGCAGCACCTGTAATTGTTATAGGAGATTCTAATCCGGCAGAGCCACCCATTCCGACAGTTAAACCACTAGTGATTATTTGAGCATACATTTGCTTTTTAGGAATAATTCCGGATTTTTTTGAAACGGCATACATTATTTGAGATGTCCCTTTTTCTAATGAACCATCCAAAACCTTTTTTATAACCCATGCAGTTAATACTATTCCAATAATAGGAAGTGTACTATTACTGTAAGGTAAATGAAAAATGCTATCAATATATTGAGCAAAAATGTAAACCCAATGGGCAAAAGTTTTTAAAACAATAACAGCTAAAGATGCTGAAATACCTACTAAAAAACAGGATAAATAAATAAATTGCCTGGGAGAAAGATACGATTTTAAATATAAAATAAATCCCTCCAATCTTCTGAAGTTTTTTCGGAAGAATGTTTTTAGAACTGATTTATTTTGAGTGGGCATGTGATTTTTTTGAACCGCTAAGATAAAACTTATTTAAAAACCAATAGCTCTATCATCACCTCTTTTGTCCGCACCACCTTCTAATTTAGTATTAGGTAAAACTAAAATAGCATCAACTTTTCCCAATACAGGAGTTTGTTTTTCATTTATTAGGTATCCTTTTGCCTTAAGGATTTGAAGTATTTCTGCTGAAAAACAATTTGGTTCAAAAATAACTTCATCCGGTAACCATTGATGATGAAAACGTGGAGCGTCAACAGCTTCCTGCATACTCATATTGAATTCAGTGACATTTAAAATAGTTTGTAAAACCGAAGTGATAATCATAGATCCCCCAGGAGTTCCCACGACCATGAAAAGTTCTCCGTTTTTTTCTACAATGGTTGGTGTCATCGAACTTAACATACGTTTTTGAGGTGCGATACTATTGGCATCAGAACCTACCAATCCAAACATGTTAGGAACTCCTTGTTTAGCTGAAAAATCATCCATTTCATTATTGAGAAAAAAACCTAATTCGTCACAATATAATTTGGAACCGTAAGCATCATTAATAGTTGTTGTAGCCGATACAGCATTTCCATAGGGGTCAATAATAGAATAGTGAGTGGTTTCGGTACTTTCTGAAAAGACAATTGCTCCGTGTGAAACTTCTTCCGATTTTGTAGCTTTTTCAAAGGAGAAAGCAGCCATTCGTTCCTTTAAATACGTTTCATCTAAAAGTTCTTTTGTCGGAATTTTTATAAAATCAGGATCACCTAGAAAATAGTTTCTATCGGCATAAGCTCTTCGTTCCGCTTCTACAATTACTTGAATGTATTGTTCAGAGTTATGTCCCATTTTAGCTAAATCAAACGGTTCAATCATTTTTAAAATTTGTCCTAAAGTTATTCCGCCGCTACTTGGTGGTGCCATTGAAATGATTTTATAATCTCGATAAGAATTAACAATCGGCTCACGCCATTTTACTTCATAGGATGCTAAATCTTCCAAGGAGATAATACTGCCTTTAGCTTGTAAAAAGTTAACTAACTTTTGTGCCGTTTCACCTTTATAAAATTCATCCCGACCATTTTTAGCGATGCGTTCCAACGTATTGGCTAAAGCTTTATATTTAATCGTGTCTTTTGTTTGAAAAGGATAAGAAAATAAAGTTTCGGAACCATTTGCTTTAACTATCGCTTTTCGGTATTTGTTTAAACGTTCTTCTTGTTTTTTGGTAACTACAACACCTTTTCTAGCTAAATCTATGACCGGTTTTAGGATGGTTTCCATTGGTAATGTCCCATATTTTTTATGAACTTCAAAAACTCCGGCAATTGTTCCGGGAACGCCTATTGCTAATTCTGTTTCGGTACTTAAACCTTTAATTACATCTCCATTTTCATCTAAATACATATCTTTAGTTGCTGCCAAAGGAGCTTTTTCGCGATAATCCAAACTTCCGGTTTCACCATTGTATTTTCGATAAACCATAAATCCGCCACCGCCAATATTTCCGGCATAAGGGTAGGAAACTGCTAAAGATAACTCTATTGCAATCATTGCATCAAAGGCATTGCCACCTACTTGCATGATTTGTGCTCCAATTTGTGAAGCTTCCTCCCGAGCTGAAACTACCATTGCTTTTGAAGTGACCAAGCCAGTTGGTTGAACTATATTTTTTTCTGTTTTACAACTTAAAAAAAGGATTAGTAAAAGCAGTAAGTGTTTTTTCATAAAGCGGTAATTTTTTCTTTGCAATGTAGTCGAATTTCTTCAAAGAACTGAGTAAATTCATTTTCAAAATCGAAATAAAATTCTTTTAATTCTAAGATAGATTCATGCATTACAACCCTGTTTTTGGTTCTATGATCCATTTGAAATAAAATCATAGTCAAACCTTCAATTGTTGCATAACTAACTAGCCAATTTTGGGCAATCATAAAGGGCATCATTTTTTTTATTGGTTCTGTGAGTAAATCATAATTGATTTGTAAATTTTCGTAAAATGCTGAAGAAGTTTCTTCTAAAGATATAGCAGAATAGTTTTTCCAATTTTTTGCTAAAAAATGGTCATAAAAAATATCTATTATTACACCCGAGTAATGTCCGTATTTTTCATGTAATCGGTGTTTACTTTTTCTGAAGATGGGGTGTGCATCTGTAAAAGAATCAATTGCACGATGCAGTAAAATGCCTTTTTTAATATCAGGTAAATAATCATTATAACTTTGCCCACGAATACTATCCGCCATAAAATTCCCAATTTTGACGAGGTCATCATCACCGGAAAGATAAATATGAGCCAGAAAATTCATGTTTCTTTATAATTTGGTATCAGTAAAAATAGGAAACTTTATCCGTATTGAAAAATAAACTACTTTTTACACTCTATTAAATGTTAAAAAACTCGATAAAAGGGAAAGCAAAAAAGGGAGTTCCTTTTTATCTTTGTACTTCAATTTAAAACAAAAATTAATGACACTTATAAAATCAATTTCGGGAATTCGTGGTACCATTGGTGGGAAAGTTGGTGATAATTTAACGCCTGTCGATGCAGTTAAATTTGCGTCAGCCTATGGAACATGGTTGAAAAATGTCAATACTAAAGAAAAATTAAAAGTAGTAGTTGGCCGTGATGCCCGAATTTCTGGACCAATGATTCATAATTTAGTAGTTAATACATTGATTGGTTTAGGTATTGATGTCATTGATTTAGGACTTTCTACTACGCCAACTGTTGAAGTTGCTGTTTCCCTAGAAATAGCTGATGGTGGAATCATATTAACGGCTTCACACAATCCAAAGCAGTGGAATGCTTTAAAATTATTAAACGAAAAAGGAGAATTTCTAAATGGGGCAGAAGGAGCAAAAATATTAGAAATTGCGGACTCTGAAGCTTTTAATTTTTCTGATGTAGATAGTTTAGGAGAAATCACTATCAATGATGCTTACATGGATATTCACATTGATGAGGTGTTGAAGTTGCCATTAGTCGATGCAGATGCTGTTGCAAAAAGAAAATTTAAAGTGGTAGTGGACGGTGTTAATTCTTCCGGAGGAATCGTTATCCCAAATTTATTGGAGCAAATGGGAGTGGAGGTAGTCAAATTATATTGTGAACCAAATGGTCATTTCCCACATAATCCAGAACCATTAAAGGAGCATTTAGGGGATATCTGTACTTTGGTTTTAAAAGAAAAAGCCGATTTCGGAATTGTAGTAGATCCAGATGTAGACCGATTAGCATTTATTTCTAATGACGGAGAAATGTTTGGTGAAGAATATACATTAGTGGCAGTAGCCGATTATGTCTTGAGTAAAACTCCCGGGAATACAGTTTCAAATATGTCATCCTCCAGAGCATTACTAGACATTACAGAAAAACACAAAGGTAGTTACCTAGCCAGTGCTGTTGGCGAAGTGAATGTTGTTGAATTAATGAAATCTACACAGGCCATTATCGGAGGTGAAGGAAACGGGGGAATTATTTATCCGGAATTGCATTATGGTCGTGATAGTTTAGTTGGAGTTGCTTTGTTCTTAACCCATTTAGCAAATTTAGATGTAACAGTAGCGGAATTGAGAGCTTCCTATCCACAATATTATATGAGTAAAAATAAAATTGAATTGACACCTGAAATAGATGTTGATGCTATTTTAGTTGCTATGACGGATAAATATAAAAATGAAAATATTTCCACCATTGATGGAGTTAAAATTGATTTTGCGACAGAATGGGTTCACTTACGCAAATCGAATACTGAACCGATAATTCGTATTTATACTGAAGCACCAACGCAAGAGGAAGCCGACAAATTAGCTTTGCGAATTATTGACGAAATCAAAGAGGTGGTGAATTAAAAATATGATGAAAAGAATCGGTTGGTTACTTATTTTCTTGTGCTTTTCAACCTTAACTTTTGCTCAAAAGTTTTCAAAAGAAGAACGTAAACTCATTACGGCTTTGTTATGTTTAAAATAATACAAGTAACAGATTCTTCTGAATTCAAAATTTTAAAAGCAATTTCTGAAAATATTAAACCAAAAATAAATATATTCCAATTATGCCAAGAGAATGTATTTAGCCATGCAAAAACCTGCTAACTAGGGGGTTGGAATTGCCGCACCTCAAATAGGAATAAGCAAAAATTTAATTTGGGTACAATGTTTTGATAAACCAAATGTACCATTTGAATTTTATATAAATTAAAAAATTTTTTGGCGTTCTACCTTTATGCAAAAAGGGATGGAGGGATGTCTTTCCATTCCAAATGAACTTGGTGATGTATATCGCAATCATACAATATTTCGACAGAAAAGGAAAAAAAGAAAGAAGAGGTAATTGAAGGTTTTACAGCTGTAATTTTCCAACATGAAATGGACCACTTAAACGGATTATATTTACAGACCGATTAATTGAGCAAAGTCAATGGAATAATTCTCAAATCAATAATGAAGTAAATTTGTTTCTGAAAACTAAATTAAAGCAATTATAACACCGCTTGAATTATTCAAAATCAAAAAAGAAAAACACCAGGGCAGCCCATTCTTTTACTACTCCTTTTGCATACCCAATTAGCCAACAGTTGAATAGTGGTTATTCTCAATTGTCCCATCATTTTTGATGTACCCAATTGTAGCATAGTGTTTATTCTGAATAGTTTCATCATTTTTGATGAAAGCAGTTGTGCTGTAATGACTATTTTGAATAGTTTGTGCATGAACAAAATCCAAACAAATAAAAAAACAATAGTATAACCAAGAATTTTGTTTTCATAAATTTTAAAAACAGGATTGAATGTTTTCAAAAGTAATAATTTTTATCGATGTACATTTAAAGAAAGTCAACTTGTAAAGAATAATAATCCTAGAGAATAAAAGAGTTTTTTTAAACTATTTATTAGAATAACAATCTTTAAATTTGAAACTTAATTTAAAAAACTTTTCATGTTTTATTTTTCAAATAAAAATATTCTGATTACCGGTTGAGCTTCCGGAATAGGTAAATTAATGGGAGAACTTGTTTTGCAAAAAGGGGCAAAACTTATAATATGGGACATTAATCAAAAGAATATTGATGAAACACGGTCACAATTTTCAAAGTTTGGAAAAGTGGTTGGCTAAAATGTAGATGTTGCTGATATACAGCAAGTCAAAAATAACTGCTAAAATTGTTAAGGAAGATTATGGAGCAGTAGATGTCCTGATTAACAATGCCTGAATAATCGTTGGAAAATATTTTCATGAACATTCTCTTGATGATATTACTTAAACAATAAATATCAATGCGAATGCTCCCATGCACATTGCTTTAGCATTTCTTTCTGATATGATGGATCAAAATTCAGGACACATTTGTAATATTACTTCCTCTGCGAGTTTAATCTCAAATCCGAAAATGGCAGTTTATGCAGTCAGTAAATGGTCAGTAATAGGTTGGTCTGATAGTTTGCGTCTAGAAATGAAACACTTGAAAAAAAATATTGGAGTCACAACTGTAAAGCCTTGTTATATAAGTACCGGAATGTTTGATGGGGTCCGTTCTGTTATTCCGTTGTTAAAAACTGAAAAAGTGGCTAACAAAATAATTAAAGGAATTGAAAAAAACAGCATTTTTGTCATCATGCCGTGGAATGTTAATTTTGTTCGGTTTTTCCGGGGTTTATTGCCTATTTGGTTTTTTGAATGGTTTGTAGGTAAGGTAATGGGAGTCTATAATACTATGGAACATTTTAAAGGACGTTAATCCACAAACGAAAATCTTTTTTTATTGGTATAATTGCTTGAAAAATAGTTTTGTAATTACAAAAATGCTTCGTACTTTTGCACACCTTTTGGCGAAGAAGAGTTTCCATTAGGTATAAACTATTTATGTAAACAACTTCTGCTGTTTTCTATCGCATCAAGAAACTCAAGAGAACTCAGAATACAAATTTTTAATCAGCATGTCTGAAATTTTAAAAGAACAAGAAGTGTTTTTAGCAAACTTTAACTGGTATAACTTCCAAGAAGGAATTGATGCAGTAGATGAAAAAAACCTAAGAGAATTTGAAGAGTTGGTTGCTAAAACCTTCATTTCAACTGACAGTGACGAAGTAGTAATGGGAACAGTGGTTCGTGTTACTGATCGTGATGCTATCGTTGACATCAACGCTAAATCAGAAGGAGTTATTTCTTTAAATGAATTCCGTTACAACCCAGGTTTAAAAGTGGGTGACAAAGTAGAAGTTTTAATCGACGTTCGTGAAGACAAAACCGGTCAATTGGTTTTATCTCACAGAAAAGCCAGAACAATCAAAGCATGGGATAGAGTTATCTCTGCTAATGAAACTGGCGAAATCGTGAACGGTTTCGTAAAATGTAGAACTAAAGGTGGTATGATTGTAGATGTTTTCGGAATTGAAGCATTCTTACCTGGTTCTCAAATTGATGTGAAACCAATCCGTGACTACGATCAATATGTTAACAAAATGATGGAGTTTAAAGTGGTAAAAATTAATCACGAATTTAAAAACGTGGTAGTTTCTCACAAAGCTCTTATAGAAGCTGATATCGAAGTTCAGAAAAAAGAAATCATTGGTCAATTAGAAAAAGGACAAGTATTAGAAGGTGTTGTTAAAAACATTACTTCTTATGGTGTGTTTATTGACTTAGGTGGTGTTGATGGATTAATCCACATTACTGACTTATCTTGGTCAAGAATTAATCACCCAAGTGAAGTGCTTGAATTAGATCAAAAATTAAACGTAGTAATTCTTGATTTTGATGATGAGAAAACAAGAATTCAATTAGGTTTAAAACAATTAAACGCTCACCCGTGGGATGCCTTGAAAGCAGACTTGAAAGTGGGTGACAAAGTGAAAGGTAAAGTAGTAGTTATCGCTGATTACGGTGCTTTCATTGAAGTTGCTGAAGGTGTTGAAGGTTTAATACACGTTTCTGAAATGTCATGGTCAACGCATTTACGTTCGGCTCAGGATTTCATGAAAATTGGTGATGAGGTAGAAGCAGTTGTATTGACTTTAGACAGAGACGAAAGAAAAATGTCTTTAGGTATCAAACAAATGACGCAAGATCCTTGGACTGATATAACTTCTAAATATCCAGTTGGTTCTAAACATAAAGGTATAGTTAGAAACTTTACAAACTTTGGTATTTTCGTAGAATTAGAAGAAGGTATCGATGGTTTAATTTATATCTCTGATTTATCTTGGACTAAGAAAATTAAACATCCATCTGAATTCGTGAATGTAGGTGAAACGTTAGATGTTGTTGTCTTAGAATTGGATGTTGACGGACGTAAATTATCGTTAGGTCATAAACAAACTACAGCTAATCCTTGGGATAAACATGAAGATGCTTATGCTGTAGGAACTGTTCACAACGGTACTATCGCTGAGATTGTTGACAAAGGTGCAACAGTTGATTTCGGTGATGATGTAGTCGCTTTTGTACCTACTCGTCATTTAGAAAAAGAAGATGGTAAAAAATTGAAAAAAGGTGATGTTGCTGACTTCAAAGTAATTGAGTTCAACAAAGAATTCAAAAGAGTTGTTGCTTCGCACACGGCTATTTTCAAAGAAGAAGAGGAGAAAAATGTGAAAGCTGCTACTGAAATAGTTGCTGCAAATAATAATAATAACACAAACGCTCCTGCTCAAACACTTGGTGAAAACAACCAAATTTTGGCAGACCTTAAAGCTAAAATGGAAAAAGGAGAGAAAAAATAATTCTCAATTTTTTATAAATTTAAAAGTCCTCTCGTTTTCACGAGGGGACTTTTTTTTGTTATGCAAACTAATTTGAAAAAAACAAGTTATTACTTGGATTTTCTGATTTATAGTAAAGAATTATCTTAAAACGGCACCTAACTTTTCGAAATTTAGCTTGAGTTTATTCATAATTTTATCAATTTGATCATCTGTCAAGGTTTTTGTAGTATCTTGAATATGAAAACTCAAAGCATATGATTTTTTTCCTTCCGGTAAATTTTTTCCTTCGTATACATCAAACAAACTGATTTCCTTTAATAGAGATTTTTCGGTTTGACTTGCAACAGCATATAAAGAATCAAACGTAACATTTCGATCAAGTAATAATGACAAATCTCTTCGAACTTCAGGATATTTTGGAATATCTTGAAATTTAATTTTATTAGAAATAAGTTTTAAAATTAAATTCCAATTGAAATCGGCATAATAAACAGTTTGTTTAATATCGAAATGCTTTAGGATTGATTTTTTGATAGTTCCCATTTCTACTAATACATCATTTCCAATCGCAAATGCAATTCCTTCTCCAAAAACATCTGAAACAGCAGGAAGTGTTTTGGTTTTTTGAAGTGAAAGACGAGAAAAAATGGTTTCAACATAACCTTTAAACAAAAAGAAGTCACTCGGTTTTTGCGAATTTGTCCACATTTCATTTTGACGATTACCGGAAACAAAAAGGGTTAAATGCTTATTTTCATCATATCCGGATGGCATTTTGTGGTAACTTTTACCAAATTCAAATAATTTTAAATCAGCATTTCTGCGATTAATATTATACGAAACAGCTTCTAAACCTGAAAATAAAAGTGATTGACGCATCGCCGATAAATCATTGCTCAACGGATTCAGCATCATCACATTAAATTCTTCTTTCAAATCATCAGAGAGTTTTACATAATCCGGAGTGGTCAAGGAATTCGCCATCATTTCATAAAAACCTAATGAATTCAACTGGTTTGCAATGATATTCTGCACTTTATAATCTTCCGTTCTACTGGAATTGGAAACCGTAGCATTTAGTTTTTTTGTGAATTCAATGTTATTATAACCATAAACCCTTAAAATTTCTTCAATCACATCAATTTCTCTTTGAACATCCACACGATAGGCTGGGATAATTAAGCCTAAACCTGCATCGGAAACACTGTTTACTTTGATATCAAGTGAAACCAAAATCTTCTTAATGGTTTCTTTAGGAATTTCTTGGCCAATAATTTTGTTTACCTTATTAAAGTTCAATAAAACAGTGAAATCTTCAATTTTCTTTTGATAAATATCGACGATGTCTGAGGTGATTTCACCACCGGCAATTTCTTTAATTAAAATGGCCGCTCTTTTTAATGCATATTCGGTAATGGTTGGGTCAATTCCACGTTCAAATCGAAACGAAGCATCAGTGCTTAAACTATGTCTTTTTGCCGTTTTACGGATTGAAACCGGATTAAAATAGGCACTTTCTAAAAATATATTGGATGTATTTTCAGTGACGCCTGAATTTTTCCCACCAAAAACACCGGCAATACAAAGTGGTCCCTTTTCGTCGCAAATCATCAAATCTTCTTCATGTAAAATCCGTTCAACATCATCTAACGTTTTGAATTTTGTTCCACTTTCAATCGTTTTAACGATAATTTTTCCGTTAATTTTATTGGCATCAAATGCATGTAGTGGTTGTCCTAATTCGTGCAATACGTAATTTGTAGCATCCACAATATTGTTTTTTGGAGTTAAACCAATGGCCTTTAAACGATTTTGCAACCAATCCGGCGACGGTTTCACCGTGATTCCGGAAATCGTAACGCCGCAATAACGTGGAGCTAATTTGATATCTTTTACCTCTACATCAATTTTAAATGTTCTTTTATCTACACGAAAACTGGTAACTGAAGGCGTAATTAACTCAGGATGCACATTTTTCTGAACTAAACCGGCACGTAAATCTCGGGCAATACCCCAGTGGGACATTGCGTCAGCACGGTTAGGCGTTAATCCGATTTCAAAAACTTCATCACTTTCAATGTTCATTACTTTGGAAAATAGCGTTCCAGCTTGCAACGAATCATCTAAAATCATAATTCCGTCGTGATTTTCACCTAAACCTAATTCATCTTCGGCACAAATCATTCCGTGACTTTCTTGGCCTCGAATTTTACCTTTTTTAATTTGAAATTCATTTCCATCTTTGTCAAATAAATTGGTTCCAATGCTGGCAACGGGCACTTTTTGACCAACCGCAACGTTTGAGGCTCCGCATACAATCTGAATTGGATTACCATCTCCTAAATCTACAGTCGTTATTTTTAAACGGTCAGCATCAGGATGCTGAATGCATGTTTTTATTTCGCCAACCACGATTCCTTCTAAACCACCTTTTATGGATTGGTATTTTTCAACCACTTCAACTTCTAAACCTAAATCGGTGAGCAAAGCAGCTGTTTCTTCGGACGAGGAATCTAATTTAATAAATTGTTTGAGCCAATTGTATGAGATACGCATTTTGGTTGGATTTATGAGTCTGCAAAGATAATAATTGTCTTAAGAAGCGTATCAAAAATAATCAGATTTTAGCAATTAAAAAGTGATTTTAATTTAATAACTTTATTAAGTATTTACACCTGCTTTTTTTATACTATATTAATTTTAAAATTAGAACTATGTTAAGAGAGATGCTAAAGCATAAAGTAGTTAAAATAAACTCAAAATTTTAAGTATTTTATTTGTAAAAATTGCTTTAATAAATATCGCTTGGTATTTACGTTTCAAGCCATCATGAAGAAATTCTTCAGGACATAAATAAAGTAGCTTATGAAAATTTTAAAGCCGATATAAAAATAGGGGATTTAGATATCTTATTTTTTAAAGGTTTTCCAAATTTGACTTTAAAAATAAAAGATATTGAAGTAAAAGACAGTCTTTGGAATCAACATAAAAAGACGCTTTTAAAATCTGAAATGATTTATGCAAAAATATTACCCTGGGCAATTTTGCATTCAGAGATTAATATAGAATCAATTACAATTGAAGGTACTACGTTAGCTATTTATGTTGATGAGAATGGATTTAGTAACATTGTATTTCCTCAAAATAATTAAAATCAGATTTTATTGGTTTTGATTGAATAACCGGAAGAGTTTCGAAATTGCCAACATAAAGTCCAATTTCAGTAATTTTATAACTAGAAATAGATTTGCAACTAAAATACAAAAAATTATCATCATCATAAATTTGTAATTCACCTATAACTTTTGTAGCTTGATTTACTAAAACATCATATCATTCCGCTTTTCTATAAACGAACTTTGAGTAGAATTTTTTCCAAAAGTGGTGTAATCTTCTTTTGAAGTAGAATCGTCTTTGCTGCAATTTATTCCTAAAAATGTAGCTAAAATTACAACCGTAATTTTTTTCATTTGGTTAAGTTGTTTAGTTAGACTTGGGATTTATTTCAAATAAAATCGGGTAAATTCTATTTAATGAGGCTAAACTAAACTTTAAGTACTCTCTATAAAAATTAAATCGTTTAAAAAGGATATTTATGGTTAACAAGCAGAATGCATTGATAAATAGCTACTCTAAAGTATCTCTTCGATGTGTTTTTTAATATTTGCAGTGATTTTTTCAATAGGTAAATCATTTGCATCCATACCAAACGGATCTTCAATTTCTTCGGCAATTAATTCTAGACTGGCTAAAACATAAAAAATAAAAATTACAACTGGTATAGCATAATAGCCCAAGCTAAAAACGTAACCAAAAGGCAAAGTCATTATATAAAAAAAAATGAATTTTTTTATAAAAGCACTGTAGGAGTAAGGTATTGGTGTGTTTTTAATTCGTTCACAAGCTCCACAAATTTCTGTAAATGATTGAACTTCACCATTTAAAATAATCAATTGATCTCCGGTTATTTTTTTTTGGTCATATAAATCATTTACTTTTTGAAACAACATTTTTGCTATTTGGTTGGGTTTATGCTTATGATGATCAATTTCTAGGTCCACGTCTGTGAACAATTGTTTACTTGTTTCATCATTCGTTAAGTGCTTGCTTAAAATAGAAGCATATCCGGGAATCAATTTTTTGAAATATAAGCGGTCGCTTTCCTCTTTTAAAATGACACTTAATTTGATAGCAAGATTTCGACTGTTGTTAACAAGAGAACCCCATAATTTTCTGCCTTCCCACCAACGGTCGTATGCTGTATTAGTTCGAAAAACCAATAATAAAGAAATCACGAAACCGAGCATATTATGCATAATCGTGATATTACTTAAATGACTTTTTTCAGACATTTTCCAATATACAATCTCTAAATAGCCCACACCATACGTATACAAACCGATAAAAATCATCATTGGAATTAACTGCCTGAATGTATCGGATTTATGAAATCTAAAAATAAATGTAATCCAGTCTTTTGGGTTGTATTGAACCATTTTTTAGGGTAAAAGGTTAAAAGTGATAAGTGATTGGTTTTAAAATGTAAATGTAGAAAAGAAATTATAATTTTAAATAAATGAATATGAATTTTCAGTTTTTCTTAAACTCGAAACTCCTTTCCCTAACTAATATAATTCCAAATATTCTTCTTCTTACTCATTTCCATAAAAATCATTCGCAACGTTTGGTGTTCAGGCAACGTCATCGAAACATCTTTTTTCAAGAGTTTGATGGCTTCGTGGCGAGCAAGTTTTAAAATATCTCGGTCTTTTACCAAATCAGCGATTTGTAAATTCAAAACGCCACTTTGTTGTGTTCCCATAATGTCACCTGGTCCGCGGAGTTTTAAATCTACTTCAGCGATTTCAAAACCGTCGTTGGTTTTACACATCGTTTCTAATCTTGTTTTACTGTCATCACTCAATTTATGACTCGTCATTAAAATGCAATAACTCTGTTCTGCTCCACGACCAACGCGACCTCGAAGCTGATGTAGCTGTGAAAGGCCAAAACGTTCGGCACTTTCAATCACCATTACGCTGGCATTAGGAACGTTGACGCCGACTTCAATTACTGTGGTGGCAACCATGATATTGGTTTTTCCTAACGAAAAACGTCTCATTTCTTCTTCTTTGTCTGCCGCTTTCATTTGTCCGTGAACGATGGAAACGCTATAATGCGGCAATGGAAAATCCCTTGAAATACTTTCATAACCATCCATTAAATCTTTGTAATCCATTTTCTCACTTTCGTTAATCAACGGATATACAATATAAATTTGTCGGCCTTTGGCAATTTCATCTTTTAAAAATTTCCAAACTTTTAAGCGATTGGAATCAAATCGGTGAACGGTTCGAATAGGTTTTCTGCCCGGTGGCAATTCATCAATCACCGAAATATCTAAATCGCCATATAAACTCATCGCTAATGTTCTAGGAATTGGGGTAGCCGTCATCACCAAAACGTGAGGCGGAATATCATTTTTCTTCCATAATTTTGATCGTTGTTCAACACCAAATCGATGTTGTTCATCAATAATGGCTAATCCTAAATTGTTAAACTGAACTTTATCTTCCAACAAAGCATGGGTGCCAATCAAAATATGTAATTCACCACTTTCTAATTGCCCATGAATGATTTTACGTTCAGCCGTTTTTGTGGAACCGGTTAGTA
>Ga0208085_1000322_pt1 | contig 18295 bp, 14 predicted proteins | sample LakMenEpi21Jun10_FD_150721 | JGI IMG/M metagenome (GOLD analysis project Ga0208085, IMG submission 150721) | Freshwater microbial communities from Lake Mendota, WI - 21JUN2010 deep hole epilimnion (SPAdes) | ecosystem: Environmental > Aquatic > Freshwater > Lentic | place: Lake Mendota, Madison...
TTGTGAGCCGCATAGGCGCAAGCCGCGGGCGATTGCTATAAGCCCCGCACCGAATCGATTGTGCTATACCGCCGGGATCACTAACCTGCTTGTGCCCAAACGCAGCGTCGTAGTGGGCTTATTCAAATGCCCAACCGCTTGCGCAGGTTGGCTCACCGAGAGATCGCGCTCAGCGAATTGAACTTAGCGATGCGCTTTGGCGGCGTGGTACTCTCGGCTGAATTCCGTACCCAGGTCCGTCTGAGGCGCTACCTCCAAAACCAGTACCCTCATCAGGCACATCATGTGTATGTGACTGATCGTCTCTTGGATCGAATCGAGACTGTAGGTTGCGAGCGGATCGGTCGGCCTTTCGTTTGCTTTCAACAACGTGTAGATTTCGGTGATGACCTTTCCGAGCTGCTCTTGTGGCATGGTTCTCATCCGTGCAAAAGCATCCAGGTAGGCTTCGTAGACATCGTCTCGGAAATCCTCATCCGAGGGGACTTCTAAGTCCGCGTACTTGTACTGGTACTTACGGGCCATCTCCATAAGTGACTCGGGGCCACCGAGATCGAGCGCTTTTTGAAACATCGCGACAGCTTGTTCAGGCTCCTGACCGAGCACTTCGTAGCATTGCCCGAGCGTCACATACAAAGCCGCATCGTTGGGGGTCAATGGGATGCATCGTTTGAATTCGACGATCGCTTCCGCATGCCTATTTTGCATCATCAAGCAGACCCCTAGGTTTCGGATCGCTTGCGAGTTCTCGGGCGATAACGACAACGCCTTGCGCAGCCAAGCTTCGCCGATCTGCCGGTTGCCCCTCATCAACTCCGCCGAACCCAACGCGATCATCGCTTCATGATGGTCAGGCTTCTTATGGATCACGCGTTCGAGAATGGTGATGGCGCCTCCAAAGTACCGGAGCATGTTCAGAGCGCCCCCCAAGACAAACGCTGCATGCACCGATTCCTCTTGGGTCAACTCCGGGACAAGCAACAAGGTCCAGAGTCGGCAGGCGCCCTTCCGAGGCTTACCCTCGTTGCACAGATCGCCTGCTTTGATGATGATCCCCATGAGATCCTCAGGCCTGTTCCAATCGACCACAAACCCCCGATGCTGGGGGTCATAAGCCACCTGGGCCTTGGCACCCATCTGGCGAAACTGGTCGCGGAAAAACTGAACAGCTCGTTTGGAAAATTCGTCCTCCGGCAAGCCCTTCGGGATTTCAAAGAGCTCCGTGTCGACGAAATCCGACGGGATCGTAAATGACTCTTGCATGCCGCACTCCTTTGTCTTTGGCGTTGAGTCGATTATACGCAGGATCTTAAAAAAAGACGAAATTGGTTCGCTTTTTCCCTTGTTTGCAACTTTCGAGAGCCGGGAAACCCCCAATATCCGTATGACGATTCCCCTAAAATCCACTAAACTACAGGCTCGCCGGATTCTTCTTTACACCCTCTAAAAACCAACTTACGAACCTACTTACAAACATGCCGAATACCCTGAATAGGCCGAATAGGTCGAAATCATTTGCACCCGTCGCTCTTCTTTCTTTGACGCTAGGAGGATTCCTCTGGGGGCAAAGCTCGGCGGATGAAAACCCCGTGACCAAAGGACCGGTACTCAAGACACCTGCTGAGGAACGGATCTACGCCGATATCTCCTATCTGGCCTCCGACGACCTCAAAGGCCGAGCCGCCGAGACCCCAGGTCTGAAGCTCGCCGCCGATTTCATCGCCAAGCGTTTCGGAGAACTCGGGCTCCAAACCGATCTATTCGACGGAAAACCCTTTCAGTACTTCGAGGTCACCGGCGAACCTGGTGCTTCGCCCGAGACGAACCAACTGGCACTGACCAAACCCGACGGCACCAAACTGGAGCTTGCTCTGTCCGACGATTTTCAACCGCAAGCGATCGGAACGAACGGAAAGTTCGACGCCCCGCTGGTCTTTGCCGGTTACGGGATCAGCGCCAACGAAGAGAATTTCAAATACGACGACTACGAGGGGCTCGATGTCCAAGGCAAAGCGGTCCTGGTGATTCGCAAGCAACCCAAGCCCGCAACGGACACCGGTCCCTTCTCCGGTACCCAACCTAGCCAATACGCTTTCTTCACCAGCAAGGAATCCAACGCGGCCAAGCATGGTGCCGCTGCCTTGATCCTGATCAACGACGCTGCGTCCGAAAAAGACAATCCCGGAGCGCTCTTGCCGGTCTCCGGAGCGGGCAATAACCCCGATGGCGATAAGATCCCTACCTTCTTTGTCAGTCGCTCGATGGCTGAAGCTTGGCTCAAAGAGGCCGGCAAATCCCTGGCCGAACTCGAAGCGGCCATCGATGAGAAACTCCAACCGCAGTCGTTTGAGATGACCGGTTGGTCCGCAAGCGGACAGTCGGATGTAACCCGACGAAAAATTCCCTCGATGAACGTCTTGGGCCTCTTGCCCGGCCAAGGGGACTTGGCCCAGGAATACGTTGTCGTCGGAGCCCACTTCGACCACGTCGGGATGGGGGGAGCTGGCTCCCTGGCCCCGGGAACTTTCGCGATCCACAACGGAGCCGACGACAACGCATCGGGAACCGTCGGACTCCTGGAGACCGCGCGCCGCATTGTCGAAATGACGAAAGAAGCCCCCGCCGACAAGCCTCGTCGAAGTATCCTCTTTATGACCTTCAGCGCCGAGGAGCTCGGCCTCATCGGCAGCGAGTACTACGTCAATCACCCCCGATTCGATCTGGCCCAAACCGTCGCGATGCTCAACCTCGACATGGTAGGACGAATCTCCGAGAACATCCTGACGGTCTATGGCACCGGTACGGCCAAAGAATTCGACGATCTGCTGACCCGTTCGAATGAGAAGCAAGGGTTTGATATCAAGCGCCAACCCGAAGGGGTCGGCCCGAGCGATCACCAATCGTTCTTCTTGAAGGGGATCCCCGTCTACCACTTCTTTTCAGGCTTCCATCCCGATTACCACCGACCTAGCGATGACTTCGAAAAGATCAATGTCGAGGGAATCTCGAAGATTTCCGAGATGGTGGTCTTCCTGACCGATCATATCGCGCACAACCCAGTGCGACCGACGTTCCTCCGAAGCGGGTCGAACAAAGTTCGCTTAGGGGTGCGGATTAAGCAAGGGGAGGAAGGTGTGGTTGTCGAGCGGGTCATGCCAGGCGGATGGGCTAAGAAAGCTGGCGTCGAAGCCAATGACCGTATCCTCAAAATCGGTGACCGCGAAATCGCGAACCGCGAGGAGATGGACCAAGCTCTCCAGTCTTATAAGCCTGGTGATGATCTCGGTGTCGAAGTCCAACGCGGCCAGGAGAAGATCCTTCTGAGTTCCCAGATCGGGACTTAAGGCGGGGAGAGAGAAACAGCCGAAGAGATTGAAACACGAAGAGATTGAAACACAGAGGCACAGAGAACACAGAGAGGAACTTCTTTTCCTTCTTCTTTGCGTCCTTGCGCCTTTGCACCTTTGCGTTTTTTTCTTCTCTTCTCTTCTACGCTCTTCTTGGCGTTCACGTCGAGTACTCTGAGTTGAAGCGGACGTACTCGGTGTTCAGGTCGGTTGTCCAGTGGGTGGCCGAACCGGGTCCTAGGCCGACTTGCAGGTCGATCGAAGTGAGTTTGCTCGATCGAATCGATTCGCTGACTACTTTGGCGTCAAACTCCAAAGGTTCCCCGGCGTCGAACAACGGGATCGAGTTGATTTTCAGAGCGGTTCTTTTTGGATGGATCGGGACTCCGGCGAAGCCTGCTGCCGAGACGATGCGTCCCCAGTTCGGATCCCCACCGGTGATCGCGGTTTTGACCAAGTTGCTCAGCGCGATGTTGCGAGCGATCGCATCGGCATCGGCTTGGGTGTTGGCTCCGTGGACGCAGATTTCGATCAGGTGCGTTGCACCTTCGCCGTCGTCGGGGATCATTTTCGCTAGATCGATGCATAGCTCGGTCAGTTCCGCTTCGAACGTCGCAAGATCCGCATCGTTGAGCGAAGGATGTTTGGCCGAGGGGGCTTGGGCCAGCAAGACCAGAGAGTCGTTGGTACTCATGTGGCCTTCGACACTGATGCAGTTGAACGATCGGTTCGCGGCGGCTTGCAAGAGCCGTTGCGCTTGGGTCGCTTCGATGGGTGCATCGGTCACGACGATCGCGAGCATGGTGGCCATTTTCGGACCGATCATCCCGGCCCCTTTGCACATGCCGACGATCGCATGCGAGCCGTGCGAGGTGGTGACGTTTCGGTGGGCGGTTTTACGGAAGGCGTCGGTGGTCATGATCCCATCGCAGGCGTCTAGGAAGTGATCATCGCTTGGCCCGAGGCTTTTGGCTGCGAGTTCGATCCCGGATTTGATTTTGTTCATCGGCAGTTTGCGACCGATGATCCCAGTGCTCATGACGAGGAAATCGTCCGCCTTCAGGCCGTTGGAGTTCGGGACACTGGCGGCGGCCAGGCGAGTCATTTCGGCCGCATCGAGGTCCCCTTGGAGCCCGGTGCAAGCGTTCGCGTTTCCGCTGTTGATCACGATTCCACGGAGAGACGAGGACGGGGTACGGGACCGCGAGAGGACGACAGGGGCAGCGACGATCTGATTGGTCGTGTAGACCCCGGCGGCGGTGCAAGGCAGGTCTGAGACGATCATGGCGACGTCTTTGGCTCCGGCGCGACTCTTGATCCCGGCGCTGACGCCAGCAAAACGAAAACCCTTAGGCAACTGCATCGTAGAAGATTCCTTGGAAAGCGATCAGGCGTTGGCCAGATCGGCGATGTAAAAGCTTCCGTAGGTGTGGACTCGATCGAGTTGATGAAGTTGGGAAGCCAGATCGGTATGGTAGGTCAAGAGCTCGGGGAGCAGATAGGACTTGCCGTTTCGCGTGACGGTTACATCATTGAGGAAATCGGTGCGTAGACCGCCCGATCGCCAAAGGATTCGGGTGTTGGGAGCGGCTCGCTCGAGTATCGCTTGCCACTCGGATTCCAGGAGTGGGAAGTAGTGGTCGCTGAGCCAATCCATATGGTCCAGGAGGACGAAGCGGGAGATTGTGCCTTGGTGTTTTCGCAGGAATCCTTCGACCGAATCGGTGCGAACCGTGAGTTGATCGAGCAAGCCATCGCGAAGTTTTTGGAAGTTCTCCGGCTTGAGGTATTCTGGGCAACACGCTGGGGTGTAGGATCCTGTGATGTAGACTCGCCAGAAGTAGTTGTCCTGGATGGGAAGTTTGGAAAAGACCGTATCGATCGAGTCTTCGACGAACTTGACGATGCCGCCGGGGTACTGATCGTCGATCTGTTTGCGTTGGGCTTTGGGAACCCCCAGAAGGCTCAGTGTTGTGTCGCGGTTCATCGCAAACTGCAGGGTCTTTGACCAGACCTTTTCTTTGAGGTCGGCATAGAGTTGGCGTTGGGTATCGAGCGAGGAGGCGTCGAGAAGTTCGTTGATTTCGCCTCGGCATCGGGCGACTTTGTCGATGTAATTGCCGACCATGTGGGCAAAAGTCCCGGAGGTTCCTCGGAAGTAAAAGGACTTCTTGGGGTGATCGAAGAACTTGATCCATCTGTCCCAGTACTTGCGGGACTGCGCCGATAGGTTTTCGCGAAGTTTCGCTGCATAGAGGGACTCGGCCATCGGGAGATGCCCGCGTCCGAACATATCGAAGAACTGCTCGTAGCTCAGATTGCGGATCGCGGAAGCCTTGAGTTCCAGCAGCGCGTTTTGTCGAGGGTTCATGTCGACGGCATAGACATGACCGGCACCGGCTAGGAGGTAGTCCAAGGCGTTGCAGCCGGCCGAGGTGATGACCAACAACCGATCTTGGGAGGTCAGGTTGAGCGTTTGACGATCAAGCCTAGGGTCCTCCCAGCAGGTGTTGTATACGAGGTTGTTCCCATGGACGAATTGGAATACACGACGACTTACCCATTCACTAATTGGCATCGGCTTGAAAAATCTAAGTTGCTAGCGGTTTAAGGTTGTTTGCGATTCTGGTTGTTGGGTACCTGATTCGGATTCGCTTGATTCGGATTGGCGTTCGGGTTGGCCTGATTGGGATTCGCGTTGGGGTTGGCGTTGGGCGGATTGGCAGCGTTGGGGTTGGCTTGGTTGGCCTTTTGGTTCGGATCCAGTGCGGGAGCTTTACGCTGTCCGGCGTTGGTCATCGGACGGATCGCATCGCCACCGACGGGAAGGAGGGTATTCATTTGGGCGACGCCGGAATTTTCCATCGCACGGTTCCATGGAATTGCGAACGCGACGAAGGTCCCGAGCTTGACGTCGACGACATAGATCAACGATTGCGCGGCTCGAACTTGGCCACCGGTTGGACCCGATGCGGAAGCTCCGCTTACCAGAAGGTATTCGGGATTCTTGCCACCGGCTGTACCTAGATACTGAATCACATTGGTAGCGAACAATCCCCCGAAGGCTTGCATGCGTGGGTAATAAACCCAGCCTTTAAGGTCACCTGTTAGGAAATCCAGCGCGAAGAAGCCTTCGGCCTCTTCCCCGGCGGCTGCGGTGCAAACAGCGATGTTTGCGGCTCCGTGCGTAGCGGTGGCTTTGAGCCACTCGACGGGTAGATCGGGATGAAGGCGGTTGCCTGGGATGCTCTTGGAGCTTTCAAGCTCCAAGAGAGCCGCAGAGTTGGCCGAGTTTACCGACCATCGACCGACGAAGTAGGAACTCGCAAGCATTCCACAAAGGGCAACACCCGAGCACAGGCCGATCCAGAACGTTTTTCCAAAGCGGGTTTGGCGCATGTCCACGTTAGAAACCTCCGATATGCAATCCGAACAAATGCAATCCGAACAAACCGAGACCTCTATTAGTGTATCGGATTTCCGATACGACTTGAACGGAACTTGGTCCAAACGGGCGTAAAAAAACCCTGCTGGGTGTAAAAACCTAGCAGGGTTCCGGTGGATGAAAACCGGCTAGCGAAAACTAATCGATCGAAGCCAACTTGTTGGCCTGGATATCCGCGAAATTGAAGCTCATCTCGAGCTTGTCCCCGCCGATCAATCGGATGGTCTTTTCCTTGGTAACCCCGTTGAGGGTGACTTGGATTTTGTAGTCATCCCAAGCTTCGCCGACTTTGAGCTGCTTGGTGCGGTAAACGCGTAGGCTCCCGTCGCTCTTGGTCGAGTTGTTGGCCAGGACCACCGAGGCGCCCTCGGGAACGTTGAGCGTCAGAGTTGTCTCGACGGGGTCATCGCTGGACGAAGGGTCGAAAACCAAGGACTCGGCGCTGCCGGACTTGGCGATGACGGTCTTGGTCTGGCTGACCTCCTTGCCGTCGACTTCGTAGACAGCTTGGACCTCAAACCGATACGCCTCGCTCGGATTGAGATCCTTGCTGACGAATTGACGCGAGGTGCCAGTCGCCTTGGTCGGATTTCCGTTGACGAAGACTTTCGCATTCATCGGAACGTCGACGGTAAGCTGCACTTCGGTGCCCGAGACCGACGGCTTGGTCGACCAAGCTCGGCTGGCCGAGAACGTTTGGCCGCCGATGTAACCTTCGTTCGACGAGCTCATCGGAACGGTGTAGCCACCTTCGGTTGCCCCGTACTCATAAGACGGAACATAGTAGCTCGAGCCGCCGTAGCTGCTGCCGGAGGAACCCCCTGACGAGCCGCCACCTGACGAGCCACCCCCTGACGAGCCGCTACCGTAATGGCTGGTATAGCCGCTGCGGTAGTAGCTGCTGCCTGAGGAACCACCGCCGGACGAACCGCTCCCGTAGTAGCTGCCCCCTGAGGATCCTCCGCCCGAGGACCCATAGCTGCTGACGCGGTACGAACCGGAGGATCCGTATCCACCCGAGCTGCCGTGGCTCGAATTCCAACGCGCCGCGTGCCGAGCATGCTTGGCCGCTAGATGCGTATGAACTCGATCGTGCAGGCGACGCAAGGGACCGACATAGCCGCCCGAAGACCCACCTGAAGATCCATAGTGTCCACTCGAGCCGTACCCACCGCTCGAACCGTATCCTCCACTAGAACCATGGCCGGCCAAAGCATCGGCTCCGACCCATCCTGCGGTCACGACGGCAAGTGCCGTCAACAACATCCGTTTGATCATCTTTCGATCGCTCCTGTACGTGTACTCAAGGGGTGCATCTGCGTTGTGCTTGAACGAGGACTTGCGCAGCCTCAACGCAGCGCAAGCTTTCGACGTATTACACGCCGAATTGTTCCTTGAGAATAAACCAAAAGCTGGGCAATTCAAGGCGACTGGGCAAGATTTAACGCGCAGGCTCCACCGGATTGATCCTGGGATTCCGGTTAGATCTCGGCGTGGAGCTCCTAACGCAGCCTCGGGATACCACCGGGATACCTCCGTGATCGCCTACGGGGGCTATTTGGAGCTACTGGGCCAGAGTAAGCCTGAGCAGGATTTTTTTTAGGCCTGAGCAGGACGAGCGATCGCGTTGCGGACGGCCTGCAGGACCCTGGATTGGACTTCGCCAAATTCTCCGTCGAGAAACGCCCCGGCGGCGGCCCGGTGCCCTCCCCCACCGAACTGCCTTGCCAACTCGTTGCAATCGACATGGCAGCGGGAGCGGAAGCTGATTTTGAAGCCACCTTTGAGCTGTTCGATGAAGATCACTGCGACCTTGGTCCCCTCGACGGCCAGGGTCAAGTTGATCGCATCTTCGGTGTCGCTGGCAAGTGCTCCGGATTCGGCAAAGTCTTCCTTGCGAACATACGTGTGGACCAGTTGTCCGTTGCACTCGTCGGTCGCGCGGGCAAGAATTCTACCGCGCAGACGGACTCTTCCGATGGTATCGCGTTCGTACAGATCGCCGTAGATCGTCGATGGGGATGCTCCCTGATCGACCAGATCGGCGATCACTCGGTAGGTCTCGCTGGTCGTCGAGTTGAAACGGAACCAACCGGTATCCGTTGCGATCGCTGCATAGAGCGCATTGGCCATCGATTTGGTGATGGGGACCTGGGCATGCTTGGCGCAGAGGGTCACTAAATGGCCGGTCGCCTCAGCGCTGGTGTCTTTGAAAAACTCGGTCCCGAGATCATCCTCGCCGACATGGTGGTCGATGACAATTTTACGGCCAGGGAAACGACGAAGGGCTTCGGCCATGGGGCCGAGTTGCGCCCAGGCGCTTGTGTCCAGGACGATCAAACAGTCGCCGGTGACCTCCTCGAGATCGATGCTCTCACCGAGCACGCGGATGTTTTGCCGTGGGTCCAAGAACGAGATGGTCGGCGGGGTAGGATGCCCGTTGACGATCGTGACTTGTTTGCCCAAACCAGCGAGCACACCGGCCATTCCGATTTCGCTGCCGATCGCATCGCAATCGGGTCGGATGTGGCTCGTGAGGATAAAACGCTGGTGCGAACGAAGGATAGGAATCAGCCGGTCCCAGGCTAGTGTCATGTCATTGCGATTTTCTAGTAAGGGATCTTCCGATCGATCCACCGACTTGCAGGCAGGGAAACTTGGGTACGACTCAGTCGGCAGTATAACCGAATACAGCCCGAAAGTGTGGGAGTCGCGTTGGGGCGGCTCAGGCGGCGGATTCAAAGCCCGTGTCGATTGTCCAGCGTCGGAAGGCCCAGCGGTTGAGGAGTTCGACACCTAGAAAAAGCAGAATACCCAGCAGCGTGCAGGCCAGGATCGCTCCGATGAGTTCGGCGGTTCGAAGGTTTGCCTGCATGGCGTTCATGAGGGATCCGAGTCCATCGCTTGTCCCGGAATTTCCTACGAAAAGCTCTCCGACAATCGCCCCGATGACCGCCAAGCCGCAACTGATTCTCAAGCCTTGGACCAAAGCCCGCATGGCCGATGGAATCCGCAATTTCAAAAGCGTCTGCCATCGCGATGCTCCTTGGAGGCGGAACAGATCCAGGTGATTCGAATCGATCGAAAGCAATCCGCTCGTGACGTTCGAAATGATCGGAAAGATGCTGATGATGCACGAAACGAGCACCACGGTCCGGAACTCCGCACCGCTCCAGACGATCAGCAACGGCGCGATCGCGACGATCGGCACGGTCTGCAGGAAGATGACATAGGGGTACAGTGCGGTTCGGATCCAAGCCGATTGGCTGAAGAGAATCGCCACGAGCGACCCGATCAGAGCGCTGGCTCCGAGACCTAAAACGGAGGCCTGGAGGGTGACCCAAGCGCCCTGGACGAGCCGGACTCGCTCGGTCCAGATGGCTTGAAGCACCCGGGCAGGTTTCGGCAAGAGGATCGGCGGAAGCTTGAACCAGTCGACGACCAGGTGCCAAGCGATGGCCACTGCGAACAGTACGCCGATAGGGGCTGCGATCCGTATCCAAAGCGGGGACTTGCTGTTCATACCGTAGAGTTCCTGATCAACGACTCGCTCAGACGGCCATAATAAGCGGCAAACTCCGGCGAACTTCGGACCTGGGGATTTCTCGGGAAGGGCAAATCGACAGCGATCTGCTCGCCGATGGTCCCTTGGCTGAACACCGCGATCGAATGGCTCAGGTAGATCGCTTCGGAGATATTGTGGGTCACAAACAGCATGGTTGTTTTGGTCTGTTCAACGATTCGCAAGAGCAGATCGTTGAGTTTTGAACGGAGCATATCGTCCAGGGCGGCAAAAGGTTCATCCAAAAGCAGGATGTCCGGTTGGGTGATCAGCGCCCGGGCGATCGATGCGCGCATTTTCATCCCGCCGGAGAGTTGGTGGGGTTTTTTGTGCCAGTCGGTCCCTTTGAATCCGACCAAATCCAGCACATTTTGGATCCGGGATTCGAGCTCCTGGCCAGAGAGTCCTTGACGCAACTCCCAAGGCAAACGGACGTTCTGCCAGACACTTCGCCAGGGAAGCAATGCTGACTCCTGGAAGACAAACGCAAGTTTGTGTTGGGAAGCTCGGACGCTTTGGCCTTCGATTCGGACGGTGCCGCTAGTCGGTTCGGTCAAGCCTGCGATGACCCGCAGCAGGGTGCTTTTTCCACAACCGCTGGGACCCAGCAGGGTGGTGATCTGCCCGAGAGGGACATCGAGATCCAGACCATCGAGGATCGTCTGCTTGGCCCCCCCTTGAGAAAAGACAACCCGCAAACCTTCGCATTCTATCGCAACTGCTGCCATCGATGAAACTTAAATAACGGGTCTTTAAAAAACGGGTCTTCAAAAACGGGCCTACAAAAAACGGGGATTGGTCCGAAGTGCCCTCATAGGGTTAAGCTGTCAGGGAATCGGTACGCTGGCAATGTCGTGAATCGCTTCACCATTCGCGGCCTTGTACAAACGGATCCGTCCGTCATAGCCACCGGTCGCGATTCGTGCCCCATCGCTGGAAAATGCAATCGCGAAGACGGGGCCTTGCTCGGATTTGATTTGAGCGATCCGTTGTCCGTTCTCCGTTTTGAACATCCGCACCTCGCCATTGGCTGCACCGCATGCCACCGCGGATCCATCAGGGCTCAACGCGACCGTTTGGATCGGCGACGCCATGTGCTCGAACTCGCGAACAAAGCTCTCTTCTTTGTTGTCCCCTTCAGCCAACCGCCCACCGCGCGGCTGCATCCGAAACATCCGAATCTTACCTTCGGTTCCACCCGTGGCAATGAGCTCTTCGGTCGGATGTCGCGCAAAACAGATCAACGGATCGCGAGTGCGATTGATGTCGTCGATCAAATGACCGGTGGATACATCAATCAACTTCGTGGCTTTATCGCGACTGACCGTCGCCAACCGCGTTCCATCGTTATTGAAGGCAGCTCCGAACACCCAGTCCAAATGGTTGTCGCACCGCATGGCTTCATTTCCATCTGCGACGTTGAACACCCGAACCAGCTTATCGGCACACCCGACGGCAACTTGGCGATTGTCGCGCGAGATCGAGACACCGTAAAACGTGTCTTTCGAGCCTTTGATCGAACGAACCAGCTCGCGTTTGGCAACGTCCCAAACTTGCACCTCGCCGAACTCAGAGGCCGCGCCACCACTGGCCACCAGCAACGTCCCGTCGTTCGAAAAGGCGACCGATTCCAAACGAGGCGAATCGCCAGGCAGCCGCGACGCAATGGCCGAGCCGTCGGCATGGTGCAGCAGTATTTCGTGATGGCCCGGGACCGCTAACCAACTTCCATCGGGAGAAAAAGCCAGCGCATGCACCGCGGGCAGTGATTTGTAATCAGGCGGCGTGCTCCCTTGTCGCGACGGATTGCTGATCGGCTCGTCCACGGTAGCGCCTTGCGCTACCCAGCGACGAATCAATTCGACCTCCGCGGGCAACAGCGGTTCGCTCTCTTGGGGCATCTCGGGCTCGTCGCCATGAATCGTCTCGATCAACCGACTCGCTTCCGGATGGCCGGGCTTGATCACGGGTCCGCCATCCGTGCCGGCTAACAACGCAGCCGCAGTGGTTAGATCGAGTCCACCTTTTAACTTACCCGGCTTGTGACAAGCGACACAGTGGATCCGCAGTACCGGCATCACATCACGGTGAAAGGAGACCTGAGCATCATCGGCGATCGCATGCGTTCCGTTGGTCAGGAACATGAAAACAGCTACGATTCCGCAAAGCAAACGCATCATTTCACGTCCTCCACGGCCAACAGATAGCTGTGCCATTCGCCGCCGATGTCATGCGCACTGCTAACGCAGATATAGACGATGCCGTCGGCAAGCGTCTTGAACGTGGCAACCGGATCTCGGGATTTTTCGTCATCGCAAGACGCCAGAAATTGCCGACGCGAATCGTAACAGTCCAATTGCGCATCGATCAGTAACGGACCGCCGCTGATCAGGGTGATCTTCAGTTGCTGGCCCGCCTTAGTAGGCAGCGCAAAGACATCGACATCCTTGTCGCTTTGGATACTGCCACGCGAATATTTGCCTAGCGTTAATTCTTGAGCCTCATCGAATCCGTTGTTCGATTCTTTTTCGTCAACAACCGCGTCTGGCGCGAGCACTCTGATTTTCTCTTTCGCTTCACCCGCTGGCGTGACGATCACATAATCATAGATGCCCGCTGGCAAGTCGTCGGGCAGCGTCAACTCGGCGACGAGCTGGGTGCCACCGACAAGCTTGTTATCGAGTCCTTTGGCTTGCCCAGCATCTTTGGTCTCTTTGATTTCGACGCGAATCGGCGCAGCATTGCTGTCAGTCCCACCCGCTTCAGCGGGCCTGACGAACCGCAGTTCGGTGGCCCCTTTGAGTTCAAAGCCTCGCACTTTCAAAGTCACCTTGCTGCCGCTGGCTAGCGCAGCCGGTTCGGTGGCGGTGATTCGTGGCGTTATGCTTTTTGCATCTTGCGCACAGGCTTGGATCAGTAACAGCGACGGTCCGGTCGCCGGACTCAAGCAACAGAGAATCCCCAACAAGGTCAAGACGACGAATGCCCCGCGTCTCATGTAAACAGCTCCGAGATGCGCGATCCTTCGGCCAGGATCGAAACCGGGCGACCTTCGGGCGTAGTCAACTCTTTTGCAGGATCGATGCCGAGCGAATCATAGACCGTCCAAGCGACGTCGGCTGGGCTGACGGGTCGATCGGTGACGAACGCTCCGTTCTTATCGGTCGAACCAATCACTTGCCCACGCCCTACCCCGGCTCCGGCCCAAAGCATCGATCCTGCGCGGCCCCAATGATCGCGTCCCGCCTTGTCGTTGACTTTCGGTGTCCGACCGAACTCGCCCATGGCCAGCACCAACGTACTGTCGAGTAAACCTCGTTGGTCCAAATCATGGATCAAGGCGCTGTAGCCTTGGTCGAACTCGGGCAACTTGGCATCGAGCCCTTTAAAAATCTCTCCATGATGATCCCATCCGCCGTAATTGATCGTTACGAAGCGCACGCCGTTTTCAACCAAGCGTCTGGCAAGCAGAGCACTCTGTCCAAACTCATGGCGGCCATACTCATCCCGCGTCTTGGTCTCTTCGCGATCCACCGCAAACGCCGCTTGGGCTTGTGGCGAGAGGACCATTTCGGCGGCCTTACGGCTGAATTCGTCATACGTTTCGAGTTGGTCGTTGCGCTTGACCCGATCGGCAAGTTGACCGACGGCGGCAAGCAAGGACTTGCGACGTTCGAGGACTTCCGGGGTAGCGCTTTGGGGCGCGGCAAGATCGCGAACTCGGTAGTTGGCATCGTTGGGGTTTCCCGCTTTGAACGATTCACAACGTCCACCCAACCAAACGCTTTTTCCCAGCTCCCATGTGAACGACGGATTGCGAGGCACCGCCACATAAGGGGGTACTGCGCCATGGAATCCTGTCTCGTGAGCGACGACGGCACCGATCGCTGGGTGATCTCCAAAGGGTGTGCCGAAGCGACCTGACAAGACCCAATTGGTTGCGGTCTCATGATGGTCGTTCTCGTGCGTTCCGCTTCGCACAAGCGTCACCTTGTTCATGACTTGAGCCGTTTTGGGCAACAGTTCACACACATGCAAACCAGCGACGTTGGTGCTGATGCTTTGATACTTGCCACGGATTTGCTCGACCGCGTCGGGCTTCATGTCAAACGAATCGTGGTGCGAAAGCCCACCTCCAAGAAAGACAAGGATGACCGATTTGGCCCGGGCCCGTTGCGAATGCGCTTCAGAAGCCAACAATTCAGGGAGCGAGAGTCCGAGCGGCGCAAGGGCACCGACGCGAATGAAGTTCCGTCGCGAAATACCGCTGCAAAGCCTGCTGCTGTTTTTGGCAAGAGAGACGTCGAACATAGCAATCGGGTCCTTTGAGGATCAATGGTTGAAGGTGAATTCTTTGGAGTTCAGCAAGGCCCAAAAGAGGTCTGCAAACACGTCATCGCGGTTAGCAGCCGTCAGGACAGCATGCACTGCCGTGCGCTCTTTGTTGTTGGGCATTCGACTGACGGTCGCTAAGAAAACCTCGGTGATCACGGCATCCACATCCGGGTTCTCAAGCAGTTTCGTCAACCGCCCCGATTTCGAACGGATATTGGTGATGAGATTTTCATCGTTGCTCAAATGCAGCAACTGCGGCAACGTCACTTCCCCTTTGCGTTCGCAAGCACACGCGGTCACTCGATCACTGCGTCCAAACAGCGTGAGGAAATAGGAGTCTGCGGCCGGATCGGGAATCTGCGTTGCTCGCAACCCGACCGGATAACCTGGGAATCGGTTCGGTACCTCGGTGGCCGCAGCGATCGAATCGAGAATCACTTCAGCCGGCAAACGCTTGGCATAGTAGTGCGAGTAGTACTTGTCATCCAACTCGTTTTCCGGTGTGTTCGCTGAATCGAGTTGCCAAGCCCGCGAGTTGAGGATCAAACGGATGATGTGCCGCAAATCGAAATTGTGGCTGCGAAACTCCTCGTTGAGCACTTTCCATAGTTCGGGGTTCGATGGTGGGTTACTGGCTCGCAAATCATCGACGGGCTCGACCAGTCCGACGGCGAAGAAGTGTTTCCACAAGCGGTTGGTCATCGCTCCGGAAAAGTTTTCGCTTTCAATGGCCCACTTCACAAACGCGGCGCGAGGATCGGTGCCTGGTTCAAACACCAGCGGCACGCCATCGAGTGGTTGCGGGACCATGAATTTGCCGGTGCGCGGCTGGTTGACGCCCGGCGGCTGCTGGCGAATTTCATCGAGGCGACGGACTTGATGGTCGAGTTCCCGTTGCTTGTCGGCGATCTGCTTTTTCTTTTCCTCCTCGGGCAACGTTGCTAAGCATGCATCGGCTAATTTCGTCGCTGCTTCGGCGATCCGCTTGTGTTGCTCGCGTTCCTCTCGGCTTGTGGTGATCACTGCGCTGGCATCTGTTTGCGGATTCTGGCGATCGAGATTGACCTTTGCAAAGCAGGCGGCGAAATGATAAAAGTCGTCCTGGGTATAACGCTCGAGCGGGTGGTTGTGGCAGCGAGCGCACCCGATGCGAGTGCCGAGGAATGATTGCGCGACGCTATCGGGCAGTTCGCTGTCTTCGATCTTGTTGAACTCTCCGACGACGGTCACGAAATAGCCAGCTTGGGGTTGCGAGACAACATCACCTCTTGCCAATAACACGTCGCGGGCGATCTCGCTCCAAGGGCGATTGGCGGCCACGTGTTGACGCAGCCATCGATGGAACGCTTTGACCCCTTTTTGGCCGCGAACATCATGGTCACGCTCCTTGCGATTCTGAAGTAGATCTGCAAGTTGCAGCGTCCAGTAATCGGTAAACTCGGGCCGCTCCAATAAAGCATCGATCGTGCGAGCTCGCTTGTTGGGATCGGTATCGGATTGAAACGCGATCGCTTCGGCGGGTGTGGGGAGAATACCGGCCGCATCCAAATAAACACGGCGCAGGAAAGTCTCGTCGTTGCATGCTCCGACCGGCGGCAACCGAAGCTGCTTCAATTTCTCAAACAACGGACCGTCGAGCACGTTTTGCTTGGCGGCATAAAGCCCTGGATCAATCTCATGGGTGAACGGCATCGTAAAACTTACGACTTCCACTTGCCCTTGGAAATGGACTCGCACGCCGGCTTGGCCATGCCCCAGTGTCTTTACGAGTCCTTTGGCGTCGACCGATAGCACGGTCGAGTCGTTGGAAAAGAATTGGGCCAACCAAGTCACATCGCGAACGCGTCCGTTGGCATAGTGGGCTCGCACCAGCAACTGTTGAGTTTGGTTTGGCGTCACGACGCGTCCCTCGGGGAGCACTTCCAGCCGCACCGCATCGGCTTCGTCCGCGATCGGTGCCGGGGCGCGGGCGGCAACCCAGTCGTTGAGCGTTTGCCACATGCGCGATCCAGGACGAAATCGAACACCACCCTCGTGAGGCACACCGCCGGAGGGTTTTGTGAGCAGTAGGCTCTGGTCGGGGAACCCCAGATCGATGCGGCGACCACTGACTTCTTGCGTGATCGACTCGTGATCCCATTGCGGTGCGTAGCCGCGCAGCGAAAGTCGAAATCCGTTTTGGCCGGACAACTTGCCGTGGCAGGAGCCTGTGTTGCAGCCGCTGCGGGTCAGGATTGGCAAGACATCTTGCTTGAAGGACAGCACGCGTTTCTCGGATGATGCGGTCACCGAGATCGGAACGGTAACCGACCAAGAGTCGAGTTTCACCGTCAGCAGAGTGTTTCCATCGGCTCGCGCGGTCACCATGCCACGCTCGTCGACCGACACCAATTCCGGATGGTCAACTTCGAACGCGGCGCGACGCGTAACATCGGATACTTGGCCCTGCGCGTCGATGAAGGAAACGATCACGCCGTGGCTTGGGTCTTGGCCGGTCAGCTCCAACCGGTCAGGAAGGACCGTTAACTCAGCCGCGTGAAGGGTCGACGACAGCAAGCAGGATAGCAAGCATAGAGCAAAGTGGATTCGGTAAAGGGTGGGGGTCCGATTATCGGGGTATGGCGAAGTGGCAATATTTGTCAAAAAATTGACTCGACCGACCACGGTTATCTCCTGGGGGCCTGGGGGCAATACTTGGGGTGGGATGCGAGGGAGGGGGTGCGGAGGATGCCGTGCAACGATCCCTGGGCTTGGTTCACCCATGATAACTACGAAGTGCGTGCCATGGGCAATTTTGCTATAGCCTAGCAGATTCGTAGAGCAAAATGAACGCTGAAATCAGAATCTGAGGGTTCTCCTGGGTGTCCTGACGGTCCGATGCATTGCCCAGACAATCAAGCACTTTTTGACACTCAGGACGGCAAAACTTGGTTCTAACCGGGTGCCCGTGCTAAGTGAAACGGTACCCGTGCTCAGTGAAACGGCGATCGAGCAAGAATTTTAGCCACTCTCTCCCCCGCAATGGTACCATCACTCAAGGAAATGCCGGACGGACCTCGTTTCCGAAAGCAAAACGACTACGCCTTTGCGGCTTCGTTTGCGTCCCTGCTAAGCTCGCTCAAGTACTTGTCGGTCTTTTCCTCGTCATTCATGTTGCGTCCGAGAAGTTCCTTGGCGTTGGTATATCCAAGTTGCTCAGCCCACGTGCACAAGACGCCATAGGACGCAATTTCGTAGTGCTCTAATTTCTGTGCCAAGCCGATCAAAATTGCATCGATCACCTCGGAATCGATATCCCGATCCATCGTTTCCTCCACTTCGTTGATCAAACCGGCCATGCCTTCGCTCTTTTTCGCTTTGGCGGTTTTGCCCGTGTCCGCAAATGCACTTGCCACTCGCTCCACATGCAATTTGGTTTGTTCCAGATGCTCGGTTAGTTCAAGTGAAAGCCTTTCACAACTCGCTTTTTTCACCATTTTAGGTAACAGTTTTACGAGTTGTTGCTCGGAGCTGTAAATGCATTGCAGCTCAAAATGGAACGCGTCAGCAAGGCTTTCGATTTTCTTCATGTCAATTTTCTATAAAGTAAAAAGTTAAACTTTTTTG
>Ga0208085_1000324_pt1 | contig 18215 bp, 14 predicted proteins | sample LakMenEpi21Jun10_FD_150721 | JGI IMG/M metagenome (GOLD analysis project Ga0208085, IMG submission 150721) | Freshwater microbial communities from Lake Mendota, WI - 21JUN2010 deep hole epilimnion (SPAdes) | ecosystem: Environmental > Aquatic > Freshwater > Lentic | place: Lake Mendota, Madison...
TGTGGGACCGGCTCCACGGCTTGCACTTCACTTCGTTGGTGGCGGGGGCAGGATTTGAACCTGCGACCTTCGGGTTATGAGCCCGACGAGCTACCAGAACGACCACCAGCACGACCATCGCGCCCGAAGTGGTTCCCGCCTTCACCTGCTGATCGTCCAGTAGTTGCCGGCGCGGTGTGCTTGATCGGGCGGCCTATGAAATGAATCCGGGGTTGAATCCCGGGATGCCTGCGAAGAAGCGAGCGTCACCCGTCGCCGAGCGACCGCGGATTCAACCGGTGAATGACGGAATGACTTGGTCCGAAAGTGTCGTGGTTGTAGTTGTTGTTGTTGTTGGCACCGGCTCAGGGCCGGTGAGTGACACCACCAAGGTTTGTGTCCTACCAGCTTTCGTCCCAACGCCGACACACCAAGCCTCAGACAGACAGAAAGCCCCGTCGAGTTGACCGTCGGTTGCGCCCGAAGTCGGATTCGGCAGGGTTGACCAGGTAACGCCATCCCAGACCTGAACTAGCGGCAAAGTGCCGAAAAAAGAGGGAGCGAGGAATCCGACTGCGACACACGATGACGCAGATGTGCACGACACTGACTGCAGCAAGCTGTTGCCATCATTCGGACTCTCAACGACCGACCACGAGCTGCCATCCCATGCCTCGACCAATGGTTTATTGCCTGATTCTGATGGCGTTGCACCAACTGCGACGCACCAGGACAGGGACGCGCAGGACACGCCGTTCAGGATTTCATTCGCTGTGCCGGGGTTCGGGCTGTCCACGATTGACCAGTCACTTCCATCCCAAGTCAGCATCAGTGTTTGATTCCCAGAATCCATGATGGAATAACCCACAGCGATGCATGAGGACGTCGACACACACGACACCGAGCGCAACATGTCTTCGAACGTGGACGCATTCGGACTATCGACAACCGACCACGAACTGCCATTCCACAACTCGACCAACGTCTCCGTGGCGGTATCGGTGGAGGTGGAACCAACGGCGATGCACCACGAGGTCGACACACACGACACCGAACGCAACTGATCATTGCTGCTGCCGGCAGTTGGGCTGTCAACAACCGTCCAGGAACTGCCATTCCAGACCTCGATCAACGCCTGTGTGCCCAAATCGGTGTACGTGGAACCAACGGCGACACACCATGAGGTCGACACACACGACACCGACCGCAAAAAATCTTCGCGAGTGCCGGAGGTTGGGCTGTCAACAACCGTCCAGGAACTCCCATCCCAGGTCTCGATCAACGTCTCTACGCCGTCGACGGAACCCGTGGAACCAACGGCGACACACCATGAGGTTGACACACACGACACCGACGACAAAGAACTATCGCCTGTGTCAGCGTTGGGACTCGGCACAATTGTCAGCGTGTCGATCGCCGCATCGGCGGGTGTCGGCATCACAACAGAGCCCAGCAAAAGCGCCGAAACGACGACGACACTAGACAGCCACATTCGAATCATTCGAAACTCCCAGCGAAACGTTCGCTTGGACTTGGGCAAACGATATTCGAACGCTACTACCACGCGGGTGTTCTTCTAAGTTCTTCACGAAACTGCGGTTGGCGCGGCCTACTTTGAACCACCAGTCCCCAGATTTCGCAGCACCTGATCAAAGTGCCACTGACCTCAGTCAGGGTGAAGATCGCCAAACCAAGCACCGAGTCACCGAGGGCGGTGGTTCCTAGCTCCCGATCACGCACTTCGTCGAGAACAATGAGTTCTGCTGGACCGTGCGCGTGCTGAAGCGACAGAAAATCAGCGGTGCGCCGCAGGTGTTGTTGTTGTTTTTGGAGGAGACGGTTGCGCTGGTTGTCGCACTATCTCGAGAACTGGAACGCGGGAAGCGGACAACCGCTCTCGTGAGATGAGGCCTAGCTCGCCCATCGGGTGCACGCCGCCTACACGGTCCTGCCATCGGGCCAGGTGGTCACCTTCCCGGCCGACGCAACGACGCAACGACGCAACGACGAGTGTTCGCGGGCGCATTCCTCGACCGAACTGAGGCCGCAGTCGCCGATCTCGAAGCACGCGCCGCGACCCGATCGATCGGCGGTTGGAAGTTCGACCACGGATCGGGAGTGTGCTCGGGTCGCCATCCCCCGGCGCAGATCGGCGAGTTGCTCTCGATGGCGAACCGCTACAGCGTCGGTTCGATTCCATGGTCTAGGAGGTCGACGGGGTCAACCGTTCTGACTGTGGACCGGTGAGCGACGTCCGTCGCTCACCCACCTAGGCGCGTGCCGGTGGAGCTCCGTCGTCGCACGAGGAACACGATGGCTGTGCCGATGACGATCAGTGCAACGATCACTGCGGCGATGACCCGTCCGGTGGCCGACGAACTGCTCGCGGCCGAGGGAAGCGAAAGAGTCGCTGCGATCCCGAGATGGTCGGTGGCAAAGCAGCGACCGGTCGTGGGCGCAGTGATCCCCAACCGCGTCGCGACTTCTTGCGTATTGGCCAACTGCGCGCGCTGTTGCACTCCCAGGTCGCAATGCCAGTCGGCCATCGCAGTTGTCCGGCTTCGGTTCGGCCACATCACAGAAATTGAAGGTGGTGCCAGCGAGCTGGTCTCCTGTCACCGCAGATCCATCGGCCCTGGTGCCAGCGACGACGAGTTCGTCGACGCCGATGTCGCTGACGGCGAAGCCCAGCACATTGGCCAGAACCGGCGAGGCGAAGGTGATTGTCGTGGTTGCTTTGGTGTCCTCGTCGACCCGAGTCTTGATGAACTGGATGCTCGTCGACGGACCGGAAGCGCCGAAGTCAATGGTGCCGGAATGGTTCTGGACAGCAGGGCCCTTGGGGGGAGATGGTCCAAGCGGGGTAGACGCCAACGGGACCGGAGGTTGCCGCACCTGCCGGCGAGCCGACGAGGACTCCTGCCAGCACGAGGCCGGGGACGGAAGCTCACCACGCGGGCGGCCGATCACTGAGCCCCCTGTTCCATTGCTTCATGCATCAAGTTGACGGAATCAAACTGGCTTGAGGGCCGAGTACCCCGACGCAAAAGCACAGAAGCCGGCCCCTTCGGACCGGCTCCAGTGACGGGCAAACGCCCAAATTGGTGGCGGGGGCAGGATTTGAACCTGCGACCTTCGGGTTATGAGCCCGACGAGCTACCAGACTGCTCCACCCCGCGGCGTGCCTCCACTCTACGCCCCGATCGCCCGATTTCCAAAGTGGTTGGCAAGCCCGCGGTCCCCCCACGGTGCCCCTACAGGTAGTGTCGGGCCTTCATACAAGGGGGGGATCACATTGCACACCGCACCGACACGCCACACGGCTACTCGCCGCCCGCTACGCCGCTGGGCGGCAACCGCTGTCGTCGTCGGGGTGCTCACCGCAGCACTGCCGTTGGCGTCAACCGCAACGGCCGCTGAAGCGGGGTCCGGTCCGTCAGCCTCACCGGCCGTGGCGTCGTTCCCCGACGTCGCGCCCTCCGCCTACTTCGCCGACGCCGTGAACTGGCTGGTGGCCAACGGCATCACGTCGGGGATTAACACCCCGCAAGGCCCAATCTTCGGTCCGGACCGGGCAGTCACCCGGGCCCAGATGGCCAGTTTCCTCCACAGGATGATGGGGGAACCCAACGCACCAACGTCATGCAGTCTGAGTGACGAGAACGCCATCGCCGCAAACGTCCGCCAAGCCGTGTGTTGGCTTCGCGCTGAGCAGATCACCCAGGCCAACCCTTACCGCCCCCTCGGCACGGTGACTCGCGGCGAGATGGCATTGTTCCTGTCCCGCCTGGCCCAAGCAGCATTGCCGTCGGGTTCGCTGTGCGGTTTCCGGGACACCCCCACGAGTGGCGAACTCGCCTCAGCGACCTGCTGGATGAAGGCGCAGTTCATCACCAACGGTCTTGACGGCGACGCCACCCGTTACGGCCCCAGCGTGGCCGTCACCCGCGGCCAGATGGCGGCGTTCCTGTCCCGCGTTGCCTCAACCCCTGAGATCTGGTTCGACAACCCACCGCCGAGCGCCCGCTTCGACTGCGAGATTCTCGACCCACGCAGCTGCCTGCTCCCGTTCCCGTCGAACCACTTCACCCGACCCGACAACGCAAGCCGCACCGGCGTTCAGCTCAACTTCGACCGTCAGTCAATGATTCGCAACAGCAAGGGGGTACGGGTCGATCCGACGGACCAGAACCGCTCAGATGGGTTCAGCCCGGGTTCAGCGCTGCTCGTCCACCTGCCGTCGGTCGACCTCACTCGATCAGGCGCAGCGCCCATCACCGACATCGGCTCGTACGACGCCCCGGATACGCCAGTGGTGATCATCAACAAGACCACCGGCGAGCGTCATCCTCACTGGGTCGAGTTGGATGCCCAGGTCACCAATGACGCCGACCGGATCACCTTCATCCGGCCGGCCCGCAACTTTGAGGAAGGCGCCACCTACGTGGTGGGGTTGCGGAATCTCGTTGATGGCAACGGCGTGGCGCTCGAACCATCGGAAGCGTTCGATGCCATCCGTGACGGCCGTGACATCGGCCGTGCCGATGTTGACGCTCGCCGCGCTGACGTGGGTGCGTCCATCAGCTTCCTTGAGACCCAGGGGGTGAACCGCAACGACCTGTACCTGGCGTGGGAGTTCACGGTTGCCTCAGCGGAGAACATCTCGGGGCGACTGCTCAAAATCCGTGACGAAACGTTCGACCTCTACGCCAACAAGGCACCTACCGCCGTCGTCACCGCCACCCCGACCACCGGGGACTGCGCCCCCACCCAACTCCGGTGTGTCACCGGCATTCTCAAGGTGCCGAACTACCTCACCGGATCAGGTGGGCCGGGCGCCCGGTTCAACCTCGGCCCCGACGGCCTGCCGCGACGCACCACGAACACGGCAACCTCAAAGGCCACCTTGGATGTGACCTTCTGGTGTGCCATGCCGGCCAACGTGTCGGGTGCGAACCCGACCCGCATGGTGCTCGCTGGTCACGGCCTGCTCGGGTCAGGCTCCATTGCCCAAGAGGATCTTGACTGGGCCATCAAGGACGGCAACCTCACCATCTGCGCCGTGGACCTGTGGGGCCTTTCCTTTGGGGACCTCGCGTCTGGGGCGGTCCTCAACGTCCTGAGCAACCTCAGTGACTTCCCGACGCTGCCGGACCGAGGCCAGCAAGCCATCCTGAACACCCTTGTGCTCGGCCGTGCCCTCAAGGACCCTCGAGGTCTCGCCAGCCTGCCGCAATTCAAGGACGGCCAGGGTCGCGACGTGCTGGACCACGACCAGCTCTTCTACATCGGGCTTTCCCAGGGCGGGATCATGGGTGGCGCCATCATGGCGGTCGCCCAAGACTTTGACCGGGGTCTGCTCGGCGTGCCCGGCATGAACTACTCGACCCTGCTCGATCGCAGTGTGCTCGGTCGACCGTTCACGAGCATCATCAACGGTGCCTACGGCGGCGACCCCATTGAACGCTCCATCGGTTCGGGCATCGTGCAGATCCTGTGGGACCGGTCCGAAGCGAACGGCTACGCCCAACACATCACCTCGAACCCCTACCCCGACACCCCGGCCAAGGACATCTTGGTGTTCATGGCGTTCGCTGACGAGGCGGTGGCCAACATCAGCACCGAGGTCATGGCCCGCACCATGGACCTCCCATTGCGTCAACCGGCTCTGGGCGCTGGGCGCAGTCCTGATGTCGAACCGTTCTGGGGCATCACGCCACTCGTCTCGTTCCCCCACCAGGGTTCCGGGATGCTGGTCTGGGATTTCGGAAATCCGGCACCGCCAACGTCCAACATCGGTCCGGACTCCACACCTGGTTTCCCTGACCCCCACGGGGCCGGGGCGCGCCTGTCGGCCCTGCGGACGCTCATCGACGAGTACCTCGCTGAGAACGGTCCGTTCCGGGACGTGTGTAACGGCGTGCCGTGCGCTGGTCCACGCGACCTTTGACCCGCAACTAGCGAGTCAGAACGACTCAACACGGCGCGGGGGCTACGCTCACGCCATGAACCTGCACTTACGTACAACCCGCCGTCTCCTCTCAGTGGGCGGCGCCATTGCACTCGTCGCTGGCCTGTCGGCCTACGGCCTTCCAGCGGGTGCAGCCGTCATCCCCCAGACCTACACCGTCGCCGGATCGCTCACCGTCGGGCCGCCGCCGGCCGTGGTGTTGCCAGAAGGTTCAACCATCACCTTCGACCTCGACGAGACGACCGGAGCGATCACCAACGGCGCCACGTCCATCCCAACCTTCCTTCGGGGGGGTTCGGGTCCCCAGGCAGCCATCATCATCACCGACGCTGCGCCCTTCACCGGCAACCTGAACCCCACCACAGGTGCGGCCACCGTGAGCTTCTCCTTCAACGTCCGCATCGGCATCAGTGAAACGGTGATCTGTGATCTTGCTGGCCCAGTCAACATTGAGGCCTCGACCGCCAACCCTGGCGGCTCACCGCTCTCGGGTGGCACTGCCACGGTGACGGCCGCCGCGATCAGCATCCCCGCTGTTGTTGAGGGCCCGTCGTGTGACGCCTCAGTCGTCAGCGCCGCCAACGATCTGTTGTCATTGCCCGACTCGGCAGCATCGGCGACATTCACCGTCACCAACACCACGCCGGCCCCGGCCCCGACGCCCGAGCCCACCCCCGCCACCCCGTCGTTCACCGGCTAGTGGCGGCGCGGAGCAACGTTCCGCCACCTCAACTACTTGCCGGACCGCCGAGGTCCGAGTACGTCAGGGTGCTCAGCCAGCCACGCCCGTAACTCGCCTTTGAGTACCTTGCCGCCGGCATTGACCGGCAGGGCGTCCACGATGACGACATGTCGAGGTGCCTTGAACCCGGCGAGGCGTTGCCGCACGGTGGCGACGACGTCGTCAGCATCGATTGTCGCCCCCGGCCGGGCGACGACCACGGCGCAGACGTTCTCACCCCAGTGGGGGTCGGGCACGCCAACAACCGCTGCTGCTGCCACTGCGGGGACGGTGAGCACCACATCTTCCACTTCGCGCGACGCCACGTTCTCACCACCGGTGATGATCATGTCCTTGGATCGGTCCACCACCCGCAACAGCCCGTCGTCGGTCACACACCCCAGATCCCCGGTGCGCAACCAGCCGTCGCGCAGCGAAGCTGCGGTCGCCTCGGGATCCGCCCAGTAGCCGGCCATGACCTGACCGGCCCGAACCTCGATCTCACCTACCTGACCGCACGGCAACGCCACACCGGTCTCAGGTGCGGTGACCCGCAGTTCGACCCCGGGGGCGGGGCGGCCTGCTGCTGCGAGCAGGTCATCGTCGCCGTCACGCAAAGCACGGCGGTGGTCGTCGACCCCGAGGAACACGGCGTTCCCTGACAGTTCGGTCATGCCGTATCCCTGGGTGAAACCGACACCGGGCAGCAGCTGGTGTGCCCGTCGGAGCAAAGCCGGTGGCATGGGGGCAGCGCCATAGGCGACGAGCCGGAGGGTGGCGAGGCGGGCGACGTCGGCGGGATGCACGTCGAGGTGGTCGCACAAGGCGCTGAGCATGGTCGCCGCCAGCGACGTTGACGTCACGGCGTAGCGGCCAACGGCGGAACAGAAAGACTGTGGCTCGAACCGTTCGGCGAGGACCACTGGCCGGCCGTGAGCGTGGCGGTGCACCACGTTGTAGCCCGCCACGTGGCAGAGCGGGAAACAAAACAAGTAGACGTCGTCGGGGTCAACGGGTCGGGCGGCGGCACTGGCATCGACGGCGGCGAGCAGACTGGCGTGGGTGAGCATCGCCCCCTTGGGGGTACCCGTGGTCCCACTGGTGAACAACAGCCACGCCACGTCGTCGGAACCCGACGAATCGCTACTCAGGGCGCCCCGGCCCCTCGTCACCCAGTCCGAGGGCCAAGGTCGCATCAGCGACGCGTCGACGCCGACATCAGCGAGTTGGCGGAGGTGGGCGTCGTCACCGATCACCACCGAAACACCGGCCCGATCGATCTGGCTGGCGAGCTCGGCCGGAGCGAGACGGTGGTTGAGTGGCACCAATACCCCACCGCCAGCGGGCACGCCGTAGTAGAGGTCAAGCCACCCCGGGTGGTTCGGTCCGACGGCGCCAACCCGGGCGCCGTCGGGCAACTGGTCGCTGACAAACCCGGCAACCGCCTCCACGGAAGTGGCCAGACCCGACCAGGTGATGATCTCCCCTGCCGGCCCGATGACCGCAGCACCGTCGGGGTCGCTCCCGGCCCGACCGACGACCAGGTGGTGCAACAGCACGGCTGCGCCTCAGGCGGTGTTGAGTCGGGCGGTCAGTGCATCAAGACGACGGGACGCCTCAGCAACGAGTCGCTGGTAGGTACCGAGGTCGCCGTCGGTGCGGAGCGCCCGGTCCGCCTGAGCCAACAGGTCGTCAATGGCACTGATCTCGGCTTGGACTTCCGCCTCGGTGGGACGCCCCGAAGGTGTGGGGACCACGGTGGTGGGCGGCGCGGTGGTCGTCGTACCACCGTCATCCACCTCGATCTCGGTCTGCGCTCCGGGGTCGGTGGGTCCGTCGGTGGGTTCACCCTCTCCTGCGACCCCTTCGAACGTGGTGAGGTCGAGATCGAACAATTCCTGGATGACCTCGCGCAGCGTCGGCATCATGACGACTTCCTCACCGAACACCCCGACCACGTTGCGCAGCTCGGGCACGTTGGTCTGCGAACTCGCCACGTACACCGGCCACACGTACAGGATGGTGCTGGCCCCCTTGCCGGTCTCAAGAGGCAGAAGCATCAGGTCCCCAAAGGTCACCGTGGACCCGCGACTATCGAGCAGGTTCAACTGCTGGGCGATGACATCGTCGGCGAGGATCTGAGAGGTGACGAGCTTGGGCCCCGACACCTGAAGGTTGGAGGGCATCTCGTACACAATGAGCTTGCCGTAGTCCTGGTTGGGGTCACTGTTGGCTGCGATGAACGCCGTGAGTTTCTGTGAGGTGTCCTCACGGGAGCGGGGCGTGTAGGCCCGCATCTGCACGAACGTCTGCTCGGTCTCCCCCGGCAGGCGCAACAGTTGGTAGTAGGGACTCATACGGTCGTCGGACACGTTGGTGACGAGCGGTTGGGCTTGGGTGGCGCCGACCCCGGTGGTGGGGAGGGTGACACTGACTTGTTGGCTCTGCAGAGTGCGGGGAGGGGCGGGAGCGACCTGCCAGGCGTTGGTCTGTTCGAGGAATTGCTGCGGTTGGGTCAGGTGATAACGCGAGTACATCGTGGTCTGCACCGTGAACAGGTCACGGGGGTAACGGATGTGCTGGCGAATCCCTTCGTCCATCTGGTCGACACCGGTGAACAGGTCGGGGAATGCGCTCCGCCAGGCGTTCACCACCGGGTCGGTGTCGTCCATGACGTAGAGGCTGATGGTGCCGTCGTAGGCGTCCACGACCGCCTTGACCGAGTTGCGCACGTAGTTGAAGTCGCGCTGCAGACCACTGTCAGTCAACCCTGTCAGGTCAGCCTGCTGACCGTAGGGCCAGCGGTTTGAGGTCGTGTACGCGTCGAGCACGTAGTAGATCCGCCCGTTGGCGATGACGGGGTACACCTCGGAGTCAAGTGAGAGGAATGGGGCGACCTCGCGAACTCGCTCGCGGACGTCGCGGCGGAAAATCACCTTGGAATCGCCGGTGATGAAGTCCGACACCAGCACGTTCCAGTCGGCGAAACGCAGGGCGAACGCCGCCCGTCGGGCGAACGACCCGAGCCCCACGCCGTCGTCGCCGTCGTACCGGAATTCCTGGGTGGCGCCGTTCTCATCGAGGAACGCCAACTCGTTGCGGGTGGTTCCCACAATGGCGTAGCCGGCGAAGTCCTCCGCCACATACAACTCCGGTCGGTTCAGTTCGACACCGACAAGCGAGGGACTCACCTCAACGGGCAGGTCCCGCACCAAGAAGTCCGGCTGGCCGTTGGAGGTGGTGACGTTGGCGGGGGCGAGCGCCATCCCGTAGCCGTGGGTGTAGACGATGTGCTGGTTCTCCCACGTGTCGGGGATCTCGTCGGTGGCGAGTTCACGTGTGCTGACGAGAGCCTGGGTGAGATTGATGTTCCCGTTGGGGTCACGAACCTGGTATCGGTCCACCTCGAGACCCAGGAACCGGTAGAACCCCAGTCCCGGTTGGAGTCGCTGGAAGGTGCGGAGCACCGCTCGGGAGTCGAGCAGCGGCACGTTGCGGATGGTGGCCGGGTTGTTGGCCACGGCGGCGCGACCCTCCGCAATGTCGACGGTGAAGTCCCCGTAGCGGCGAATCTCGACGTCGTTGAGACCCATGGCGTAACGGGTGGCCTCAATGTTTCGCTCAACGAACGGCGCTTCCTTTTGGGACAGGTCAGGGGTGACCTGAAAACGCTGAATGAATGCCGGATAGGCAACGCCCACCACGATGGCGACGAATCCCCACAGTCCGACCGCCACCACCGGAAGCACCCAGCCGCGACGACGGATGTTCACGATGAACAACACGGCCGACAGCACCGCGATGGCCAACAACAGGTTCAGTGCGGGCAGCTCGGCGTTCACTGCGGTGTACAACGCCCCCGTCACCGTGGAACGGGTCGAGTAAACGAGCTCGTACCGGTCGAACCAGTAACCGACGGCACGCACAACCGCCATCAATCCCAGCAGCAGCGACAGGTGGGCCTTGACCTGGGGGGTGACCCGGTCACCAGGCGCCTGCAGGCGAATACCCCCGTTGAGGTAGTGGGCGATGGCGGTGATGAAGGTGATGACGACCAGTGAGGCGAACAGCCAGTCGAGAGCAAGCGTGATGAACGGCAGGCGGAACAGGTAGAAGGTCACGTCCATGCCGAACTGCGGGTCGGTGATGTCGGTGGTGCCGCCGTTGAGGAACAACAGCCAGGTCTCCCACTGCGCCGACATCGACACCCCGGCCAACAGGCCGGCCACCACAGCCACCGCCACCCGGATCACCACCGCCCGGCGACTCATCAGCGCCTGGTAGCGCTTCAGCAGTTCGTCAGTGTCCGCAGCCGGCAACCCAGGTGCCAACCGGTCAGCCACAGTGAGGTTCGCCCACAGGATCACGGCGAACACCGCAGTGAACATCACGGCGAGCGTGACCTTGGCCCCGAGGATGCCGCCCCACACGTCGGTGCGTCCCACAGCGTCGAACCACAGGAAGTCGGTCCAGAAGCCGGCGAGGCCTCGGGCCGAGGCGATGAGCAGGACCACGACACCAACGGCAACGATCAGCGCGATCCGGCCACGGCCTGAACCAGAGGGGCGGGGACGCGACGGCATGTCAGCGGGGGCTCGCACGACCTCACTCTAGGGCAGCGGAGGCCGATTCCGGCAGGCGGACCGAAGGGTTTGCTACCCCCCCGCCGCCCGGTTGGCAGCCACCATGTCCACCACTGAGGTGTCGCCACTGATCGTGGCGAGGTAGGCCAACGCCTCGTCAAGGGTGGCGACGGGCACCACCTCCATGGCGTCACCGGCTCGTCCACGAGCCTGCTCCGCCTCATCCACCGGCACCAGGTACACCGTTGCACCGGCCCCCATGGCCGCCGCTGCTTTCTGGGGGACTCCCCCAACCCGGCCCACCTGACCCGATGGAGAAATCGTCCCCGTCACCGCCACCGTGCTCCCACCGGTGAGGTTGCCCGGAGTCAACACGTCGATCACCGCCAACGTGAACGCCAACCCCGCCGAAGGGCCGATGACGTTGCCCGAATCAATGGTGACGTCAAAAGGCAGGTTGTAGGTGGCGTCACGGGTAGCTGAACGAACCCCGAGGTAGGCGCGGCCGGGCTCGTCGGGCCGCTCCGCCAGCGTGACTGGCACCTCGCGCTCGGGTTCGGTGGTGGCCGGTGGCTGGGCTCCGGCGTGTCCCACCATCATCGACGCCGACTGTGGCTGGACACCAAGGAGCACCTCTTGGCCGGGCACCGCCGTGGCCAACAGATCGGTGAGTTCCACCGCGGTGGTCACCGGCTCGCCATCAACTGACACGATCACGTCACCGGGCTGCACCACCCCCACTGCCGGGGTGCCGTCCTCCACCTGGATCACGATGGACCCGGTGCCCAACAACTCCACGTCGTAACCCAGAGCGTCGAGCGCCACGGCGGTGGCGGTGTCCTTGGCGTTGGTCATCAAGGCCTCGTTGACCTCACGATTCTCGTCACGGTCAAGACCGCCGAGGGCCTGATCTTCGCTCAGCACCTCAATGTCCCCGTCAATCCACGCCCGGACCAGTCCGAACGGGGTGGTCTGGCCGAAGGTGACGGTGAGATAGCCGATCTCGCCGGCGTCATCGGGGTATGAAGGGGCACCCTCCACCGAGATGAGCGGTTCGGTGGCACGCAACGATCCCGGTGCCACCGTGAAGTACGGAACCCGCCAGAACGCACCGACCAACAGGACTGCCACGACGACGGCGACGCCGCCAGCCACCCGCCAGTCAACCCGACGACGCCCGACCCCACCGGTGGCCTCCAAGTCGACGTCGAGGGTCCCCTGTCCGTCGGGGGGAGGCGCCACACCACCTCGGTCGAGAGGGTCACCCGGTACGCTCTGGTTCAACGGTGTCTCCTGGTTGGGCCGGCACGGCGCCGGCGACCGGAGACCAGCCTGCCATGAACACCACCTCTGACCACGGTCAGCCCACGACCCCCCAGACCCGACGGCGTGAGGCCGCGCTCGCCGGCCACCGCGACGACCTCGTCGCCGCTCGGGTGTTCCTCACCGATCCAGACCCGGGTGTACGCACCGCTGCGCTCGGCGCACTCGTGCGCCTCAACGCCCTCACCAGCGAGTCCGTCACGGTGCTCACAGCCGACTCCGCACCAGCGGTCCGCCGCCGTCTCGCAGAGGAACTCGGTCGCCGCTGGAGCGCAATAGGGCGCCCCGAGGACGCCCCCCCGCCCACCGGGAACGAGGCAGACCGTGATGCGCTCGTGACCCTGCTGGGCGACCCCGACGGCCTCGTGGCCGAAGCGGCAGCGTGGGCGCTCGGTGAGCTGGCATCGTCGGAGTTCGAGCCCCTGTCGGCAGCCGAGCGGCGCACCGTCGTGGCGTTGCTCGGCACCGCGGTCACCGACCACGACGACCCATTGGTCCGCGAAGCGGCGGCTGCGGCCCTCGGCGCCGTGGGGGACCCCAACGGGCTCCCGGCGGTGCTGGCCGCCACGAAGGACAAGCCGGCGGTCCGGCGACGGGCAGTGATCGCCCTGGCGGCATTCCTGGGCGAAGCCGGCGTTGACGAGGCGCTACAACGCGCCACCGAGGACCGGGACTGGCAAGTGCGTCAAGCCGCGTCGGTGCTGCTCGACCCCCACCGGTGACCTCAGCGCAGCGCCCAGGTCAGCGTTCGTCCATGAACATGGCCCGAAGCTGATCGTACGCCTCGATGCAGTGACCGGCGCCGAGCACGACACACTCGAGAGGGGCGTCGACGAGGTTCACCGGTACTGCGGTGTCGTTGCTGAGTCTTTGGTCGAACCCCCGAAGCAGCGCTCCGCCGCCGACGAGATGAATGCCTTGGCCAATGAGGTCCTGGGCGAGTTCCGCTGGCGCCTGACCCAGACAGGTCACCACCGCCTCGGCCATGGCTGACACCGGTTCGTCGATGGCGTCGCGCACCTCCGCAGCGGTGAGCACGACGGTCTTGGGCAGGCCGCTCATGAGTTCCCGGCCGCGGACCTCCGCAGCGAACTCGTCGTCGGTGGGCCACGCCGAACCGATGGTGACCTTGATCTCCTCAGCGGTGCGTTCCCCGATGGCGATGCCGTACTCCCGGCGGACCCAGGTCTGGATGGCGGCGTCGATGTCGAACGACCCGACCCGCACCGCCTCGAGCGCCACCACCCCACCGAGAGAGATGAGCGCCACCTCACTGGTGCCGCCGCCGATGTCGACGACCATGTTCCCGAGAGGCTCGTGAATGGGGAGGCCTGCCCCGATGGCGGCCGCCATGGGTTGTTCAAGCAGGTGGGCTTCGGCCGCTCCGGCACGGCGGGCCGCTTCGGTCACGGCACGTTTTTCCACCGCCGTGATCGCCGACGGCACACAGATCACGACCCGAGGCCGGTTGAACCGGCTCACCCCGACGCGCTGCATGAGCAGACGAATCATCCGTTGGGTCACCTCGAAGTCGGTGATGGCTCCCTTGCGCAACGGCCGGACCGCCACGATGTAGCTCGGGGTGCGGCCGATCATCTGCCAGGCCTCATGTCCCATGGCCAGCACGTCCTGGGTGCGGCTGTTGAGGGCGATCACCGACGGCTCGTTGAGCACGATGCCGCTGCCCCGCTCGTACACGAGCGTATTGGCGGTTCCAAGGTCGATGGCGAGGTCGCGGGCCATTACGAGCCGCCCACGTCGACACCATCGGGGTGTCCTTGGGTGGCGGGATCAGGGGCGACGGCACGGACCGTCCCCGCCGAGGGGCGCGGCGCCGGCCCGGCGGGGGGGCCCACCGGTCGCTCACTGCCCAACGCCGTCATCTCGCGCTTGAAGGCGTCGATGCTCGACAGCGTTGACGTGGCCGGACGGTTGCGCATCCACAGCACCACCGAACCAACCACCGACAGGCCAATGGCCCCGACCAGAAAGATCAGATTTCCCAACCGTTGCCCCTGTTGCTCTTGCCGGCACCCCCGGGGTGGACCGCTCCCCTCATTGGACCGGGTCCCCTGATGCTCGTTGGTGGGCTCCAGTATCGGACATGGAGGCGCCGGCTGCGAATGCTGGATCGGTGGCGGACGCAATCACGTCACCTTGCCCCGGTGCCGCGGACAGGCTGGTCACCGCAACGGCCCCACCCGCCCAGTCGCTGCCCCCGTCCCACTCTTCGCGTTTCCAGATGGGCACCGTGGCTTTGACCGTGTCGATGGCGAACCGTGCCGCCTCAAATGCGCCGTCGCGGTGGGCGGCGGACACCGCCACCACCACCGACGCCTCACCGAGGCCGACGGGGCCAAGTCGGTGGGCGATCTCCACCCGACCGACGGTCGGCCAGCGTTCACAGGTGGTTGCCGCCACCTTGGCCATGCGGGCCAGTGCCTCGGTCTCATACGCCTCGTAGTCGAGTCGCCCAATCCCGGTGCGCAACCCCCCTGCGGGATCGGGGGCATGGTCGCGGGTCGTGCCGGTGAAGGTCACAACAGCACCGCAGGAGGGGAGCACCACCGCTTCCCCGAGGGCTCCGGCGTCAAGGGATCCCGCACCCAGAGTGACCCGCCATCGCCCGGCGGGATCCTCAATCGCATCGATCGGAGCGTCGCCAAGACCGTCATCTGAAGCCTGATCGGCGCCCGAATCCACAGATTTAGCCTACCGAGCCGACCGCCGACCCGCCCCGAGGGGGGCGACCTCCTTTTCAGGGAGGTCGTGACTAGGATCACAATGATGTCTGGATCCGACAACCGCGGGCGACGCGACGCGTTCCAACCACCGGTTCCCCTTGAGGACCGGTTGTGGCGGCACCCGTCGGAACTCGGCGTCTACGCCGACACGGGACCGCGGGTGATCCTGCGCAAACGACCGGCGATGAGCCGGGTTCTCGTGGCGGCCGCCATGGGCCTCATCGGCGGTTCGGTGATCGGTATCGGGGCGTTGGTGGCCTCCGGATCGGTGGGCCAGAACTCCACCGGATCCACCGTGGAACGCATAGCCGCCCCCATTGCCCGCACCGCCACCGTCGACGAGTTGGCCGTGGCCGAAGCAGCCCTGCCGTCGGTGGCGTCAGTCCGGGTGCGTGGCCCCGCAGGAGAACGCACCGCCACCGGGGTTGTGGTGCGTGACGACGGGATGCTGCTCACGAACTCCGACGTGCTCGACGCCGCAGACGACATCACCGTCACCCTCGACGACGGCACCGCCTATCCCGCCACGCTGGTTGGCCGCCACCGCGGAACCGACCTCGGGGTTCTCGACATCGAGGCCAACGGTCTGCCCGTGGCAGCACTCCCCGACGCCCGTCTTGACGAGGCAGTGGCCTTCGGCGACTCGGTGGTGCTCGTCAACGCCGCTTCGGCGGGCGATGGGCCCCAGGTCAGCGAAGCCGTGGTGTCAGGCCCGTCCACCGAACTCCCCGCCGAGGCCCTCGGCCCCGACGGGGGTCAGGGTGGCACACCGATGTACGGCATGGTCGAGGTTCGTCTCGAACCCGACGCAACCACCAACCACGCCGGCGGGGTGCTCCTCGACGGCAACGGTTCGGTGCTCGGAATCGTCACCGCCCGCACCGACGGTGACGACGCCGCCCGCTACGCCACCCCCTTCGACTACGCCCGACAGGTGTACCGCCAGCTCATGGACTCCGGCGAGATCAACACTGCTGATCTCGCCGTGGCCGTCGAGGAACTCGACGACGCCACCGCAGACGCCCTCAACGTGTCCGGAGGTGTGGTCGTGAGTCCGGTTGCGGCCCCCGCACCTGACGGGCTCGAAACGGGCGATGTGATCACCGCCATCAACGGCGCTGACGTCAACGACCTCAACGACTCGGTCACCGAGGTTCGCCGCTACCAACCCGGTGACGAAGTTGACATCGCCGTGGTTCGCGACGGCGCCCCGGTGACGGTGGTGACCCGCCTGCGGGGCGCCCCCGGCGTTCCCTGACCCGGCACCCATTGGCACGCAGCGGCCGTAGGCTGAGCCGGTGACTCCACCCCCCGACTTCCCCCTCGGACCAGGCGAGGACCCCGACGACGACCCGTTCCGGGGTGTGCCGCTGTTCGGTGACCTCGCCCGGATGTTGAACCAGCAGATGGGTCGCCCGGGGTTCGGCCCCCGAGACACCGCCCGGCAGTTCGCCGTGCAGGTCGCCACCGGTGGACGCAGCGAACCCAACGTGGATCCGCTGGTGAGGATCCGGCTTGAGGAACTGGCCCGGGTGGCCGAGTTGCACGTCACCCGGGTGACCGGACTTGGGGTCCCCACTGCAGGCATCTCCCTCGTGGAACCCGTGACACGGACCCGCTGGGTGGAGCGCACCCTCGACGACTACCGCGACCTCCTCGACGTGCTGGCGTCGTCGTTGGCCACAGCCCCCGACGACGACGGGCCGCCCGACCCGGGCGACCCGCTCGCCATGTTCGGACCGCTCATGGAGATGATGGGCCCGATGATGGTCGGTCTCGCCACCGGGTCAATGGTGGGCAACCTCGCCCGCCGATCCTTCGGGCAGTACGACCTGCCCATCCCCCGGCCCACCCGGGAACCGGTCCTGGTCGTTGCCGCCACCGTCGACGAGTTCGCCGCCGACTGGAGCCTGCCGGCCGATGACGTGCGCCTGTGGGTGTGCATCCACGAACTCGCCCACCACGCCGTGCTCGACGTCCCTCACGTGCGCGCCCGCCTCACCGAACTGCTCACTGCCTACGCCAGCGGGTTCGACCCCGGCGCTGCCGACCTGTCAGACCGCCTCGGGGGGATCGACCCTGACCAACTCGGTGACCCCGCCGCAATGGCCGGTCTGCTTGGTAGTCCCGATGTGCTGTTGGGCGCACTCCGCAGCCCCGCCCAAGAGGCGCTGCTCCCCGACCTCGAGGCCGCTGTCGCAGTCGTGGTGGGCGTCGTGGACCACGTCATGGACACCATCGGCAACGGGTTGCTCGGCGACTACGCCCAACTCACCGAGGCGTTGCGGCGACGACGGGTTGAAGCGAGCGACGCCGACCGTTTCGTCGAGCGCCTGCTGGGACTTGAAATGACCCAGGCCACCTACGAACGGGGACGACGATTCGTCGACGGCGTGGCCGAACGCGCCGGGGCGGAGGCGATCTCCCGGCTGTGGGACGAACCCCGCAACCTCCCCACCCCCGCTGAGGTCGACGCCCCCGGTCTGTGGCTGGCCCGCATCGACCTGCCCCTCGACTGAGTCGGAGACCCAACGGGTTCAGCCGAAATCGTCGAAACCCGGGAGTGGTTGGTCACGGTCACTCCGTCGCCGTCGCCGCCCACTGCGTCGACGACGACCCAATCCCAGTCGGCGGTTCGAACCCCGCCGGGAGCCCGGGGAACCATCGGGGTCGTCAAGGAACCCGAGGTCCCGCGTGGGGTCAACCACGGGGCCCTCGACGGAAACGGTCGGGTCGAGCGCCACCCGGGGGTCGAGCACCGGTCGGTGGAGCGGTTCACCACCCGCTCCGAACAGCGCTGCGCTCTCAGGGTCGCCCATCTGGGGGGTCGGCACGGTGTCGTCGTCGTCCAGGCCGAGGCGACCGGTTGATGCGGGGGTGGGGGTCACCGGCGG
>Ga0208085_1000325_pt1 | contig 18208 bp, 15 predicted proteins | sample LakMenEpi21Jun10_FD_150721 | JGI IMG/M metagenome (GOLD analysis project Ga0208085, IMG submission 150721) | Freshwater microbial communities from Lake Mendota, WI - 21JUN2010 deep hole epilimnion (SPAdes) | ecosystem: Environmental > Aquatic > Freshwater > Lentic | place: Lake Mendota, Madison...
GCCCAAGCTGATCGTGCGCCAGCCGGCTTCGCGAAAAATCATCTCGATGAGTTGGTTGGCGACTTGATAATTGTCCCCCTCACAAGTCCCTCCCATCGCAAGAGGAGCGTCATTTCCCGGATCGAGGATCAAACGACGAAGCTCATGGATCAATCGAATGGAAATCTCACATCCGCGGCGTTCCTGATAGACATCCGCTCTACCGCAGGCCCACAGTTGCCCGATGGTTCGAAACGTAGGAGCCATCAAATCGTCAGCCACGCTGGCCATGTTTCCATGGATCGCATACCAAGAACTGATCACCTTGCGACACTGCGTCTCGTCGCCGGCTAATAAAGCCCTTTCGAACTGAGACTGCAGGAACGAGGCGTTGGCGATCGAGGGATCCTCTCCAGAGCGTTCGGCCTGTAAGCTCAACTCTTCGACCGCATCCCGAGCGATTTGGCGGGAATCATCCAACCGCGAAGCGTCCTGGCGAGGATCGCACAGCCCAATCGCAGACGGATCGACGATCCGGCGATTGGTCGACTCGAGAAACTCCATGAGGTGTTCGAGGGGAATCCGACGATGACCTCCATAGGTTCGATCCGTTCGGATCACGCCGCGATCGCACCAGCGCTTCACCGAAGACTCGCTGACTTGAAGTGCCTGGGCCACCTGCTTAGGACTGAAATTGTGCTCCAAATTCATCGTCGTAACACGGCCTAGACCGTGTGACCTTTCCTTTCGAGCCCCGCCTCAGCGAAGTCTCTTAATCCAAACTCGAACATCGAATCGAACCTCGGAACATCCATACGACTCTTCTCTACCGAATCTATCCCCTACAAATTTCCATGTACTACTGTCCAGCGTTGTCAATCGATAGGCCTGCGTTTTGCACGGCCTATCGATCATCAATAACCCCCAAATTTCCCTCGGGCTCTGGCTCAATCGAGCCAATCTCGATCAAAATCGTTCATCGATTCGTTCAACAGCCCGTTCGCTAGCGTCCCGAAGGCCGATCAGAACGGTCGTTTTGAACGTATCCAAGGAACTCGCCAACGAGAAAAACGTTCAGGTCGGTCAAGCCAACTTAGATCGCTCAAGAGCCTTGCGACCCATTCTTCATCGACTCTCACTGACCAATCGGATGGGGAATTGTAGCGTCCCCCTAGGAAAAACCTCTAGCAATATCGAGAAACTTGGGTTTTTCCTCCCTCTTTTTTAATTTGGGGCATTACCGGAAAAATCGTTCACAGCATGTTGCTACGCCCCCAAAAGAACGATATAAACATCTCGAATGAACGATTTGAACGAATTTAGTTATCGCTCGGCCGACGTTTCGGTCAAAGAAGCATCCTCCGCATCCTCAAAAGTTCATCCCGAAAGTCGATGAAAGGTTTTATGATGGCCAAGCTGCTCGAAAAAACAGCCCCCAAGAAGTCCAAAATCACCGCCGCCACCCCAACGGCCTCGGCTGCAAAGCTCACCAAAAAGAAACCTGCGACGAACCCAACAGAGCAAAACCTGCTTGGTGAAAAAAGCGCGTCTGCTGCCAAGACTCCTGCTCCGACCAAGTCGTCCGGGTTGCCCAAGACCTTCCGGACCAAAGAACTCGAAGCCTCCTTTGTACACTACTGCCAATTGATCTGCCCTGAGACCCAAACGCCAGAAGAAACGGCACTGAGCGTCAAGTCGCTCCTGGCCAACGAAATCGACTTCATGGGCAACGTCGATTTCTCGACTCCAGATCTCGAGGCGAGTCTCTTTGCCGACAAACGCCTCTTGCCAATTTCCTCCGACGAACTGCGCCGGGTCAAAACCCCAGACCTGCCAGCCCACTTGGCTCGCCTATGCGAAACCAAACTCCTGACGCCAGAGGAAGAGGTCGAGACGTTCCGACGCATGAACTTTTTGCGGTTCAAAGCCAACGAACTCCGCTTGGAACTCAAATCCCAGACCCAGATCCAAAATGAGAAATCCCGCACCACCAAGTCGGTTGTCGAAAAGAATCGGGCCACCAACGGATGGACCGTCCGCCGCATCGAATCGCTCCTCCGGGCCGCCGATTGGTACCGCGATCGGCTCGTCAAGTCGAACATGCGTCTGGTGATCTCCATCGTCAAGAAGTTCGTCAACAGCCACAACGCATTCGATGATCTATTGAGCGATGGAATCGTCGCCCTGATGCGAGCCGTCGATAAATTCGACGTCGCTCTAGGTTTCCGGTTCAGCACCTACGCAACTCAGGTCGTCCGCCGCAACTCCTATCGCCGTGTGATGGAAAACCAAAAGGAACGACAACGCATCACCCTGAGCGTCCACGATTCTGGGGTCGACATCAGCGACGAACATCGCGCCTCTGGAATGAGTGAAATCCGCTGGGAAGCTTTGCGAGGAAGACTCTCGAACATGCTCGATCGCCTCGACCGGCGAGAAAAACTGATCGTTCGGGCTCGATTCTCCCTCGGCGGACACCGCCGAGTCCAAACCCTTCAGAAACTCGCCGATCGACTCGGTGTCTCCAAAGAACGAATCCGCCAACTCGAAAAACGCGCCCTCGATAAACTCCGCGACATGGCCGATGTCTCTCCGATTCCCGAATCGGACCTCTAAGCCATAACGCAACCGCATGTTCTTCGAACACTCCAGCGAATTTTCCTGTCCAGTCGACCAGCTCTTCGGGTACCACGAACAAGCCGGTGCGATCAACCGGCTCATTCCCCCTTGGGAATCTGCCAGCGTTGTATCGAGCAACGACTCACTCCAAGTCGGTTCGCTCGTCTCGGTCAGGAACAAAATCGGCCCGATCTCCCAAATCTGGAAAGCCGAACACACGCAATACATCCACGACGAACTCTTCGTCGATGAGCTTAAGTCTGGCCCTTTCGCAAAGTGGAAACACGAGCATCGTTTCGTTCCGATCCGCGATTCGGCCTCGAAACTCACCGATCGTATCGACTTCCAACTCCACGGTGCTCCATTGAGCAACGTGCTCAAAGGCTGGGTCGATTCCAAGCTGACGGCCATGTTCCGCTTCAGGCATCGTATCACAGCCGACGACCTGAAGTTCTCCGAACTGCTGCCAACGTCACAGCGCCAACTTCGGATCGGGATTTCAGGGAGCTCGGGATTGATCGGTCGGCGAACCATCGAACTGGCCCGCGTTCTGGGAATCGAAGTGGTCCGATCCACCCGCCCCCAAAGCGATCAACCACCCTCCCGCTGGCCACGCGGGGTGCTCAGTGCCCCCGAAGATCAACTCGCAGCGTTCGAAAACCTCGACGCCTGGATCCACCTCGGTGGCGCAGGAATCGCCGACAAACGCTGGACGAACTCCTACAAACAAGCGATCAAAAACACCCGCATTGACTCGACCGAGAAACTCGTCACACGGCTCAGTCAGCTCAAATCCCCACCCAAAGCCCTGATCTGTGCTTCGGGAGTCGGGATCTTCGGCAACCGAGGCGACGAACGGCTCGACGAATCCTCGAGCGTCGCTCCATCAGCTACGGGGGATGACTTCCTCTCGGAGGTCGCCAGGGAATGGGAAGCCGCCGCGATGCAGTACTCCGATCGATCCGGTCGAGTCGCCCTCGCACGCTTCGGTGTCGTGCTCCATCCGCGCTCAGGAGCCTTGAGCAAGATGCTCTTGCCCTTCCAACTCGGAGCAGGTGGACCGATGGGCTCGGGAAAACAATATTGGCCTTGGGTCCATATCGACGATGCAGCCAGCATCTTGCTGTGGCTAGCCTTGGCCTCGGATCGCCAAGGGCCGGTCCATGTCGTGGCCCCTGAGTGCCTGAACAACCGAGATTTCAGCGCCGTGTTGGCCAAAGTCCTCCACCGGCCCTCATGGCTTCCCGCACCGGCCTTTGCCCTCCGGATCGCCTTGGGCGAAATGGCCGATGCCCTTCTGCTAGCCAGCGCTCGAACGGTGCCGGGCGTGCTGCTAGACTCGGATTATCCGTTCCGCTTCCCGACCCTCGAGGGCGCTTTGCGAAATGTCCTAGGCAGCGAACTCTAACCAAGCTGGTTTTAGCCTAGTGGGCATCAACCGTCTTGGCTTGCTCGCCAATCGACCAGTTGCAATTCGACCCGGCGGTACCCGTTGAACTCGTTGACGTTGGGTCGGAACGCCAAATCGAAGTGGCCTTGGTGGGCATTGATCTTCTCGGCCCACTCGGGCTGCGAAAACGCGACGGCTCGGAAGATCTGATCATGCTGCTTGAACCGAACCCCAACGTGCCGATCCCCCTGCCCGAAGAGTTTGGCCGGCTCGTGCAGTTGGACATTGCTTGCGACGAACACCGGTCGCGGATTTCCAGCTCCAAAGGGCGCCATGCTTTCGATCATCGTGACGGTCTGTAGGTTGAGCTCCTGAAACGTGGCTTCCGCATCGACCAGCAGGGTCTGTTCTGGATCCCTCTCTCCGACCGTTCGGCGCACGTGATCGCACAAGGCTTCTCGGAACTCGGGAATCTTGCGGTCCTGGATCCGTAAACCCGCGGCTGCCGCGTGCCCACCGCAGCTTTCCAAATGCTCGCTGCAGGCGACAAATGCCCGGTGCAAATCCACGGTACCTGCAGATCGACCACTGCCGGTGGCCGGCTTTTGTCCCATGGGGTCCGAGGAGATGATCACCACAGGGCGATGGAACCGCTCGGCCATCCGCCCGGCGACAATTCCGATGACCCCAAGGTGCCAACCGGGGGAGTGCAGTACCAAGGCGGGCTCGGCAGAGGCTTCGAGTTGCTCCTTGGCTTGCTTGCTGGCCGCCAACGTGATGCTTCGCTCGATCGAGTCTCGGTCGGCATTCAATCGGTCGAGATACTGTGCCAGGGCCAAGGCTCGGCCGGGGTCCTGGGTGGTCAATAGCTCGACGCCCAACTGGGCCTGACCGAGCCGACCGGCAGCGTTGAGCCTCGGGGCGAGGGTAAAGGCGATGTCTTCGGCACTGATCGCTCGCTTGGCATCGAGCTTCGTGAGCTTGATGAGCTCCTTGAGGCCCGGAGGGCCATGCTTGGTCATCAACTGCAATGCGGTTCGGACCAAAATCCGATTCTCATCTACCAAGGGGACCACATCGGCCACCGTCGCGATCGTCGCGATGGTCATGGCCATCAAGAGAAAGTCCCGATGCACATCGGCTACCTTGCTCCGATTGTCGGCCAGAATCTGACACATTCGCCAAGCGAGCTTGAAGGCGACTCCTGCACCGCAGAGCCCATGGAACGGATAGTTGGTGTTGGGCAAGTTCGGGTGGACGATGGCCACGGCCTCGGGAAGGATCGCGCCACAAGCATGGTGGTCGGTGATGATCAAGTCCAAACCCAATTCCCGACACAACTGCGCCTCTTGGATCGAACCGATTCCGCAGTCGACGGTCACCAGGAGCTTGCGGCCCAAGCTCGCGAGCCGTCGGATCGACTCGCAACTGAGTCCATACGCATCTTCGAGCCGATTGGGTACGTAGTACGTCACATCGGCCCCGAGCATCTTGAGAAACGATTCGAGGATCGCCGTAGCGCACATCCCATCGGCATCGTAGTCGCCGTAGATGACGATGGGCTCGCCATCGCTTACAGCCCTTAGTATCCGTTCGGCTGCCGCGTCGATCCCAGGCAACAACTGCGGATCTCGCAAGTCGGAAAACTTGCAATCGAGAAAAAGCCTCGCCGCATCGACCTTGGAAATCCCACGCGACAAAAGAAGCTGAGACACCACCGGATCGACCTTCAACTCGTCGGCAAACGCCAAAAAACCTGCCGAATCATGGGCTCGAAAGATCCATCGTTTTGACATCGAAATCCCTCACTCTGGGCTATCCAAGCCACCCCGCTTCATCCCCGAGTTGCACGCGAACATCGCAGCAGCCGTCGGCTTAAGATACCCTCCAAGCCGTCGGTCGAAAACCGGTTGGATCGATCCCCAAAACAATCGCCCAAAAAGATCTAACAGCGACTAGCGACTTGGGATCCCCCAACCGAAGGGATCCTCGGGGTCGACGACCAACTGAAGATCCCCGTTGACAAACGCCCGAGCGCGGACCGAAGGTCGAATCTGCAAGCTGGCCTTCTCGAGCCACTCGTAGGAGGCTTCAAAGACACTGCCGATGAAACTCTCTTGACGCCAAATGGCACCAGGTGCAAGTTTTCCGTCGGCCGCAAGGCAAGCGAGCTTGGCACTCGTCCCGGTCCCGCACGGAGAACGATCGTACTGGCGGCCAGGGCATAAAACAAACGAACGGGAATCGTTCGCCGACGAGACCGCAGCCCCAAAAAGCTCGACATGATCGACCCGTGGATAGTCCTTTTGGACCGCCTCTAAAATCTCCGTGGACCTGTCGATCAAATAGCCCGCAGGTCGATCGAACCAATCGGTATGGCTCACGTCCAAAAGAGCAAAATAATTGCCACCGTAAGCGATATCGGCAGATAGCGACACTCCATCGGTAAGCCGGATCGGGCAGTTGCTCGCCACCCGATAACTCGCCACGTTCTCGAGCGTCACTTGCCGATCCTCATGCAAAACCGCATGCACCTGCCCGACGCATGTCTCAAAGCTATGGCGCCCGGGCTGTAGTCTTCCAAGCCATCGGAGAGTCTCGACGACCCCGATCGTTCCGTGGCCACACATCCCCAAATACCCGACGTTGTTGAAGAACATAATCCCTGCTGTGTTTCTCGCATCGATCGGGGGAAGCACCAGTGCGCCGACCATGACCTCCGAACCGCGAGGCTCATGGATCAATGCGGTCCTCAAGAAATCGAATTCCTCTCGCATGTGCGCCAAGCGCTCCGCGACATTCCCTCCACGCAAAGGAACTTCCGAGATGATCGTGCGAGTCGGCTCGCCCCCGGTGTGACTGTCGATGACTCTGCACTGCATGGATCTGAGTTCTGTAACTTAGCTGTTGATGGTTATCGGTTATCGGTTGACAGTTATCGGTTGTCGATTGCGCAGATGCACCCGTCTGCGTCAGTCGGATTCAAAGTGCGATCGGAAGTCCCCGCTGCGGAAACTCGCTAAGAACTCTGGCATGCTTCCGAGCAGATCCTTGCGAGCTTCGAGCAACGGAACGCTCATCCAATGGAACTCCTCGACCTCCTGGAAATTGGGCCTCGGCTCGGAGCCCTCGAGTCGCTCGCAATACAACCACTCCAGGCGAGTTCCCCAACGGGTCTGACTCGTCCAGAGATGCCCTCGGACCTCGACCCGAAGATCGAGTTCCTCGACCAATTCGCGTTTGACGGCCGTTTGAAAGTCCTCACCAGGCTCAATTCCTCCACCTGGGAAACAGATCAAACCCGGAGCGCTGACGAATTGCGAACGTCGAATGACCAGGAATTGTCCTTCTTCATAGAGAATCCCGACTACCGCATGGCGGCCTCGGTCTCGGTGAGGCTGACGGTTGGGGTCCTGGGGGTTAAAATCAGTGCTCATAACGGCGTATCATAGGCTCTCTGGGCGAGGAACGGAACCAGCTACCTTCACAATGTCATCCCAGGACCCCACGGCGCAGAACCCTTCTGCCGACCGACCTCTATTCCATGCAGGTTCCCTCCATCGGCAATTCGCCCACGAAATCGTTCGGCGTTTGGTCGACCGAGGCTACGTGGCTTACTATGCCGGAGGGTGCGTGCGAGACGCTCTGCTGAGCCTGACTCCCAAAGACTTCGATGTCGCCACCGACGCTACGCCCGAGCAAGTCCGTGAAGTCTTCGGCGCCGATCACACTCGCGCCGTCGGAGAAGCCTTTGGCGTTGTGCTCGTCCACGGCCGATTGGCCAAGACCAAGTGCCAGGTCGAAGTCGCGACGTTCCGAACCGACGGTTCCTACTCCGACGGCCGACGCCCCGACTGGGTCGTCTACGCGACGGCCGAACAAGACGCCCAGCGGCGCGACTTTACCATCAACGGTCTTTTCTACGATCCGATCGCCCAGAGAGTCATCGATTTCGTCGGAGGACAAATCGACCTGGGAAATCGCCTGCTTCGTGCCATCGGCGACCCTTATGCCCGTATCAACGAAGACAAACTGCGCATGCTGCGGGCCATTCGATTCGCCGCCCGATTTGCCTTGGAACTCGACCCGGCGACCCGCAAAGCGATCGAGGAATCGGCCTCAGGGATCCAACGCGTCAGCGGCGAGAGGATCGGTATGGAACTCTCGAAAATCCTCGAACACCCCAACCGACAATGGGCTTGGTCCGAACTCGAACGATGCAGTCTGCTTGCGCACATCGCCCCAGAACTCCTGCCGGTCGATCAAGCCGAACTGTTCCTCCAACTACCCGATACGCACCTAGAACTCCCCGTCGTTCTGGCTGCATTGGTCCATCCACTGGGCAGACTACGACCTCCGAGCGACCCGGAATATCCAATCCCCACCCAAGCCTGGCGAACTGCCCTCGAGGCAATCCAGCGCCGATGGAAGCTCCCCAACGCGACGATCGATTCGGCCTGCGTTTGCGTTGAAGCCTCCTGCGCCCTGGCCAATCCCAAGCCCCTCGATTGGTCTCATGTCCAGCCCAAGCTCCTCCATGGCTGGATCGACGAGTCGATGCACTTGGCTCAAGCCCTATGCCGTCTGCACCGCTGGCCGGACTCCGGCATCCAAACCTACAAAGAACGTCTCGCTCAACCGACTCACCTATGGAATCCAGAACCTTGGATCAAAGGAAGCGATCTGATCCGAGCCGGGCTCAAGCCAGGTCCTGCATTCGGCAAACTACTATCGCAAGCCAGGTCGATGCAACTCGATGGACAATGGACCTCCGAGGCCATGGCGTTTGAGTGGTTGGCTTCAGCGATTCGTGAACCCCAGCAGGAGCAATAGTCCTTTCGCTCCGCATGGATTGGTTTAAAATCGCTGGCCAGCCCGGTTTCACAACCGTGCAGTTGGATAACGTATTCGTTGGGTATTTGAATCTGACCTCGGAATCGATTGGAACATGATTGGAACATGACAGAGAACCGCTTGTACAACTTCTCGGCAGGACCGGCTGTCTTGCCCGTGAGCGTCTTGGAAACCATCCGAGATCAGATGCTCTGTCTGCCCGGCTGCGGTGCTTCGATCCTGGAGATCTCCCATCGCAGCAAGCAATTCATAGCCATCCAAGAACAAACCAAGCAGCGGTTGATCCGATTGCTCAAGATCCCCCAAACCCATGAAGTCCTCTTCCTCCAAGGAGGAGCTCGCTTGCAGTTTTCCATGGTGGCGATGAATCTGCTGCGAGGCTCGAAATCGCCAGCTCAGTACGTCGTGACTGGAACCTGGGGAAAGTATGCCGTCGGAGAAGCCAAGAAAGAGGGGCCCATCGAGGTCCTCTATGACGGAGCCGACCACGGGTACTCAAAGCTTCCAAAACCCGAGGAACTCGGCGTCTCGGCCGATGCTGCCTACCTCCACATGACAAGCAACGAGACGATCCAAGGCATCCAGTTCCAAAGCGACTGGCAAGTCCCTTGCCCCCTGGTCATCGACAGTTCGTCGGACTTTCTCTACCGCCCCCTCGACATCGCCAAGTACGGGATCGTCTATGCCTGTGCCCAGAAGAATGCGGGACCCGCCGGAGTGACCGTCGTGATCATCCGCAAGGATCTTCTCGATCGCAGCGCCGAGAACCTGCCTGGGTACTTAAGCTATCGGAACCATGCACAAGAAGACTCGATGTGGAACACCCCACCGACGTTTGGGATCTACGTCATGGGACTCGTCGCCCAGTGGCTCGAGGAAAGCGTCGGCGGCCTCGATGCGATGCACCGTCGGAATCAGGACAAAGCGCAACTGCTCTACGATGCGATGGATCGCCATCCGGGGATGTACCAAGGCCACGCGCGGCTCGAAGACCGTTCGCTGATGAATGCGACCTTTAAACTGCCGTCCGAAGCACTCGAAACGGCATTCTTGGCCGAGGCTAAAAAACTCGGCTTGGACTCCTTGAAAGGGCACCGCAGCGTCGGCGGTATTCGCGCCAGCATCTACAATGCCATGCCGATCGAGGGGGTCAAACTCCTCGTACAACTCATGGATCTATTCGCCACCAAACACGCTTGAACTCCAAGTCCACAAGATCGAAAACGTTATGAAGACCCGTATTTTGGTATTGGATCCGATCGCTCCCGAAGGCCTCGAACTGCTCCGTAGCGATTCGAACTTTGAATACAAAGAAATCCATGGACTCAAAGGCCAAGAGCTCAAAGAATCCTTGGCCCTTTTCGATGGAGCGATTGTTCGCAGCGGGGTCAAAATCACCGCCGAGTCGCTCGAAGGCAACCGCAAACTCAAAGCGATCGTGCGTGCCGGCGTAGGAACCGATAACATCGATAAAAATGCCGCGACCCGCCAAGGGATCGTCGTGATGAACACCCCGGCCGGAAATACCCTGAGCACCGCCGAACATGCCTTCGCCCTAATGCTCGCACTCTCGCGTTCGATCGCCCCAGCGTACCAATCCCTGTGCTGCGGAAAATGGGACCGCAAGCTGTTCATGGGCGCCCAATTGGCCGACAAAGTCCTAGGCGTGATCGGCTTCGGACGCATCGGCCGTGAAGTCGCTCTGCGAGGCCAAGCCTTCGGCATGCGCGTCATCGCCTTCGACCCGTTCCTCTCGGACGAACAAGCAACCAAACTGCGCATCGAAAAAGTTCAAACCGTCGCCGAAATGCTCCCCAAGGTCGATTACCTGACGGTCCACACACCCCTGACCGAGGAAACCAAATACCTCGTCGGTATGAAACAATTGGAACTCCTCAAACCCGGAGTCCGCTTAGTCAACTGCGCACGCGGAGGTATCTACGAAGAAGCTGCCCTGGTCGAAGGACTCAAACGCGGAATCATCGCAGGGGTCGCCCTGGACGTTTTCGAAGAGGAACCATGCACCAACAGCCCCCTGTTCGGAATGCCCGGCGTCGTTTGCACCCCACACCTAGGCGCGAGCACCGAAGAGGCTCAGACCCAAGTTGCGATCGAAGGGATCCAACTCCTGATGAATTTCTTCAACACCGGCGAAATTCGCCACGCGGTCAATGTCGCCTCACTCGACCCGAAAATGCTCGAAGGCTTACGCGGATACCTCGATGCGACCTACCGGTTGGGATTGCTCATGGCCCAATGGCACTCCGGCACAGTCAGCGCCTGCGAATTGCACTACCGAGGCGAAGTCGCCGATAAAGACACCAAACTCCTGACATCCGCCTTCTGCGCCGGACTCCTCCAACGGGCCATGGCCGATGACGTCAATATCATCAACGCAGAACTGCTCTTCAAGGAACGGGGCATCGATCTGATCGAGAAACGCAACCGTGACCTAGGAGCATTTAGCTCCTCGGTCACCGCCGAGGTGCTCGGCGGTGAACATACCGTACGAGCCGGAGTGACCGTTTTCGGCAACAGCATGCCCAGACTCGTCTCGATCGATGACTACCGCATGGAAGCCTACCTCGATGGACACATGCTTTTCTTCACCCACGACGATATGCCAGGGATCATCGGTAAAGTCGGGACCGTCTTCGGCAAGCACGGTGTCAATATCGGCCAAATGTCCGTCGGCCGTGTCCAGCAACAGCAAGGAGGACTCGCCATCGGTGTCCTGAACCTAGACTCGCGTCCCCCACAGGTCGCACTCGAGGAACTCGGCTCGATCGATGGGATCAAGAAGGTCCAGTGGATCGAATTGCCCGCCGCAGGTGTACTTCCCCCTTGGCTCGCCTAGCTTCAACCTGCGAGCACTAGGGCTCATGCCCAATACCCTCAAATCGGGCTATCAATAAGCGTCCCAAATTCACCGCAAAGGCGGCAAGTTCGCCAAGTCGAAGAACCAGATAAGAAACTCCTGGTGCGGATCAGCCTATTGCAAATAGATCAAACTCGGGGACTGTCCCCAATTTTTGTTCAGTAACCCCGTGAGCCAACCAGCGCAAGCGGTTGGGCGATTTGAATAAGCCCCCCAGCAGCAGCATCTGGGCCATAGCAGGTTAGTGCTTCCGACTGTCAATGAAAAGTCGCGTTTCCTAGCACAAGGGTGTCAAAGCCAAGTAATGATGGCGATTGGACGGTATTGGGCTCGAGACACTAAGGCTCGAGACCCGGTCCCCTCGGCTCACTTTTCTTGACTGCCTGATCCCGCAACTTGATCGCGCGGGTCAAGACCCGGTCGAGCGATTGGGCAAATTCAGACCGATCGCGAGCCCCATAAGGCTTCGGGCCACCGGTAAGCTCCATACCTGCACTGCGCGCCGAATCGAGAATGTCCCGCGATGCCAAGCGAGGTCCAATGTTGCGATCGTCGTAAACCTCACCCCGAGGATCCAAGACAAAGACCTCTTTGGCAACCAATTGCGCCGCGAGCGGAATGTCGGCCGTGATCGCTATATCACCGGGGAGGGAATGCTCGACGATGTATTGGTCGGCGACATTCGCGCCCTCTCGCACCGTCACTCCGCGGATCAGCCGACTCGATGGCGGAAGCCAAATCGATTGGTTGGCCACGAGCGTCACCTCGATTTCCAAACGCTTCGAGGCTCGAAAGACAAGCTCTTTGGCTTCGCGTGGAGCCGCATCGGCATCGATCCAGATTTTCATGGGCGGTAGAAAGAACGGTTCTTCGGAAATTTCGGTGGCGAGTATGAATATAGCCGAAAAAAGAAAAGAGCCCGGCAAATGCCGAGCTCTTTTTTGTTGGATCAACGTTCGTGTGCGTAAAGCTACGGACGCTTAGTACATGTCGTGGTCGTGGGAATGACCACCCTTCTTGTCATCCTTGGGCTTCTCGGCGATCAGAGCATCGCTGGTGAGCAACAAGACCGAAACCGATGCGGCGTTAGCCAACGCGGTGCGAGTCACCTTGGTCGGATCGATCACACCGGCCTTGACCAAGTCTTCGTAGACATCGGTCAGGGCGTTATAGCCCATATTGCCCTTGGACTCAGCGACCTTCGAGCAGACGATACCACCGTCTTGCCCGGCGTTGGCCGAGATCATTGTCAAAGGTGCGCGGCAAGCGCGGAGGACGATGTTGTAGCCGGTCAGCTCGTCTTGCGAGAGCGATTCCGAAGGGGTAACTTGGGTCGAAGCTCTCAGCAGAGCAACCCCACCACCAGGAAGAATTCCTTCTTCAATCGCAGCACGCGTCGCATGCAATGCGTCTTCGACGCGAGCCTTCTTTTCCTTCATTTCGCTTTCGGTCGCAGCACCGACGTTGACCTTGGCAACACCACCGGCGAGCTTTGCAAGTCGCTCTTCGAGCTTCTCACGGTCGTAATCGCTCGAGGTGTTCTCGATCTCGCGACGGATTTGGTCGATGCGAGCCTTGATCTCACTGGCCTTGCCAGCACCCTCGATGATCGTCGTGTTGTCTTTGTCGATGATGACCTTCTTGGCACGACCAAGATCCGAAAGGGTCAATGCGTCGAGTTTCTTGCCAAGGGCTTCGAAGACCGGTACAGCACCCGTGAGGATCCCGATGTCTTCCATCATCGCCTTGCGGCGATCGCCGTAGCCTGGAGCCTTGACGGCAGCGACGTGCAAGGTTCCTCGGAGTCGGTTGATAACCAACGTGGCCAAAGCTTCCCCTTCGACGTCCTCAGCAATAATCAAAAGCGGCTTGCTTTGCTGAACGACTTGCTCGAGAACCGGGACGATCTCCTTGATGTTTCCAACCTTCTTTTCGAAGACCAAAATGTAAGCGTCTTCGAGAACGCATTCCATGGTCGTCGGGTCGGTAACGAAGTAAGGGGACAGGTATCCGCGGTCGAACTGCATCCCTTCGACGAACTCGAGTTCGTCATGCAAACTCTTGCCTTCGTCGACGGTGACAACACCGTCTTTACCGACGCGCTCCATGGCGTCAGCAAGCAAGTTACCGATCGCTCGGTCGTTGTTCGCAGCGATCGAAGCGACATTGGCCATCTCGGCCTTATCCTTGATCTTGATCGACATCTTTTTGAGCTTTTCGGTGATATCCGCAACTGCATGCTCGATACCAGCCTTCATTTGGATCGGATTGACCCCGGCGACGACTGCCTTGAGACCTTCATTGAAGATCGCTTCGGCCATGACCGTCGCGGTGGTCGTTCCGTCGCCAGCGACATCGCTGGTTTTGGAAGCCACTTCGCGGACCATCCGGGCGCCCATGTTCTCGTAGACATCTTCAAGGTCGATTTCCTTAGCGACCGTCACACCGTCCTTGGTGACCGTTGGACTACCGAACGACTTCTGCAGAATGACGTTGCGGCCGCGGGGCCCCAAAGTGACTTTGACGGCGCGTGCAAGCTTGCCGACGCCACGTCGGATCGCTTCGCGGGCCTCTTGATCGAACGCAATGATTTTTGCCATGGTGTGAGATTGCTCCTGGTGAAATTCTTCGCCGTTTTTCAAGGATCTCGACGCACCGGGAAGAACCCAGGACACCCGAGAGGACCTCAAGACGAAAGGAAATATTGGATGGTAAAGTGGAAACGACCAAGCTCAGCGAACCGGGGAATTAACCCAGAACCGCAAGGACTTCGGATTCGTTCATGAGTAAGTATTCTTCGCCGTCGACTTCGATCGACTCGCCAGCATAACTGGTAAACAGAACGTGATCGCCAACTTTGACTTGCAGTTGCGATCGACTCCCGTTCTCCAAAACGCGCCCGTCACCGACGCTGATGATCTTGCCCCGAGTCGGTCGATCCTTGGCACTGTCAGGTAGGTAAATACCACCTACAGTCTTCTCCTGAGATTCTTGACGCTGAACCACGATCCGGTCCCCCAGCGGAACCAACTTGACCTTGCTCTTCTCTTTAGATGCAGCCATCTACTAACACTCCGTGGACTAAACATACGACGGTTGGAATACGCCAAAAAGGCATACAAGAACGGTTTTGAAAGACTAACAGCAACTTGCGTGCCAGGAAGCCACGGAACCCTATTTCCGGGTTGAAAATCGACCCTTAGGATACTTTTGCCCATTGTTTTGTTTGGCCCCTGATGCAAAATACTCCCGGGCGTGTTGCTTGCCATTCAAAAACACTTGCCGGTTTCTTCAGTCTGGTCTCGTTGACTCGCCATAAGGGTTGCGCGAATGCCTTTGCGTGTGAATTGCCAATGCGGGGTGGCTCTAAACGTCCCCGATGCCATGGCCGGAAAACAGGTCAAATGCCCAAAGTGCCAAAAGGTCATCCCCGTTGCCGCACCCAAGGCCCCAGCAGCAAAACCCCCGGCAGCGAAACCCGCGGCAGCGAAACCCGCAGCCCCAAACCCACCGGGCGGACAAGACGCCATGGCGATCCTCCTGGACTCGGCCGGCCTGAAAAAACGCGAAGGCATCTTCTGCCCAGGCTGCGATCGACCCCTGCCGACCGGTTCGGCCATCTGCGTCGGATGTGGCTACAACCTCCAAGCCGGAAGCAAAATCGAAGGCTTCGAGGTCGAAACCAAAGAATTCGGGAATAAACGACTCGCCGAAGCAGCCGATATGATGGCCCGAGAAGTCGAAACCGAAAAAAGGCTCCTCAAGGCCGGGATGCCCTGGTGGATGATGCTCGCGATCATCCTCGGTGTCCTCTTCATGATGTCGGCAATCCTCCTGAAAATGGACGTCAACACATCCGGCAAAGTCTCCTCGGTACCAATCCTCGCCAAGTTCCAATCAGCATCCTTCGGACCCGTCATCGCCTTTTCCGTCGGAGGCGCAGCCTGCCTAGTCGGTCTTTTTGCCCTTTTTGCTATCCAAGCTACGGCGTTCAAAGAGTCGATCCAACAAGGCTTACTGTGCACCCTGACGGTCGTCTACGTCTTCTACTACATGTTTTCACGCATGAAGAGCCGCAAACTCGGGTCGACCGTCGCGATCTTCTGGATCTCAGCGATCCTTGCGGGTATCTGCCTGGGCTATTCCCTTCCGAAAATCTGATCCGCCAAAAAACCTACCCCTCTGCACCTTCAAATAGCCAAGCGTTTTTCCTGTTCCAAGGAACCTCAGGGGGAAAAAACCCTCAAAAAACCACTGCCCGAATACGCAAAAATCAATTGCCCCAACGCGGGGCTTGGTTTACCCTTATTTCCTGCTCAAAGCGTCTTTGATTTCCGTTCCAAATTTTTGTTTTAGCGAAGGTTGCTCGATGGCCACTTACCGACGTATCAATGTGATGGACAATAACGGCGTTCATGTCGTCCACTTCGTCGATAAAAAAATCGTGGACTCCGGAACCATCGAAAGTCTCGGTGATGAACTGACCGGATTGGTCCTCAACGAAAAGAAAAATATGCTCCTGCTGAACTTCGACTCCGTCGAGTTCATGTCCAGCGCCGCGCTGAATAAACTGATCTCCCTGAACAAAAAAGTCAAAGACGCCGCCGGACAACTCAAACTCTGCTGCCTACGCCCCGAGATCGGCGAAGTCTTCAAAATCACCCGACTCGATCGCGTGTTCGACATCCGAAAGGACGAAGCCACCGGGCTGGCCGCCTTCAAACTCTAGGTCTGGCCCCCAATCACCCAGGACCATTGCTGATGAACGTCCCTACGCCAATTTGGAAATGCGATAAAGTCATCCCAAGTGAATTGGATGCAGGGCACGCATCGATCGAGGAATTGATGAGCGCCCTTGAATCAGCCGGCTGGGAAGGTCGTGATGTGTTCCATATCCAAATGGCCATCGAAGAAGCCGTCGTCAACGCAATCGAACACGGCAACAAAAAAAACCCAGCCAAAGAAGTGCACGTCGTGTTTCTCGTCGACCATGACTCCGCCGAAATGACCGTTACCGACCAAGGGGATGGGTTCGACCACGAAAATGTCGCCGATCCAACCGAAGAGGATCGCCTCGATCAACCCCGAGGACGCGGCGTGCTGCTGATCCGCGAACTCATGAGCCAAGCACAATACAACTCCAAAGGCAACAGCGTCTGGATGCGCAAAGTCCGCTCCAAAAACGAGCCTGACCCAACCTAATTGATGATCGTGCCTCGCATCGGATTTCGTCGTACTCGTACTCAGCGAAGCGGTACTCAGTGAAACGGTACTCGTACTCGATGGCTGTTCGAACTGTAGCGATGCCGATCGTTGATCGAGGCGGTTCGATCGAGGTTCTTAGTCGATGTCCGAACGGTCGGATCTTGCACGCGTTCCTAAAGCTTGCCAAATCTGCACGTCGATGGTGCTCTGAATCGACTGGACACTCCCATCCATCATGCAGCAATTGACCAAACCGGCATGCCAACTCCGCGACGTCAAAACTGCGTAACTAGGCCGCGTCGAACTCGATCCCTCAGCCTGCGAGTTGTAATCGATGTTGTACATCACTCCGTTGTACAAGTAGGGAACCACGGTATTGGGCCCCAAAGTCACCGTGAATCCACTGTGATGTCCATGCCCGTTGGTCCACTCGCATCGCCCCGTACCTGTTCCATCCGGAAAAATCCGATCCTTGCGACCACTGTCGGCGATCGTCGCCACTTCGGCAATCGTCCTAGGCATCCCCGTCGACGGGGGACCCGCATTGCGAGTGTAAGCCTGCCAAGCATGCACCTCGCTTGCCCATAGCGTTCTGCTCAATCCGTCAGTCACCGAAGCGAGCTTGAGCGTCGAATTCGGATACGTCACTCCATCTCCACCCATATTCGTGTTCGGATCGTATACAAACCAAGTACCTAGATTAAATCCATAGGTCGTCGGATAGAGGAACATCCGATGCACACTCCCCGTGGCAGCCGTGTCGCGAGCATTCCCTCCTCGGGGATCCGACGGACATACGTACGTTGAGACCCGGTAATAATTCAGCACCGGGTAATTGCTCCAGTTGACACTCAAGTCCACTTGTCGGGCTAAAGTGTCTTGCTCCAAATAAGGTAAAAGCCGCCCATGAATGCCCCATGAAGTATTCGTGTTGACTCTCGGATCGATGCACGCGCTGGGCGGAATCCGCTTGATCGCCGCCTCGTAGTTCATCATCGCCAAGCCGATTTGCTTGAGATTGTTCGAGCACGACATCCGACGGGCCGCCTCGCGAGCGGTTCCTACCGCCGGCAAGAGCAATCCAACCAACACCCCAATGATGGCGATTACCACCAAAAGCTCCACCAACGTAAAACCCTTACGGGACGAAAGATTTCGCATCGAATTCACAACCCAAAGAAGACCCTAACCGAGATGACGGCCATTCGAGTCTGATCGCACAGCCCTTGCACGGCAACCTTGGGAACAAAAATTCACCCCTCGCCAGAAAACCTCGGCTCCCC
>Ga0208085_1000332_pt1 | contig 17955 bp, 15 predicted proteins | sample LakMenEpi21Jun10_FD_150721 | JGI IMG/M metagenome (GOLD analysis project Ga0208085, IMG submission 150721) | Freshwater microbial communities from Lake Mendota, WI - 21JUN2010 deep hole epilimnion (SPAdes) | ecosystem: Environmental > Aquatic > Freshwater > Lentic | place: Lake Mendota, Madison...
CGGCGCCAGGCCGGATAGCTAGCAAACAGGGAGCCCAAATCAGTGCCAGGAAACAGGGGCCTAAATCGGTGCCAGGCACCCGGTACGGCGCCAGGCCGGATAGCTAGCAAACAGGGAGCCCAAATCAGTGCCAGGCACCCGGTGCGGCGATACAAACAAGCGATAATAAACCAAGACCAAATTCCTGGTGGTTGCAACTGCAGGGACAATTGCAACCGAAGTATAATGGCACCTGCTGCTTCAAACACTTGCCAAGATGAAACTAACAATGTCCGCGTGACAGTCGTATACCAAGGGATACGTTATAGTGTTCCTGTTGGTTGTTACTGCATATGCTCAGATACATCCTGGTCAGGTGGTGTTTCAACATGCGTATGGGACGAGGAAAAATTCATGACGCAAGGACCACAATATTGGAATTCAAAGACGGCAGATGCAGGCGTAGAGTGAAACTCCTTCAGGCAAATGGAAGACCAACGTACAATTAATCGACTTTTTCCATGCTCGGTCTAATTGACCAAGTCGAACTCAAGGTATACGTGGTATTTGTCTACCCTACCCAACCGAGCTCGCTCCTATTATTTTATGGGTTTTTTAAAAATGCTTAGTGTACTCGTATGCTTTTTCGTGATGCAAGCCAAAGAATCCCGCGAGGACATCGATAGAATTTTGGGTTTTTTAGAACGACAACCGAAAACCGTCCATGCGACCGGAATGTATTTCGATCGCGACAAAACCGAAAGTACAAGAAACTGCAATTTCGAATACAAAAGAAACGGTGATGAACTTTGTGTTATTTTTGAGTACTCGTCCAGCAGAAAAAATGCTTACATGGTGAAAAACAGTACGTTGCATTCCGCGATAGGCAGTAAAGATGGTTCCAATCGTATTGGTTTATACAGTCAAGGAAAGCTTCCAAACCATAAGTACGCGTCTTACGAAACGGCATTTGCTGGAGGAGCCAGTATATACTCGCGTTTGTTGTGGATTGATTCCGGGTTTTTCGCAAAAAACGAATTAGCGGATTTAATAAAGAAGATAGTCTCTGAGAACAAACGCTCTATTGAAATCTCAAAGCCGATGGATGGTATTTCTCTTGCAATTGGCCCGGATGCCAACGGAGAGCAACTGATTGTTTCATTCAATCAAAGTGGGCATATGATCGAGGTTATAAATATATCTCCAATCGTTACGAGACGGTCGCTTTTTCTTTGGGAAGATAATCGATTGCGATCGGTTCGGAGGGAGATGCGCAATAGGTCAAGCGAACCATGGGGCTTAAGAAAGGAGGTTGTCTTCGACACATGGGAATCCGATGTGAATCCCAAGGATGTTGCTTTCACCATGGAAGAGTATGGTATCAAGCATCAACGTTTCTACATGCCGATCGCCTTTTTGATACCATTGGTTGGTTTTTTCGTACTATTACTGATCTACGCAATCACTCGCGGTGTGCGGTCTTTGTCTGGAAGTCAAGGTTTTCGTCTCACGAAGAGGAACGGGATGACGATGGTAGAAGTCATGGTTGCGTTAGCAATTTTGGGAATCTTGGCCGCAGTTGGGCTTCCGGCAATCCAAGCCGTTCGCGAAGCATCGAGATTAGCCTCCTGTAAGAACAATATTCTCCAAATCGGGGCTGCCTTAAACGCTCACGAGAGTGTACGTAAGGCCTATCCCTCAGGTGGTTGGGGTTTTTATTGGTACACCTTATCCGATCGATCAGGGGCCGCTCAACCTGGTGGATGGATTTATCCTATTTTGCCTTACATGGAACAACAGACGTTCTACTCACGAACGCCGAATACAAACGATCTTAGAATAGGTAGATTCGAACTCTTCAGAGAGCAAGCAAAGATTCCCATACCGGCATTTCGTTGTCCGTCAAAAGTTACAAAGGATGTTTTGTTAAGTGAGGCTCGAATGGTTTTTGGTGTTGTGGGGCCATGTGTCCGCCCTGATTATGCGCTCAGCGGTGGAACGTCAGCGCATGCATCGGGCTTTCCGGGTCCAGAAACCCTTCAAGAGGCAGAGTCTCCAGATTTTCAATGGCCCGACGAGATAGAGAGGGGAATTGCACGCAGAAGATTTTCCAGAAAGAGCCAAGATGTCACCGATGGACTATCAAATACGATATTGCTCGGGGAAAAATGCAGTGACAAATGGCACACTCGAGGAGGGAGCTTAGACGCCGACGACCAACCCTATCTGACTGGCTTTGGCTTTGACAATATACGTTTCACTGGCCGAATTTACAACGACCTGGGAGAATTCGTGGGTGAGAAGCTAGGTACCGACGCAGTTAATTGGGAAGGAGGCGGGCCTTTCGGCGGATCGCACCCGGGGATAACGGTGTTTGTACGATGCGACGGCTCAGTTCAAGCCCTATCGAATGACATCGAACTGGACACTATCGCGAGGCTTGGCCACATTAGTGATGGCCAAGCAATCAACGTCGAGTAAGGAGCGATTTTAGGTTGCACGCCGACGTGTTTCGGCTATTCGCCTCGCTCCTTATGGCTCTTCTGCGTAGCACGCCGTTCGATATCGTAGTGCGTTCGTCATGTGCCTGGCACCAAATTTGGCATTTGTATCAACGGCCTATTCACTTCAATCAAGGGGCCCATCCTGCTAAGAGTTGCTATGGCATCCTGCCATCGTTCTTCAGTTCCAACAAACTCGATAACGCAATTCGTCACCTCACTTCGAGATGTACGGAAACTGACACGCAACATTTGCGAGAGACTTCGCAAAAAGTCTTGTTGAATGCTCATCTCCATCGAGCCCCATGTAGCGGGTCTCGATTGACCAAAGCAACTGAAATAATTCGTCTTCTGTTCCGCAATTTGCGACCGCCTCACATAGCATCAGTACGTAATTATCGTACTCATCCTTTGCCTCCGAACACTGGTTAACACCAATCGGGTCCCATTGCTCCCAAAGCATCTTTCGAACTTTCCCAACTAAATCATTAGTCATATTTAGATTCCTAGTATCACGGTAATGACGTTGCCCGTCGTAGAGTTGATCACGACTCGTATCTTGTTGACCATATCTGTAAATATTTGCGTTCCAGGCTTGTTGCCAAGGGACGAAATGCCGTGTTCAATCGCATTTTGCACAACCGATGGTGGTATTCCTCGATTCTGCATTTGGTCGAGAGCATGACCAGAGAACCTACGACCATTGATCGTCGTTGCAACGCTTCGAACGGGTTGAAGCGGATGATTGACTAATTCGAAACCTTTTCTTCCCTTGAATCCGCCCGCTGCATTAACTGGCGCACGCAAGCCCCCCTTCACATTATGCACCACCAATCCCAGCTCGCCGACTTGGTAGACGTGCTCGCCGTGGACTTCGATATTGTAGACAGGCTGGGAGACTCGCGAAAGGGAGACGCTCAAAACGACCGCAAGACCATCGAGCCCTTGCAAGGTCTCATCCTCGGCTAGCTCACTTAGCGGCACCCATTCCTGGCGATCGGTGGGCAGTCGTCGGGAAGTGACTAAAGCTGAGTCGACTAGGCCACAGTAGCATGGGTCTGCGACCCGTGCGTATCGATTGCCGCGATTTCACGGACGGGTCACAGACCCATCTTACGGTGACAAACCGTGCGGTGACGACTGAGCCTTCGCCACAGGCGATCAGCGGGCAGTCGTCGATGGCAGTCACTAAGGCTAGCCCGGAAACTCCGAGCTCAGGTAGGTTGAATGGTAGCATTCGGCCTGCGAAGATGCCGTTACGTAGAATCCACGAGCGAGGCCGAATGATCTCGGCGTCGACAATGCCACCATCGCTCCGTTCGACGGTGATGGATAACTTGGCCCAAGTGGCTTGGTCGAGCTCAGGTTGCGGGTCGACCTCGAAGCGGTTGGGATTCTTGGTGGGAACCCGCGCACCGATCGGCACCGATTCGATGGGGACTTATAGCTCCGTGCGCGTCGCAACCGATGCGTAGCGCTAGGGCGCAAGCCCAATACCGTCAAATCGGAACATTGATGAAGTTGCATTTCCTGGTAATCGGCGAATGAATAGGGGAGCAGCGCAAGCTACCTGGTGAGTCTAAATGTCCATTGGTTTCCTGAGTGTTCGAGCGCGAAACACGACACTTGACCCTTCACCGGAGGGCTTGCGCCCAACCGCTTTCAAAAACCCATCGGCGTGCGCCGAAAACCATTCAAATCCAATCTTTCCTGAAATGATCCAAATGTCGATCTGCTGGTATTGGGTGCGAGCCATGGCGAGAGTGCCTTCGATGAAGCAGCCACTGAGATCCGCTACCGAAACAGCCGGGATCTCTGCGGGAGATCCACTACCAATGCCGGGATCTTCCCCTGCGTCTTTGCGGCCTTGCGTCTTTGCGTTTATTTCTCCTAAAGAGCCTTACGCGCGGTCACCACCCTCAACCCCCAACCCCCTGCTTCCGCCAGCGGGCGAGGGGGAGCCGCGTTTCTATTGCGATGCTGAGTATGAGAAGAAGCCCGAACCATGTGGTGCACCAAAGGCAGGTGTGCGGAGGAGATAAATTCTCTGAGGACTGCGGTTGGATTTATTTTAGAACCAGCAGCAGATCGCCGGCTTCGACTTGGCTTCCGGAGTCGACGAGCAGTTGTGCGATTTGGCCGTCGCGTTCTGCGTTGATGACGGTTTCCATTTTCATCGCTTCGAGGGACAGGAGTTTTTGGCCTTTGGAGACATGGGCACCTGGGGTGATGACCACGCCGATGACCATTCCTGGCATGGCGGCGGCTACGTGGGTTGGGTCGGCCGGATCGGCTTTGATTCGTTTTGCGGCTTTGGTTTCGATCGATTTGTCGACGACTTCGACTTCGCGCGGTTGTCCGTTGAGTTCGAAGAAGACGGTTCGTACGCCGTCTGGGCGAGGTTCACCGACGGCAAGGAACTTGATGATCAGTCGTTTTCCAGGTTCGATATCGACGGAGAATTCTTCACCGATGCAAGGGCCGTAAAAGAAGATAGGGGTCGGCAGCAGGGAGACATCGCCGTAGGTTTGGAGGTGGGTTAGGTATTCGTCGAAGACTTTCGGGTACAGGGCGCTGGTGATGGTCTCTTGCATCGACACGGTGCGTGCGAATTTGTTTTGCAGTTCGCTGGCTGTCGCATCGAGGTCGTGATCGGGCAGGATTTCGCCTGGACGTTTTTTGACTTCGGGATTGTTTCTCAGGATGGCATGTTTGACGTTCTCGGGGAAGCCGCCGGGGGGTTGTCCCATCATTCCGCCGACGAGGTCGAGGACCGAGGCGGGGAAGGAAAGTTCGCGAGTTTGGCTGGTGATGTCGGCGACGTTGAGGTTGTTTGCGACCATGAACAGGGCTAGGTCGCCGACGGCTTTGCTCGTGGGGGTCACTTTGACGATATCGCCCAGGAGTTGGTTTGCATCGGCGTACATTTTGCAGACGTGGTCCCAACGGTTGGCGAGTCCGAGCGCTTTGGCTTGTTGGAAGAGGTTGGTGTATTGGCCGCCTGGCATTTCGTGTTGGTAGAGGTCCCCACCGGCGACGAGCGATTCGCCTTCGAAGGGTGTGTAGAATTGGCGGACTTCTTTCCAGTATTCGGACAGAGCCGTCAGGGCGTCGGTATTGAGTTTACTTTCGCGGGGTGAGTATCGGAGTGCTTCGACGAGGGTATTGAGGTTGACTTGGGATGTCCCACCGGACATGGAGGCCAGGGCGCCGTCGGCGACTTCGAGGCCTTGTTCGGCTGCGTTGAGAATCGAGGAGGCTTGGATGCCGGCCGTATCGTGGGTATGGAAGTGGATGGGGATGCCGACGTGTTGTTTGAGTTCGGCGACAAGGACTTTGGCGGCTGCGGGTTTGCACAATCCGGCCATGTCTTTGATGGCCAGCATGTGAGCGCCCATTTTTTCGAGTTGTTTGGCCAGCTCGACGTAGTACTTTAGCGAATATTTTTGTCGATTGGGATTGAGGATGTCGCCTGTATAGCAGATGGCAGCTTGGCAGATCATTCCTGACTCGACGACTGCATCGATCGCCACCCGCATGTTTTCGGCCCAGTTGAGGGCATCGAAGACTCTGAAGATATCGATACCGGCTTGGGCGGCTTCGTGGACAAAGGTTCGAACGACGTTGTCTGGATAGTTGGTATATCCGACGGCGTTAGAGGCCCTTAGGAGCATTTGGAAGAGGATATTTGGGATGCGTTCGCGGAGATCGGCGAGCCGTTGCCAGGGGCTTTCTTTGAGGAATCGCATGGAGGTATCGAAGGTCGCCCCGCCCCACATTTCCATGGAGAACAGTTCGGGGGTGAGTTTGGCGTAGGCGTCTGCGATTTTGAGCATATCGAAGGTACGAACGCGGGTGGCCAGGAGCGACTGGTGGGCATCTCGCATGGTCGTATCGGTCAGCAGGAGTTCTTTGCTGTTGCGGATCGATTGGCAGAAGGGCCCGGCTTGGAGTTTGAGGAATTTTTGGCGGTAGCCTTCGGGGATGTTCACCAGGGGCGAGGGTTTGGGTGCCAGGGCCGGTTCGCGTCGGATTTTGGCGTTGGTTTTCTCGACGAGTTTGTTTCCGTTGACGATGGTATCGGCGATGAAGCTCAGGAGTCGCGTGGCGCGATCGCGTCGTTTGGTCAGTTCGAAGAGTTCGGGGGTCTTATCGATCATGCGAGTCGTCGCATCGCCGGCTTGGAAGGTCGGGTGTCGGATCAGGGAGATCAGGAAGGGGATATTGGTTTTCACGCCTCGAATGCGGAATTCTTGCAAGGATCGTTCCATGCGTCTTGCCGCTTCGGTGAGGTTTCGGCCGCGAGTGGTGACTTTGACTAGGAGCGAGTCGTAGAAAGGGTTGACGACAGCTCCGCTGAAGGCGCTTCCGGCGTCGAGTCGCACGCCCATGCCGCCGGCGCTGCGGTAGTGGGTGATGCGTCCGTAGTCGGGTCGGAACTGGTTGGTTGGGTCTTCGGTCGTCACGCGGCATTGGATGGCAGAGCCGACGACTTGGATTTCTTTTTGATTGGGTAGGCCTTGGGATTCATCGCCTAGTCGGTAGCCGCATGAGACGAGGATTTGTGAGCGGATCAAATCGATGCCGGTGACTTCTTCGGTCACGGTGTGTTCGACTTGGATGCGTGGGTTGACTTCGATGAAGTAGAATTTGTTCGATTCGGTATCGAGTAGGAATTCGACGGTCCCTGCGCAGTGGTAGTTGACTTTTCGGGCGATTGCCAAGGCGGCTTCGTGCAATTCGGCTGCGACGGATTTGCTCAGGTTCGGAGCCGGTGCGATTTCGACCACTTTTTGGTGTCGGCGTTGGACCGAGCAGTCGCGTTCGTGCAGGTGGATGACATTTCCGTGTTGGTCGCCGAGGACTTGGACTTCGAGGTGTCTGGCGCGTCCGACGAGTTTTTCGAGGAAGACTTCATCGCTTCCGAAGGCGTTTTTCGCTTCGCGTTGGGCTTGTTCGAGATTGCTTGCGAGTTGGTCTTCGGACTCCACGACGCGCATACCGCGACCACCGCCCCCTTTGGATGCTTTGAGCATGATGGGGAATTTCATTTTGCGAGCCGTTTGGGTCGCTTCGTCGAGGCTTCGGACGGCCGCTGCGGAGCCTTCGAGGATCGGCACACCGACTTGTTTGGCGATTTCGCGGGCGGCGACTTTATCGCCCAGAAGTTCGAGGGCTTCGTTGCTCGGTCCGATGAACATGATTCCGGCGTTGCGCAGGGCTCGGGCAAACTCGGCATTTTCCGAGAGGAAGCCGTAGCCGGGGTGCACCGCATCGATTTTGTTTTCGAGGCACAGTTCGACGATCGCTGGGATATCGAGGTAGGAGCGAATCGGTTCGCCTGGTTTGCCGATGGGGTAGGCTTCGTCGGCTTTGAATCGGTGCAGTGCGAATCGGTCTTCGTGCGAGTAGATCGCTACGGTACGGATCCCGAGTTCGTGGGCGCTGCGGAAGATACGGATGGCGATTTCGCTGCGGTTGGCAGCAAGGATGCGTCGGATGGGAAGCATAGGGCAAGGGGCTGAAAATGGGACGGAGCGCCGGGAGGGTCCGGAGAGGGAAAAAGCGTCAGGCAGGCGGGCGATAGTATCAGGCGGGCGATAGTATAGCGAGAAACCCGATCATTCGCACTCGTCGCTCGCTCGATCTTGGGTGGTTTGGCTCTGGACGATTCCCGGAGCGCCTTGCCAGCCGCCGTTGACAGCAAGGTCTTGTGCGTTGAGAAACTCCCCATCACCCAAACTGATAGCCGCAACAAGTTTTGCGACATCTTCGGGGGAGCCCCATCGGTTCAGGAGGGATTCTCGCTTGGCGCGTTCGGACCAAGCTTGGGAGGTTCCTTGTCCCCATTGCGTTTGGATCCAACCTGGGTTGATGCAATTGACACGAAGTTTTGGAGCAAAGCTTTTGGCGAGGCTTTTTGAGAAGGCGCTCACGGCGGCTTTGACGGCGCAGAAGTACTGACCGCTATCGCCTTCCATCCCTTGGTGGGCTTGATCCCATCCGATATGGATCATCGAGGGGAGGGTTCGATGAGGAGTGTTTTGGCGAAGTTGTCGTTGGGCGACTGTACGGCTCAGGAGCATCATTGCGCGGACATCGAGGTCCCAGAGTTTGGCGAGTTTCTCTTCGAAGGACCAGGATTTCGCTGCGCCAGTAAGGACATCGGTACCTGCGGCGTGGACCCAGAGGTTGACGTATCCTCTGGAGGCAAAGGCGGCATCGGCAAGGGAGTAGAGGCTATGGTTTTGAGTCAGGTCCGCGACGATGCACAAGGGCTTTGTGCATTGCGAGGCGGTAGCCATGAGTCCGTCGATATTGCTGCGGGTATGAAGGATCAGGTGGCAACCGCGAGAAGCAAGTTCGATGGCGATGGCTTGGCCGATCCCACTGGCGGAACCGGTGACCACAGCGACCAGTGGTGGAACGTCCGAGGGCATCGATCAGTCTGAGGCTTCGTTCGGAGGAGGTTCGTAGTTGAATTCTTGCCATTTGATGGCTTGATCCATCGGTTCGATACGAAGCACGAGCAGTCCGTTTTGGAAGACTCGGACTGTGCCGCTCGATTGGCTCACGACGATAGCGATGGCTTTGGTTCGTTGGGAGATTGCTGCCGCAGCCCAGTGTCGAGATCCGAGTCCTTTAGAGAGTTGGAGATTTTCGTGGAGGACTTCGATGATTTGGCGAGAGCGTTCGACGACACCATCGGGAGCGACGATGAAGGCGCCGTCCATTTGGGCGATTTCTTTGATGTCTTCTCGGACCCGAGCATCGTGCAGGTTTCGATGTTTACGGCTGTAACCTTTGAGGGGATCGAATCCGCTATCTTTGCAGTGGGAGAGGACTTTTCGGGTATCTCCCACGACAAAGAGGGCACCGACTTTGTTTCCTTCTCGGCCTTCTCGACCGATTTGGACGGCCAGATCGATCACGATTTTGAGGTTGTTCAGCGGGACTGCCGTTTCGAGCCGTTGAAGGTCGCGGCTGGTGAAGCGTCGCATTCTCTCGTCGAGTTTGATGATCGAGATCGAGTCCATGCGATTGGTTTCGAAGCCGCAGTAGACGGCGACGACTTCGCTTTGGCTGGCTAGATGCTCGTCGGCGACGGCTTCGAGCAGGGCGTGCTGGAGGCGTTCGAGGAGGGGGGAGTCCTCTTTATTCAGGGCCAGGGGGATCAGGCCGAATCCGGTGGCCGCTTCGAGGTCTTCTTCGCGGTCGGCAGCGACGAGAATTCGCTGGATTTCTTGGGGGACGAGTTCGCGGAGCCTTTCCCAATCGGTGGCCCCTTCGAGGAGAAATAGCAGCGAATCGGCGCCGACGGACACCGCGAGATTTCCGGCGGCTTCGACGACGCTGGAAAATTCCCGGGTGAATTTCTGCGTGTTCATCGGCTTTTTGCGTAAGTCTTTGCGATAGTTGGTTTTAGATCCGTCTTTGATCCAGTGTAGCCCGGGATTTGGATTCGGCAATCCAAACGGCCTGTACTAGCGGTTTTTGGGGCGATTTAGGTGGGGATTTGATGGGTTTTTAGGTTGGATTTGCTGTTGATTCCGGGGGGCCGATGGCTATACTCTCAATCCCTCGCGATCGTGGAATTTGGCGGGACATCTGCCATTCTGAGACACTCCTGGAGAGTTCCTCTGGGGTTTGCGGATCGCAGCATGTCCATCCACATCGTAATTCAGAATTACGGTACATCCTTTTTGTTGGTTTCGGAAAATCGGGTCCAGTCATGGCAAGAGCTTGTGAAGTTTGCGGAAAGTCGCCCCAAGTTGGCAATATGATCGAAACCCGTGGTAAGGCGAAGTACTTGGGTGGTGTTGGTACGAAGATCACCGGTATCACTCGCCGGCGTTTCCTCCCCAACTTGCAAAACATCAAGGCCTCCTTGCCCAGCGGCGAAATCAAGACGATGCGTGTTTGCACCCAGTGCATTCGCTCCGGTCGAATTCGCAAAGCGGTTCGCAACAAGCCGTTTTCGCTCCCAACCAACTAGAACCGCTCGTTTGCTAGGCCGCATCGAACTGCCCGTATCTACTGGCCCGCATCGAAGGCCGGTCTAGAGGATCCGATGGCACTTACCTCCGCAGATATCCAACGGCTTGCGAAATTGGCAAGGTTGGAAGTATCGCCCGATAGGATTCCGGCAACCCAAGCAGACCTGAGTCGGATCCTCGATTTGTTTGAGCTTTTGGCCCAGGTCGACACCTCGAATGTCGAACCCCTCGTCCATGCGATCGAGATCAGCGACGTGCTGGGTCCGGATCACGTGGTCGAATCGTTGGGAGTCCAAGACGTCTTGAGCAACGCTCCGTCCCACGACGAATCGTTCTTCAAAGTGCCTCCAGTCTTGGGATAACGATCGTGCGGAGTATTCGATCCTTTCTGAATCTCGATACTCCGGCCCTTGCGAAGATCTGGCACTTGCACCATCAAGCCTACCGATCCAAATCCGACTGCACCGTCGTGGCTTGGGATCATGCAGTGCTTGCGAAGCCCTTTTTTCGCAACGAACAGTTGCTCATGGCCGAGGACTCTTCCGAGGGAATCGTCGGGTTTGCGCATTGGGGTACAAACCCTGAGGCTCAGCGGGTTGGCAAGGGGGTAGGGATCTTGCATCGCCTGTGCGTGCGACCTGGCGAGGATGAGGATGCGATCGCAAGCAAGTTGATCGAAGCAAGCTTGCAGGCGATGAGGCTCGAGGGGCACGAGCGCTGCGTTGGAATCGGAGCCTTTGACGACAGTATCTACTACCTTGGGGTTGCCGAGGGAGATGGTTTTTTAGGGGTCCACTCCAGCGATGCAAGGTTGCTCCGTTGGATGCAAGCGGGTGGTTTCCGACCCGAGCAAGCCACCGAATGTTGGGAGCTTGCTCTATCGAATTTCAAGCCGCCGATGGATCGGACGCAAATCAGCGTCCATCGCAATAGCATTGTCAGCCGTATCCTCGGAGATGGGCATGGAGGATGGTGGCAGAGCGTTGTCTTCGGGCATTGCGATCTGTCCACCTATCAGCTTGTGTCCAAAACCAAGCCGATGGTCGAACTGCGGCTTACGCTCTGGACCCCGGAGGTCTTCGTTCCTGGTGTGGAGTCTTGGATCGCTCGCTTGAGCCTCTCTGCGGTAGGATCGGACTTGGCCAACGACGATCTGCGGATCGAGCAGTGGATCTATTTGATTTCGGAGTGCTTGCGACTCTTGCAAGCGGAGCGCAAGCAGACGGTCCAGGTGGTGATCGATCCGAACATTCCACAGCATGTACAGATCTTGCAGCGATTGGGTTTCAAGACCAAGCATCATGGCATGGTCATGTCGCGTGAGCTATCGCATTTCGAAGGCCGATAGGTCGATTATTTTTCTTGTCGGGTAACGATTGGGACGTATCCGATTTCGAGGCCTTGAGGTGGTTGGACGATCAGTGCCGGATCGAGATTGGCGAGGGTACCGCGTGTCGGTGGTGGCAGGTACTCTTGATCCTTGGTCCAAGAGCGATGGAGTTTCTCGACCCGGGATTGGACCAATTCCCTTTCGGAGTTGCTAAGGTCTGCATTCCAAAGAGCGGGTTGTTCGCAGAATCGGTACCAGTAGTAGGTGACGACACTTCCGTCTCCGAGGATTGCAGTGAAGGGACCAGCGGCGGGTCCTGGGTTTTTCCAGCGGCTTTGGGGCTCATCCGGGGTGACATAAGGACCTGGGTTTTGGGTTCGGACTTTTGGGAATTCGACCGCATTGAGTCCGGTTTCGACGGGAACATCGAGGGGATTCTCTAGGGCGACCCAGGTTTGGGTTTCTTTGGTCCCGACTGTTTTTTTCTCTAAGCGGTAGTATTCGGGCAAGGTCCAGTGTCGATCCGAAGCTTGTTCGCCCGTTTGAACGGGGGGCGTTTTCCAGCGATAGCCGTAAGTATGGGGATCGATCGCAGTGGGGCTAGCAAAGGCGTTCCAGGCGATAGCCAGTTTTTCCTCTTTGGGGGTGTTCGGTGGGTAAATTCTCCAAGTTGCTCCCCCTTTGTTATCGAATTCGTGCAGCGCGGTGGCGTTCGGATCGATCATGCCGGAAGCTTGGGGACCGCCATTGAACCAAGCTTCGACGCGATCCCACAGAGCCGCCTTGCTGTAGGCGCTGACGCGGTGAATAAGGACCGCATCGTTGGAGTCGTTGGAGTGGGTCGTCGGATCGGTTGGATGGGCGCTTGCAGGGAACCAGGTCGGCGCGACTCTGGCATAACTGGTGCCTTGGGAGTCCTTGGCAAGGTATGCGGGGATGTGTTGGGTTTCCATTTGAATGGCTTTGTTGGGATTCGATCCGAGGCTATCGAGAAACAGCCCAGCGAGTTCGGGGTTTTCGGCCGATGGCTGGGACCAAAAGTAGGGCAGGAAGAAGGTGACGGGCCCTTTGAAATTCCCGCTATTGAGGAACAGGGTCCAGCAATGGTTACCCGTCGGAACCTCTTTGCCTTGGGTGGTTTTCTTCGGGTCGGTCAATGGCAAGGGGAGATAGCCATATCCGAAGAGTTCCCCACAGGTGCCTTGTTGTAGGTTCAAGCCATCGGGGGGCCATAGGATGCTAGGGCTCAGTTGAGCGATTGCGTAGTGACCGGCTGGCTTGTCCCAGTTGCGTCCTTTGCCGGCGGCCGGGCCATTGGCCCATTCTCGAAAGTTCAGCGCCACACCACCCATGATGAATTTGGGGGTTTCGGTTGCAAACCGCGTGTCTCTCCACCACCCGAGTCCACCTTCGATGTCGGAGTAATGATTTTTGGGGGCGGGTTGAGGATATTGAGCGAACATCCAGGTTCCGAATAAGCCGCTTTGGAACTCTTGGCCTGGGTAGTGTTGAAGCAGTGGCCAAGCGGCGACATACATCGAGAAACCAGCGTTGAATTCCTCGGGCACCTTGCTGTGGGGTACGAGCAGGTAACCTGCCATCTCCCCTTTCGTCGGCGCAGCATTGGGGATGGTCTCGTTTTGGGCAAGAAGTGGTCCTGAGAGTCTCAGTGCAATCATCGCAAGACATAGTGAAAACGGGATCAGGCGATGGTGGATCATCAGGGGTTCCTTGTAGAGTTCCTAGGTGCGATGGTAAGATGCTCGGTCCATCGCTTGAGCATTCTATCCTATCGATTCGTCGATGGCTTGGTCGTGCTGTAGACCCTAGAAAAAGAACTTCATGTTCGCGCCCTGGTAAGAATCCATGCACACTGAATATCGATCTGGTTTTCGAGTCCTCCTGGCGATCGCATTGTTCCTGTTTTTGCTAGGGACAAACCGGGATCTCCGGGCACAAGAACCCGATGGGTTCCCCAAGCCAGGGTCGATCAAGGGATTGCAGGTCCAGATGCTCGACGATGCGATCGCGTTGGGGATTCGGCACGCTGCGATCAATTTTGCTCTCAACGGGATGGCTGCCGATGAATCTCAAGCCGATGCACTGCGTTGGCAAAGCGGGGGGAGAACTTACTTTTTTTCCGCTGGATACATCTCGAGCATCGATCGTCAGGTCAAAAAGCTCTCGGATGCTCAGTTGCTCGTGTACTTGATCCTTCTGGCGATGCCATCAGGAAATGATTCGATCGATGCTTTGGTGATCCATCCTGAAGCAAAGAAAGGTCGCGGTTACACAGTAGCCGCCTCGAACGTACAGACCCAGGAGGGCCGGGATTGGCTCAAGGCCGCAACGGAGTTCCTAGCCGATCGGTATTCGGCCAGCGCCGCGCCTAACGGGCGAGTGTGGGGTTGGATCATCGGCAATGAAGTCAATTCGCACCATGCTTGGCACTACCGAGGGCCGAGCGACTTGGACGCATTGGTCGATGACTATGAGAAGATGGTACGCATCTCTCACGACTCGCTTCGAAAGTCCTCACCGCATGCTCGGGTCTATCTCTCCTTGGATCATCATTGGACGGTGTCTCATACCCCTAAAGAGCCGATGCGATCGGTACCTGGCAAGGACCTGATCGACGCGTTTGGCAAGCTGGCCCGCGAGCGAGGTGATTTCGAATGGCATCTTGCCTACCATCCTTATCATTCGAATCTTTTCAGGGTGGATCTTTGGGATGATCCCGAAGCGCCACGACGAAGCGATGCGCCGAAGATCACGTTTCGCAATTTGGAGATTCTCTGTGAGCACATGCAGAGGCCCGAGTTGCTCTGGGGGGATCGTCCTAGAAGCATTATCTTGAGCGAGCAGGGATTCCATAGCCATCCGACGGCCCAGAGCGAGACGCAGCAGGCTGCCGCTTATGCGTACGCATGGGAGAAGTGCCAACGCCTCCCTATGATCGATGCATTCATTTACCACCGGCATGTCGATCATTCCCAGGAGGGCGGATTGAGGCTTGGTCTATGGCGCAACGTCGCAGGGAGCATCGCGGATCCCGAGAGCAAAAAACCGATCTACGAGGTTTTTCGCAAGGCGGGGACTTCCGATTGGCGCCAAGTTGCCGATCCTTTGTTGCCTATCACGGGGCTCGATTCATGGGATCAAGTGCTTGAGGCGATTATTCGCTGATCGGAATATCGGAGTTGACCGGTTTACCTAGGCAGATACGAAACCCATCACGTGAGTCTGAGTAGTTTGGGCCAGCGAGTCCCAGTCGCACAGCGCAGCGAGCGTTGCCGGGCACATCGAAGTAGTTTCCACCACGGCACACAGGTCGGTAGTTCTCTTTGGCTAAGTGGAGTTCCTGATGCCCTCCGTTTGGGTCGAAGTGGTCTAGGACCACCTCCCATACCCCGCCGCACATATCGGCTAGACCAAATCCATTGCGACCGCGAGTTCCGAAATGATCGACAGGTGAGACAAAGGCAAAGCCATCGCTCCACGGAGCGCTTGCAAGGGGCCATTTTTGGTCGCGATCAGGAAGGAAATCGATCGCTGAGATATTGAGTCTGCCTTGGCCATCGGCCAGTTCGTTGCCCCACCAGAAGTACAAGCTTTCTTTGCTTCCTCCTCGGCATGCGTATTCCCATTCGGCTTCTCTGGGAAGTCGGTAGACCAGTCCGTCGGGCAGTCTTCCAGCGGCGCGTTCGTGTTCGGTGAGCCAGGATGCGAAAGCTCTTGCGTCGGTCCAACTGACGCATACGACGGGGTCATTGCCCTTGGGCGGAGTGAAGAAATTTGGATCTCGCCAGCTTTTACCCGGCATCGGCTCCCAGGGATGGGTCACTTGGGTGCTCAGGTTGTAGCGTGTCCAAGCGGGATTGAAGCATTGGGTTTTGCCGTTGGATTTTTCGGCGTCGGTGACATATCCGGTCTCTTCGACAAAGCGTCGGAACTGTTGGTGGGTGACTTCTGTTCTGCCCATCCAAAAACCTTCTGCGACGCGCATGGGTCTAGGCTCTTTGCCTTCGTAGGATTCACGTTCGGTGCCCGCCTGCGCGCCCCCTTCGATGCCTGTGGCCCATTTCTTTTCCTCTGGGGTGCTACCCATGAGGAAATCCCCTGCTGGGATGTAGAGCAGTTCGAGCGATAGGTCCTCGGCGAGCTTAGCGATCTGGAGAGATCCTGTTTGGGGTGGGTCGTCCTCGGCGTGCGCGGTGCAAACGAGCTCGCTGCAAAGGGGAGCAGAAAAAAGGGCAAGGGTGGTCCAGGTTGCCAGTTGGATGGGAAGTTTCATCAGGTGTCGTGCTGTGGGTAGTGCGGCGATGGGAATAGAAAAGCAGGTCATCGAGCATCGTAACCGATCCGCTCGGGGCGGTGTTATACTTGGGACGTTCAATTTCTGGGCACTAAACTCTCGAACCTTAAAAAGGGTTAGTTTCATGCGTCACATCAAGCATCCGTCTACGGTTTCGCGACGTCGATTTCTGGGTTGCAGCGGAGTGATCGCCGCGAGCCTCATTGCCGCCCCTGCCGTGGGTTATCGCAGGGTCCTGGGTGCCAACGATCGGCTTGATATCGGAGCGATCGGTGTGGGAGGGCGCGGCGCGGGGGACTTGGACGCGGTCCGTTCCGAAAACATCGTCGCTCTTTGCGATGTCGACGTGAACATACTCGATGGAGCAGCAAGCCGTTTTGCAAACGCCAAGAAGTATTTCGATTACCGGGAGCTACTCGAAGAGAGCAAGCTCGATGCGGTGGTCATTGGAACGCCGGACCATCATCACGCTCCGGCCACGGTCCGGGCGTTGCGTCGAGGGCTTCACGTGTACTGCGAGAAGCCTCTGACCCATACGGTCGAAGAAGCTCGGCTTGTCGCGGCTTTGAGCAAGGAAAAGGGAGTCGCTACACAGATGGGGACTCAGAACCATGAGCATCCAGGTTACTTGAGGCTCGTCGAGTTACTTCAAAGCAATACGATCGGTCCAGTTCGAGCGGTGCACGTGATTACCGACCGGCCTGGCAAGTGGTGGCCGCAGGGAGTCGCCTTGCCGGTCGATCGGCCGAGTGCCCCTGAAAACTTCAAATGGGATTTGTGGCTTGGACCGGCTCCGGCTCGCGACTACCACAGCGCTTTTGCACCGTTTCGTTGGCGTGGATGGTGGGACTATGGATGTGGGGCTGTCGGTGACATGGCGATCCATTTGATGGACCCAGCGTTTTGGGGATTGAAGCTCGGTGGACCGGTGCGCGTGCGCAGTGAAGGCCCAGCGCCGGATGCTCACAGCGCACCGAAGTGGATGCATACTCAATTTGATTTCGCTCAGCGAGGCACCCTGCCGCCGGTCGAGGTACACTGGTATGAAGGTGAGACGAAACCAGAGGATGATATCGCGAAGGATCTACCGATGAACGGCTCGCTGTTTGTTGGGGAACTCGGGAAAATCGCAATCGCTCACGATGGCATGCCCAAGATCATTCCGGCGGAGAAATCCGGGGCTATCTCTCCTCCTGAGCCTTATTTGCCCGCATCGCCAGGGCATCATCGTCAATGGATCGATGCGGCTAAGGGAGTAGGCAAGACGAGTAGCTCGTTTGATTATGCCGGTGCGTTTACGGAGGTTGTACTGCTTGGCAATGTCGCGTATCGAACCGGATTGGATATCGTCTACGATCCTTCCGAAGGCCGGGTGACCAAAGCCCAAACCACGCAGGCAACGCCTGCGGGTATCGCTGAGAGAGGGCTCGATGCGGCCAACGCATTGCTCGGGAAAACGTATCGCAAGGGTTGGGAGGTCGTTTAGTTGGCTCGGTGGTGCGGGGCGTTGATGCGGGGTTTTGAAAGACAGGGGAAAGAATTTTGAAACACAGAGGCACAGAGGACACAGAGAAGAGGGGAGGGAGAAAAGAGCGGGAGAAGATGTGGGAAATATCGTAAAGGTTGGGAGGTTCGTTAGGAGGATCGCGGTTCAAGAAATTCGCGATGCCGCGGTTCAAGAAATTCGCGATGCGTTGGGGTCACTCGGTGAAGAGCGAGTCAGCGCACAGTCGCCGGTGCTTTTTGTTTTTGGGAGATTAGCCAGGAGTTGAAGCTGAAGATGGCCAGTGCGATCCAGACGCATTGGAAGCCGATCAGTCGCCATGTTTGGAT
>Ga0208085_1000340_pt1 | contig 17796 bp, 8 predicted proteins | sample LakMenEpi21Jun10_FD_150721 | JGI IMG/M metagenome (GOLD analysis project Ga0208085, IMG submission 150721) | Freshwater microbial communities from Lake Mendota, WI - 21JUN2010 deep hole epilimnion (SPAdes) | ecosystem: Environmental > Aquatic > Freshwater > Lentic | place: Lake Mendota, Madison...
GCTAATGTCCGTCTCGCCAAATTCGCGAAGTACGGCGATGGTTCGAGCGCTTTGGCATCAAGCGAAGGATCAAAAGGAACTTGCCCGCCAAGTCGTTTTAGATTGGTTCTCCCAAGCTGCCAAAGTCGACTACTCGCCAAGCGTTGAATTAAACGCTATTTCAGACGAAACCCTTACCTTTGCCAACGCACTTTTTGAAGTGATTGAGGATAAAGAAGGTTCGGACCGAACCTTCGACGCCATCTTGGACCACAATCCACAGATTGCTAAAACCTATCTTAATACCCTATTGCGACATGACATCTCCCGACTACGCAATGCCGCTTTGAGACGAACCATCAACTCGATCGATGAGTTGAATTTCACTCCCATCGACATGAGCGTCCTGCTGGGCGTCGCCTCGACCCTGCAGTTCGACCAGGAAAAAGTCGATGCTCTGGTCGGGATGCTAAAAAAGAAACTCGATGAACCTCAAGAGATCGACATGCTAGTTTTGGTCTCGATGGGGGATTTCCTACTGTCCAAAAGAGCCACTCCGGAGGCTCTTGCTGTCTACAAGCGGATCGTTGAGAAAGACCCCAAAAATCCCACCGCTTTGAATAATATCGCCAATATTCTCATCGAGACATCCCCAGACAATGCCCAAGAGGCGCTCGGTTACATCGAACGTGCCGTCGCCATCTTGCCCAATAATGCGGTCCTCTTGGATACGCAAGGCACCGTGCTGATCATGCTCAAACGCTATGAAGAAGCAGCCCAAGCCCTAAGCGTCGCGACCAAAGCCGGCGGGGATCCCCGCTCGGCTCTCCATTGGTACATCGCCCTGATCAATGCTGGGAAAACCCAAGAAGCAGAAAAAGTCAAACCGATGATCGATCGAAAAAGTCTTCGCGACGTCTATCTGCTCCCCGAAGACAAAGCAGCACTCGAGAAACTCTAAGCAGCCCTCATAACCAGACCGGCTCTGGCCGCTTAAGCTCCGAATTTGCCCAAGCGTCCTGCATTGGCTAGAGCTAAGGTCATCAAGTACTGGGCTTCAAAGTGCCCCAACCCACCGGTAATGCAGGTCGTTTCGTTGAACGTGCTGTGGGGGTCCGGACGGCAGCAGTCGGAAACCAGCAACGTGGGGACCGGATGCCACGAGTGGCTCTTTAAGTAGCTAGGTGTGCTGTGATCTCCGGTGACAATCAAAACGTTCGGGTTGAGTTTTTGAATCCGACCGAGCACCGCATCGAGCTCCTCGATCCGAGCCACTTTTTCGGAGAAATTCCCATCCTCTCCGGTGCTGTCGGTGTACTTAAAGTGCAAGAAAAAGAAATCGTATCGGTCCCAGTTCGCAGCCAGCTCGTCGATTTGCTCTTCCAGACTCTGCGCATTGCCCACGATGTCCATCCCGACAAGTCTGGCCAGTCCTTTGTACATCGGGTACACAGCGATCGCCGCGGCCCGCAATCCATAGACCTCTTGGTAGGACGGAAGTTGCGGTTTGGCCGCAAACCCGCGCATGGTGTGAAAGTTCGCCTTGGGATGACCCGCCAAAATCAACTTCGCTTGGCGTAAGAATTCCTTGGCCACCTCGGCGGTTTTCTGGCTCTGAGGATTCTGTGCGACGGGCTCTAGAGCCTTCACGCCGGTCATCTGAGGGTCGGTATCGGCAACATTGCCCCCGAGTCCTTCTCCCCGAAAAACGACCACAAAACGATGCTCCTTGACCGGCTCGACAAAGATCTCAATACCCGGAATCTGGATCTTCCGGAGCGAAATCGCAAGGGGCGCACTTTCCTGACTGCTGATCCGGCCCGCTCGGCGGTCGGTGATCCGATCCTGATCGTCGATCGTGCAAAAATTGCAACGGATCGCCACGTCCTGTGGCTGCAACTCAAAGCCGATCCCAGTAGCCTCCAGAGCACCCCGACCGATCAGGTATCGAAGAGGGTCGTAACCAAAAAGAGCCAAGTGACCCGGTCCGCTCCCGGGGGCGATCCCTGGCTTGACCGGAATGCTCGCCCCTTGAACCCCCAAGCTGGCCAACGCGTCCAAATGAGGTGTTTTGGCCGTCTCAAGCTCGGTCAATCCACCTGGCTGCATCGGCAATCCACCGAGCCCATCGGCCACCAACATCACAATTTTACTGCCGTTATCCAACTGCAATTCTCGCGTCAACGTATGAATATCCATCGCCTTTTTGAAACTCCAAATACTGCGGGGGAATCGAAATGGTCTAAACCCTAGAGAACGACAGATTGTTTAGCAAATCTCCGGGTATTCACAAGATGGAGCAGAGCTCTAGACTGTTCGATTCCCCCGCGAGCAGTTACCCTAATAGGCTTCAAACGGTGGGGTTTCTCTTCGTTTGGCAACCTTCGAACGCAACTTCGAATCCTTCGTTCTCCAAATCGCACAATCTGTATGAGCCATCCGAATTTCTTGAGCCAAACTGCCCGATGGAGCCTCGCGACGATCCTGATCGTCGTTTCCCTAAGCCTGCCTGAGAGTCTCCGAGGTGCCCAGGACAACGAGGCCAACAAGGCCAACACCTTGGGGATCTCCAAAACCCAACCCGACTCTGGACCCTTTGTAAAACTCGCCGACGATGCGTTCATGGTACCCTATTCCCATGCCGTCGAAGGAACCGAAGTGAGTTTTGAAATGATCCCAATCCCCGGAGGTAAAGCCACCATCGGATCGCCCGATGAACAACCCGGACGCAGCCAAGACGAAGGCCCCGAGTTTACCGTCCAAGTCGAACCGTTCTGGATGGCAAAAACCGAGCTGACTTGGGCCGAATACAAAACATTCCTCAAAACCTACGACATCTTTAAACGACTCTCCCGCCAAGGTGTCCGCAAGGCCTCAGGGCTCGACCAAGCCGACGCGATCACCATCCCCACGCCTCTGTACGAACCGAGTTTTACTTACGAGTTCGGCGATGATCCTCAACAACCCGCCGTGACCATGACCCAATACTCGGCCAAACTCTACACCCAATGGTTAAGCGGGCTCACTGGCACGCAATACCGTCTGCCTAGCGAAACGGAGTGGGAGTACGCGGCCCGCGCAGGAACCACTACGGCTTATTCATTCGGAGACGACCCCGCAGAGCTCGATCAATATGCGGCTTTTGCCGACAATAGCCCCGACGGAGCCCCCAAAGTCGGTAGCAAGAAACCGAATCCTTTTGGGCTCCATGACATGCACGGGAGCGTCTGGGAATGGACTCTCGACCACTATGCAACCGATAGCTATTCAGGTCGTCAAGGCAAAACGCTCAGCGCATCGGAATCGCTCGTGATGCCTAAAGAAAAAAGCTCCCGATGTGTACGCGGCGGTGGATGGCAAGACCCTCCTGAACGCCTACGATCCGCCGCGCGGCTCGGCTCCGACGACAAAGTCTGGAAAGACGCCGATCCAAACGTTCCCAAAAGCCCTTGGTGGTTTACCGATGACCCAGCTCGCATGGTCGGCATGCGATTGGTCCGATCGGCAAACCCCTTGCCCCAAGAAGATCTCAAAAAGATCTGGGGTGTCGACCATAACGAGATCAACGAGGATGTCCTGTTTCGACTCGAAGAAGGGCGTGGAGCGATCGGGATTTCCGTTCCTGAGCTTCTGCAAGACTTCAAACGCAAGAAGTAAAAACGTAACCTAGTCTTCAGTAAAGAGAGCCAACGTTATGAGTGCACAAGCACAATCTGCTTCCGGTTTTCAGTGGGATTGGAACCTACCAAGGCTGTTTATTCGACGATGCAGGGAGAAAGGTGCTCAGCTAAAAGTCGCCGATTCCTCCGGTGTCAAACTCTCCGGAAACGATCTGCTCCTGCGAACTTTAGCCCTCAAACGCATCATCGATCGCGAGGTCTTGCAAACCCGCTTCAAAGGGCTCGAGGAAAAACAGGTCGGGGTACTGCTCCCACCAACCGTCCCGGCCGTCGTGGTCAATATGGCTCTGACCCTCTCACGACGCGTTGCAGTCAACCTGAACTACACCGTCTCTGAGTCCATCATCAACCGATGCATCGAACAAGCCCAGATCAAGCACGTTCTGACCAGTCGCAAAGTCATGGAAAAGTTGGGCATGAATCTCGACGCCCAAGTCGTCTACCTCGAAGACCTCAAAGAAAAAGCCACCCTAGCCGACAAAATCGTCGCTTTCACGCAATCGAAATTCATTCCCGAATCAATCCTGGCCCGACAATTCCAACTCCACAAAAATAAACCCGATGATCGTCTGACCATTATCTTCACCTCGGGCTCGACCGGGGTGCCCAAAGGGGTCCCGCTGTCCTTCAACAACATCGCCTCGAACGTCCAAGGCTTCGATGCAACCATCCACGTGCGCCCCGAAGACTGCTTTTTGGGAATTCTCCCGTTCTTCCATTCCTTTGGATACACAGGCACGCTCTGGGCCGTCGGTAGCCTGCCATGCTCGGGGGCTTTCCACTACAACCCCCTGGAGCCCAAGCAGATCGCCAAGCTGATCGAGACTTACAAATGCACCATCGTCCTAGGGACCCCCACGTTCCTGCGAGGTTTCATCAAACGCATCGAACCCGAGCAATTCAAAACCGTCGATGTCGTCGTCGTCGGCGCTGAGAAAATGCCCATCCCACTAGCCCAAGCCTTCGAAGAGCGATTCGGAGTGCGACCCATCGAAGGGTACGGAACGACCGAACTGAGCCCCGTCGTGGCCGTCAACGTCCCCCCGAACCGCGCTCGACCCGACCAAGCCAACAACAGCCTTCGAGAAGGATCCGTCGGCAAACCCATTCCTGGCGTTCAAGCCCGAACCGTCTCGCTCGATGACCACTCGATCGTTCTTGGGCCGAACCAAACAGGAATGATCGAAATCTCTGGACCGAACGTCATGTCCGGTTATCTCAATCAACCCGAACTGACCGCCAAAGTCATGAACAACGGTTGGTACATTACCGGAGACGTCGGACTGGTCGATTCCGACGGTTATATCCACATCACGGGCCGAGAAAGCCGCTTCTCCAAAATCGGCGGCGAAATGGTACCTCACATCCAAGTCGAAGAAGAAATCAATAAAATCGTCGGAGGAGACGAAGACATCCTGACATTGGCCGTAAGCAGTGTCCCGGATGAAAAGAAAGGGGAGAAGCTCATCGTTCTTTATACCCAACTCCCCGAAGAGCCCTCGGCCATCGTCAAGAAACTCATCGAAGCAGGACTTCCCTCGATCTACGTACCAGGTATCGATGGCTTCATCCAAGTCGATGCGATCCCGATCCTGGGTACCGGGAAACTCGATCTGCGCGGCTTGCAAAAGCTCGCCTTGGAAAAAAACTCAAGCGACTGACTGAGTCAGACCCGCGCAAATATACCCATGAATTAAATCCACTTGAAAAGGATTCATCCCATCGATGCAACACGCTCCCGACGAATCGCAAGAATCCTTCGACTCCAAGTCGCTCCTGGCCGATCACTCGTTCTGGGGGATCGCTGTCACCCAATTCCTCGGCGCGTTCAACGACAACCTCTACAAGCAACTCATGCTCCTGATGGCCATCGGCGGGATCGGAGCGATGAACAAAGACGATCGCCAAGGCTGGGCGACCCTGGCTTTTTCCCTGCCGTTTGTCCTGCTCAGCGGGCTGGCCGGCTACCTTTCAGACCGATACAGCAAAACCAAAATCATTGTTCTTTGCAAGATTGCCGAGATCGCCATTACCCTCCTGGCAGTCCTGGCATTTTGGCTCTACGGGAACCTCGGCGACTATGGAACTTGGACCGTCCTGATCCTCATGGGGGTCCATAGCACCTTCTTCGGGCCGGCCAAGTACGGGATTCTCCCGGAGCTCTTTACCCACAAGCATCTCCCGAGAGCCAATGGCCTGATTCTTATGTCCACCTTCCTTGCCATCATCCTCGGGGTGGTCTTGGCCGGAGCGATCAAGGATCTGCTGGTGATCAAGAACGCAGAAGGCCAAGAGGACTACAGCCGTCTGTGGATCGGTTCATTGGCCTGTTCGATGGTGGCTTTGATCGGTACGGTGACATCCCTGCTGATTCGCAAGACGCCGGCGGTGCAACCTCAAGCCCGATTCGAATTCGCCGACTCGATCGTTCCCTCGCCGGTCCGAACACTCCTCGCCCAAGACCGCCCATTGCTCCTGGCATTGGTCGTCTCGAGCGTCTTTTGGCTCGTCGGCGGACTGGTCATGCCGGTTGTAAACCGTTTGGGAAAAGACCAGTTGCAACTCCAGTCAGATACCAAAACAAGCATCCTTACCGGCGGACTTGCGATCGGAATCATCCTAGGGGCTGTAGGTGCAAACCTGGTGCTTAAAGGTATTCGCAAGGACAAGCAGGTCACCCTCGGGGTGCTGATCATGATCCTCGCCATGGGAGCCTTGAGCCTTTGGACACCCAACGGTGGACTTTTTCTAGGCTACACAGGTGCCCTCATCGGTTTGATTGTCATGGGCATCGGTGCGGCGATCTTCGTGATCCCCTTGCAAGTCTTCCTGCAAGAGCGCCCCCCGGCGGAACTCAAAGGGCGATTGATCGGCACGATGAACTTTGCAAACTTTGTAGGAATACTTCTGGCCGGTCCGATCTACCAGATCCTCGTAAGCATCGCCGGTTCGATGGCCTGGCCAGTTTCAGCGGTCTTTGCGATGATGCTCGTGATGCTCCTGCCCATCCTTTTTTTCTACCGCTTGCCGAAACTGTAGATCGCTCTTGGCGCCTATGCAAAACTATCGCGACAGCGAAGCGTATTTCGAACGCTGGTCCTGGTTCCTTAAACTCGAATCCGACGCCGAACGCGAACGACTCGCCTCACGACGCACCACCCGCAAAGCGCGAGGAATGTCCGATCGTTCGATGGAGGCCCAAGGCGATACGCTCATGCATATGGTCATCGCCGACGACCGCACAGGACTCGGGGGACGAACCATCGTCAACTTTGTCAAACGCGAAAGAAAACAGATTCTTCCTTGGAACCGCTTCCGGGTCGGATCGCCGGTCGTCGCCTCCGATGAACAGACACTCATGGATGTCGCAAACGGGCTCGTCTGCGGACGTACCTCCTCGAGCATCGAAGTGGTCTTCGATGAATGGCCCGAAGGTCACTTCTTTCGACTCGAGCTCTCGGCAGATGAGGTCACTCGCAAACGCCAGCAGACCGCCATGCTCCATGCGCTCGACGGTCGAGGACGCATCGCGCAGTTCCGAGGTATTCTGATCGAAGATAAACCGCCAGAGTTTTTCCCCATCAAGGACCTCGAAGCGGTCCGAGCAGACCTCTCGGAGTCCCCTTTGAACCCTTCGCAGCACGATGCGATCCTGCATGCTCTGAGCGCCAAGGACCTAGCCATTATCCATGGGCCTCCAGGGACTGGGAAAACCACCACGGTGGCTCATTTGATCCGACAAGCCGTCCTCGATGGGCAGAGAGTGCTAGCCTGCGCTCCGAGCAACACCGGCGTCGACAACCTGCTGGAAAAACTCGTGGGCTTGGGGCTCAACGCCATCCGCATCGGACACCCGGCTCGGGTCCTCGAATCCCTCCAGGAACACACCCTGGATTACTTGGTCGATGCCGACCCCGCGATGAAAGTGGTCCGCGAAATGCGACGCGAAGCAGATCTGCTAACAACCAAAGCGGGCCGCTGGACACGCGCCAAGCCGATGGCAGGCGCACGCGACGACCTCAAGCAAGAATCGCGTCGGCTACGGGCCGATGCCAAACTCTTCGAAGAGCAAATCATCAACACCAAACTCGATCGCGCAAGTGTCATCTGTGCGACGACCAACTACGATCCAGAAATCCTCGGCAATAGAACCTTCCAACTCGGCGTTATCGATGAAGCTTGCCAAAGCACCGAACCGGGCTACTGGCCCGTGATCCTTCGCGTCGATCGCTTGATCCTAGCCGGGGACCATTGCCAATTACCACCGACGGTGCTGAGCAACCAAGCCCAGCTCGAAGGCCTCTCGATGAGCATGATGGAAAGACTCGTCGGACGCTGGGACAAACTCGCCACCCGACAGTTGACCGTCCAGTACCGCATGCATCATAAGATCATGGAGTTCCCATCCGAGCACTTCTACGACGACTCGCTCGTCGCTGACCCCAGCGTGGCAAACCACTCTCTTGCCGATCTTCCCAACTTCAATGCCGAAACCATCGGCTCCGAACCTGTCCTCTTTGTCGATACCTCTGGAGCCGATTGGACCGAGCAACTCGATCCCAACGGGGAGAGCAAACTCAACCCCAATGAAGCCAACTGGATCCTCCAACAAGTCGATGCGCTGCTCGAAGCAGGACTGCCTCCCGAACAGATCGCCGTGATCGCTCCTTATTCGGCCCAAGTCCGCTTGCTCAGAGATCGCTGCAGCAGCAACGACGTCGAAATCGATACCGTGGACGGTTTTCAAGGACGAGAAAAGGAGGTCGTCCTGATCAGCTTGGTCCGTTCGAACTCCGAGGGCGAAGTCGGTTTCCTGGCCGATACCCGACGTATGAACGTCGCGATGACCCGTGCCAAAAGAAAACTCATGGTCATCGGCGATGGGGCAACCCTAGGCCGAAACGCATTCTTCAAAAAATGGATCGAGCACACCGAATCCCAAGGCTTCTACAAATCTATTTGGGAATTTAGTCCTTGGCAGTAAGCTCCGTGACCAAACGTGTCACGGAACCATGCGATAACCTACACGTTCGAACCCCCGTTGGTTCGCGCCCGATAGCTATCGATTGAGGACACTCCCGATGCCCAAGAAAAAATCCAAAGCCGATCAAAACCCGGGTCTCCCGTTCCAAACGGTCAGCCAACTATCGTTCCTAGGCTGGAGTCAACCGATCCTCCACTCGGCGATCGATTATCTGCTAGAACGCTATGCGGATTCAAATGCTTGGGATATGGACCGTGTGCTCCTGGTGCTGCCGGGCTCTATGGCAAGCCGACGGCTCCAAGTCCTCATGGCCCAACGCGCCGCACGCGAGCGGCTGATCCTCAGGCCACCGAGGTTCCTGACCCTCGGGAAACTTCCCGAGGAACTCTATCGAGCCAAACTCCCGTTTGCTTCCGAGTTGACCCAAGTCATGGCTTGGGTCCAAGTCCTTCGGTCCACTCCTTCAGCCCAACTCCAACCCCTGCTTTTTGAGGTTCCTGCACAGGAACAACTCGGCGTTTGGATGGACCTGGCCAAGCTCCTCGGCTCGCTTCACCGCGAACTGGCTTCGGATCTTCTCGACTTCAAAGATGTCGCAGAGAAACTCGCAGGTACCGTCGAGGAACCGCGTTGGAAAATCCTGGCCTTGCTCCAGCGTAAGTACCTTGATGTCCTACACGAAGCGGGCCTTTGGGATATCCAATCCGCACGCCGATTCGCCTTGGAACACGGCGAAGTGGCGGAGGTCCAGCACGAAGTCGTCTTGCTCGGTACGGTGGACCTGAACCGTGCCCAACGGCAGTTCCTTGCAGCCATCGGACCAAAAGTCCAAGTCCTCATCGGAGCCCCCGAGTCGTTCGCAGAAGGGTTTGATCGAGACGGTACACTCCGCTCCTCGTTTTGGCAGAACCTGCAAATACCGATCGACCAAGATCAAATCCATGTTCGCACCTCGGCGGTTCAAGCAGCCCACGAACTGGCCGTGCAGTTGGCCAAACTAGGCGACTCCCGTTCGGTCCGCGATATCACCATCGGGGTGCCCGATCCGAGCCTCGTCCCGGCACTCCAAGAAACGCTTGCCCAGTACCAAGTCGCCTTGCGCTACGGACCGGGCAGCCCCATCTTCGGCACTCCACCGATGAAGGTCCTCTATGCGATCGAGGAGTACCTGCGAGACCCCAACGTCCAGAACTTCTCGAACCTTATACGCATCCCATGGATCGAATCCTGGCTACAGGTACACGCGCGCCTTGCCCCCAGACCAGAGGATCCACAATCCTCAAATGGCCAATTGCCTGCGGCTTTTCTACCACGGATCGACGAGTACCTGCAAAAGACCCTTTTGCGAAGCGTTTGGGTACCCCAATGGCCCGAAGCGGCCAATCGCGATGTCTTTGTCGCGGTCGTCGAAGCCTTGGATCGATGGCTCGAACCCCTGCGCAGCGGAAAACGAACCCTCGACGCTTGGGCCCATCCCCTGCGACAACTCTTCCTGGATCTATCGGAACTCGAATCGGTCGACCGAAACGAACCGGTCGGCCATCTGATCCTCAGGGGATGTCGCGAGATCAATGCCGTGTTGGATCGTTTAGCGAATATTCCACCCAAGCTGAATCTTCAAATCGAGCTTCCCGAAGCCCTCGCCTGGCTGCAACAACAGCTTCAAGGTGTCCAGATTCCTCCCCTTGCCGATGACGCTGCCATCGAAATGCTCGGTTGGCTCGACGTTGCACTCGACGATGCACCAGTCCTGATGATGACAGGATTGCACGACGGTGTGGTCCCCGAAAGCGTCAACTCCGACGCGTTCCTCCCGAATCGCCTCCGAAGCGAACTCGGGCTGCTCGACAACGCACGGCGTTTTGCCCGAGATGCCTACGTCATGATGGCATGCTTGCACACCCGTGAGCAAGTCGAATTCATCATGAACCGATTCAGCTCCAACTCCGATCCACTGACCCCAAGCCGTCTGATGATGGCTGTGCCGACCGATCAACTCCCCGATCGGGTGGCCAAACTCATCTCCGAACAAGACGCATCGGTGGAGCTTGCCTCGGGCTGGCAGTCGCGACCCGTGCAGTCGGATATTCAGATCCCCAGACCCGACCCCACCAAGCGCCTCGGGGCGATGGCCGTAACGGACTTCACCAAATACAGCGAATGTCCCTACCGCTTCTACTTAAAGAAACTCTGCAAGGCTAGTCCCGTCGAGCATCTGCGACTCGAACTCGACGGCGGAGGTTTCGGAGACATGATCCACAGCGTTCTCGAAGGCCTCAAAGATTCGCCCGTCGCCGAGTCGATCGACCCCGAACAGATCGACGCATGGTTATCCAGCGCGCTGGACGCCTGGGTCAAAAATCGATTTGGTTCCGCCCTACCACCGGCGCTTGTCGTCCAGGTCGAACAAGCCAAATTGCGGCTTGGGGAATTCTCCAAACATCAAGCTGCCTGGGCCGCACAAGGCTGGAGAATCAAACACATCGAACACCATGTCGATCGTTCCAACGGCATCGTCTGGAAACTACCGCACGGACAGATGGTCATCCACGGTCGCATCGACCGAATCGATGTGAACGAAAAGACCGGGGAGGTGGCCGTTTGGGATTACAAGACCGGAGATACCACCGAGGAGCCCCGAAAAAATCACCTTCGCAAAACCCCCAACCAAGAAGACCAGTGGACCGATTGGCAACTCCCTCTCTATGGTCTGCTCATCGAGACCCTCGGCTATATGGATCCGAGCCAAGTCCAATTCGGATATATCCTTTTGCCAAAAAACATCGCCGAAACGAAATTCCTCTCGGCAAATTTCTCCGCCCAAGAGCACCGCAGCGCGATCGAGTCGGCCAAAGCGATCGCCGATCGGGTGCTTCAAGGTCAATTCTGGCCACCGAGCGATGATATTCCTATGGAGTGGGATGATTATCGATTCATCACACAGCGCACGGTCGTCAGGCCCTGGGATTCCGATTTGGAACAGCAGCCTATAAACGGTCCGGCAGACGACCAGGCAAACGACCAAGCAGAACCTCAGGCGACGCAAGCTCCCAAGCTTAAGGGAATTCCAGCCAAACGTATCCCAGAACCGATCCTCCCAAAGATGATCCAAGTCGAGCCTGTGCATGCCGAAGGCACGCCGCTCGAGGAGTGGTTTCAACCGAGCATGATCCTCGCTTCAGCCGGCACCGGAAAAACCTATCAGCTCGCCTCCCGCGCGCTGCGGTTGCTCTTTACCGATCAACCCCTCGATTCGATCCTGGCGACGACCTTCACCCGTAAAGCCGCTGGCGAAATCCTGCATCGGATCCTCGAATGGCTCTCCGATGCAAGCCGCACACCCCAAGGGCTCCATCGCGTCGAGTCGATCATCGCGCCGATGAAGATTTCCCAAGCCCATGCGCGCTACCAGCTCTCGCGATTGTGCTCCCACCTGCATCGATTCCGCGTAAGTACCCTCGACAGCTTTTACTCCCAGTTAGCTAAATCCTTCGCGCTGGAACTCAAACTCCCACCAGGCTGGACCCTGGTCGATACCGCACAGGAACATATCCTCATCCGCGATGCAGTCACGCAACTCTTCGATAGCATCGACCATCAGCAACTTAGAACTTTGGTCTACCAACTCTCCAAAGGCATGGCCGTACGTGGCGTTCGCGTTGAAGTCGAAAATCTCATCACCGATGCCTACGAGTTGTACCGCCAAGCCCCCGAGGAAGCTTGGGCAAAGATCCAGGTCCCCAAAGGTCCCGATCCAGAGCAAGTCCTTCAAGCGACCAGAGCCCTCGAATCCCTCGAACTCAAGAACACCCGACAGCAGGAAGCAAAAAACAAAGCGCTCGCCGCATTTCGCTCCGAACAGTGGGACGATTTTCTAGGGTTGACCATCGTGTCTGCCTGCTTAGACTCCCAGCCAGTCTACTACAAGGCAGACATCGATCCGCAGTTGGTCAATCTTCTGAGAACCCTGCTGGCCAAGGCCAAGACCGAGTTCCTGACCATCCGAAAAATTCAAAATGATGCCTCCCACAGTTTGCTCAAGGAGTACCATCGCACGCTCGAGAAACTCAAACAAACCAGGCGGGTCGTGACCTTTTCAGATATCGCCGAACGACTCGCCCAGTGGATGCGATCGCTGCTCGAGGAACAGCAAAAAACGGGCGACCAAGGTCCTTTGCCACAGATGCAAAGCATCAGCCATCGCATGGATAGCTCCATCGATCACTTGCTCTTGGACGAATTTCAAGACACATCGCCCAACCAATGGCAAATTCTCAAGCCCTTCGCTGAGGCGATCGTATCCCAAAAGGCCAAGGGCTCGAAGCGAACCTCGTTTTTCGTCGTCGGCGATACCAAACAAGCCATCTATGCTTGGCGAGGTGGAGTCTCGGAAATCCTCGAATCGGTAGGCGAACAGGTTCAGAACATCAAGCAGCAAAAGCTCTCCGAGAGTTTCCGTAGCTCTCCGGTGATTATGGAGTTTGTCAACAAGGTTTTCCATGGACTGGCGAAACATCCCAATTACCTCGCAGAAGACAGCACCAAACGGACCGAGGACATGCAACACCCAGTCGTCTCGGCTTGGGTCGATCGTTATTTCATCGACCATTCCACCGCGAAAACCGACCTGCTGGGCGTCGTCGAATTCTGGAATGCCCAAGACCGTACCCCTGAGGTCCCAACCCCAACTGCGACGCAAGTGCCACCCATAGACGCCTCGACGGTCGATTCGGCCGGCAAAGACTCGGCCGGCAAAGACTCCCGGGCCAAGCGGACCGTCCAGACCGATATCGATTTGGACATCGCCGATGCGATCGCCCAGTTGCATCGACGAAGCGATCGAATCACCATCGGAGTCCTCACGCGGACCAATGCCGATGTGGCCAAGATGATTTCGCTTCTTCGCGATCGTGGGGTTGAGGCTAGCCAAGAAGGGGGCAACCCCCTGACCGATACAGCACCGGTGCTGGTGATCCAAAGTGCGCTCAAGCTTGCCGAACACCCAGGGGACTCCCTCGCTTATTTCCATACGATCCACTCACCCTTGAAATCGTTCTGGAATCAAGAGACCTTAAGCGATGCTGCAAGCATCTCGACGGATCTTCGCGATCGACTCGATACGCTGGGCTTCGGTCGAACCGTCAGCGCGATGGTCAACCATCTTGCACCCTTTTGCACCGGCCGCGATCAGGAGCGATTGCTGCAATTGATCGACGAAGCGTACCGATTCGATGCCGCCAAGCAGACGTTGGTCCATGAGTTTGTCGATCGACTCGCCAGTACGCGCGTCGCTACTCAATCCGAAAGCGTCGTGCGCGTGATGACCATCCACCAATCCAAAGGACTCGAATTCGATGCGGTTTTTATTCCTGCAATCGACCAACCGATCGTTCGCCAAGCACCGCGACTGATCGCCATGCGCGACACTCGCACCGGTCCACCGATCAGTATCCTGCGGAATGTCAATCGAAGTCTCTATCCGTATTTGCCAATCGAGTGGCAGGTCGCCTGCCAAGAAGCGAGCTACCAGCAACTGGGCGAAGCCCTATGCTTGTTTTACGTAGCCCTGACGCGTGCTCGCCATGCGCTCTACCTCTATGCGAGCCCCAACAAGAATCCCGTCAAGCAATGGGGCTCTGCTCTCCACTCGGTATTCGCCAACGATCAAAACTCCAATGAGCCAGGCGTGATGCTCTATCGCCATGGCACGCCCGATTGGGTTGAAAAGCAAGCACCTGCGATCTTGTCGCCCCAACCAGAAACCGATACCAACCCAACCGAGACGGCCCCGCTGCGGCTGGAGCTCAGACTCGAAGACACCTTGCTGCGAAACCCCCAATGGATCGCTCCGAGCCAGCAGATCAAGCCCGCGACGCTCGAGTCGCTTGTCGGTTACTGGAAACCCGATGACAACGCAGCGACGGTAATCGGCAAAGTGATCCATCGCTGGTTTGAAGAAGTTCGGACGTGGATCGAGGATTTTCATCCAGACAAAAATCAGTTGCTCAGCATCGCTGCAAGCGCGCTGACCAAGGACGAGATGATGCAGTTGCAACTCGAACAACAGGTCAAGCGATTTCTTCGATACTGCGAATCTCCCGAAATACGAAAAGTCTTCAGCAAAAAACGTTATGAAGCTTGGCACCAACCGGCCCCCCTACAACTCGATGTGACGAATGAACGCAGATTCCTCGTCTCCATCGATAGTCAGTTGATTCGAGGTGTCATCGATCGGTGCGTATTGGGGTGGGATCAAGACCGAGTGGTTCGAGCCGAGATCATCGATTACAAGACCGACACGAAACCCGCGGGTCTTGATGTACCCACTTGGCTTGCCCAACGACAAGAACACCATGCTTCTCAACTTCAGATCTATCGTAAGGTGCTGTGCAAGCAGTTTTCGTTGCACCCCGAGATGGTACAAGTAACACTCGTGCTGCTGAACGAAGAGCAGATCGTTGACGTTTGATTTCCCAAACGCCTTTGCCGTCTTAGTGCAACTGGGAATACAGCAGCAGATTGATCCCGATGCGGAATGCATCTTCTCGCACGTACCCTCGGCATTGAAGGGAATGCTTGCTTTCCATCGCACAACTCAAGTCGTTGGGTGAAAACAAAACAATGATCCGATCGTTCCATTCCAACGCCTCGATCTCGGCGGGCCCCTCCCGCTTGGCTTTGGCCAAGTCCACATCGCCTCGACCCGGATCGACCAGGCTCACGTTGCGAAGGTCGTATCCGCCGGGGCCATCTTTGAGGAACAAGGGGTGGTCGGCCGGTAGAAGTTGCCATTTGGCATCTGGGAACAACTTGCTGAATTCCTCGCGCATCGATTTGGTGAATTCCTCAGATCCGCAAATGGAGTCCCCGAGGACCATCCCACCATTGATGAAATGGTTGCGTAGTCCATCTTGTTCGGCTTGTGAAAAAGCGAATTTGTTCCGGCCGTGGATATAAACAAGCGGATACTTTTCAAGGTCGGGACTTGAGGCTGAGAGCTTGGGCGTCTTGGGATCGACCATCGCTTTGGTTTCCCTGCGAAAGACCTCGATGAGGTTGCCTAGGGCTTTCGGGGTTTCGTCCCCACCGCCGCTGTGCATGATCTTTGGCAAGGTCAAGGTTCCTCGTTCGAGGACCTGGCGATTCAAATCGCTTTGAACGATCTGGACCGCCTCGAGTTTGTCTTTGAGTTCACGGCCCGTGGCATAGGCTACGACATTGAGGCCAACTTTGACCGCATTGTCCAGCTCCGTAGAAACGACCTTGGAATACTGAGGTTTCGCTCCATAAGGTTTCGAGAGTTCCCAGCGGCAAGTCAGGCTTATCGGGCTGTAGATGACGCTGGTTTTACAACAAGCGTCGATGCCGTAGAGCCAAAATCCTTCGGGCAACGCACCCGGATCGAGTCTCGCCTCGGCGCTCCAAACAGGGTGGTTCGGTGGTAGCTTTTGGAAAGGTTTGTCAAAGATCATCTCCATTTCACGACGGAACGAGACGTCGAAGGCCGCTCCGTTGCAGCCGTCTTGGGAACAGGCTTCGGCGAAGATAAATCCACCTTGGTCCACATAGTCCTTGAGCATCTTGCGTTGCTGGGCCGAAAGAACAAACTCGTCGCTACCGCTGATGAAAAGGACCGGGGTCTCAAGCAGGTCGACAAGACTAGCCCGTTGAAGACGGAGCGTTTGCCATGCAAGGTCCCGTTTCCATGCCAATTCGATATGCCCTGTGAGGTGCTGAATACTTCGCCTGTGGCGATTCCAATCCCGACTGCTCGGTTCGGGGGAATGTTGCAAGTGGCCGATGACCACTTGGCGCTTGCCTTTGCTCAGAAACAGCAGAGCCATCGCCCGGGCCGCCTGAGGATTCAGCGCCCCGGAGCCTTGGGTGACTCCCATGAGCCGAGAGTTTTTGGGACCGACGATTGCGTCGCATCCCTCACGGTACCAATCGTGCTCGCCGATGAATCGCTGTCCTGTAAGCCGTCCGACCCGCTCGAGTCCGTACATGTAGTACAGATACCAGTCGCCGTAACCAGGATTCTGGGTCACGGAAAAGTTCTTCGCGAGCCAATCCAGAGATTTCTCTAGATCGTATTCCTGTCGACCGCCGGGGCTACAGCACTGGATCAGGTTGCCTTGCGCACTTGCGTCCTGCGTGGCCGCAGAATCCTCGAGGATCAGCATCGATGCGATCCCGGCACACGTCATGCTGCCCCGCGGTTTGGGCTCTCCTGGGTATCCCCAGGTCCCCGAGTTATTCATTTTCTCTAGCCAGTATCTCCGACCGTTTTGGATCACCTGAGCAGGGATCTCGATCCCGATACGGCTGGCTTCCCACAAGGCCAAAACAGCGAATTGGGAATTCGATTCGTCCGAAGCGCCTCGGTCCTGGCGATAAGCCCACCCGCCATCGTCTTGTTGGGCCTGGACCAACCACTGGACATCTCGTTCGATCAATGCTCGGTCCCGACCCGGTTCGGCCGCACACATCGCCATGGCCTGCAAACTCGCTTCGTAAACCTGCATGGGCCTTTCGCCCCGAATGTAATCCAAAGCACGAGCGACTTCAGGATCGCTCGGCTTGCGACCTGCGCTGAGCAAGGCCAGGACGACCAAGCTCGTCAGGCCGGTGTTCTGGTCCTGATGGCCCTGCCAAGCACCTACAGGTCCATCCTTGGCTTGGCGATTTTGCGTACGACGAAAGTACTGAAGCAGTTCGTCGATCGCTTGTTGCACATCCGCCGGGGTCACGGAGTCCTGTCCCAATGTGCTAGCCGGACTTGTGCAAACGCTCACCAAAGAGACTAGGCAAGTACAGATCCAGGCCAGCAAACGTTTGGGGCTCAAGTCGTGCGACCTAGCTCTGTTTCGATAAGGCAGTTGTTTGGTGTTCATGGGCGAAGCATTTAGCAGAGGGGTGGCTCTTCAGGTAAACCTCTTGATCGACCGACCCTTCATGATAGCTTAGATTCGATCACTGTTGAGGTTGGCGATCAAGGCATTGACCACCAAATACCTGAACCACGGAACACACGGAACACACGGAAAAAAGGCCCTTCCGTGTGTTCGGTGTGTTCCGTGGTTTTATCCCCGGCACTTCCGTGTGTTCGGTGTGTTCCGTGGTTTTATCCCCGGCACTTCCGTGTGTTCGGTG
>Ga0208085_1000344_pt1 | contig 17626 bp, 14 predicted proteins | sample LakMenEpi21Jun10_FD_150721 | JGI IMG/M metagenome (GOLD analysis project Ga0208085, IMG submission 150721) | Freshwater microbial communities from Lake Mendota, WI - 21JUN2010 deep hole epilimnion (SPAdes) | ecosystem: Environmental > Aquatic > Freshwater > Lentic | place: Lake Mendota, Madison...
CTAGGGCCGTAATGCTCCCCAGTGTTCGAATACAGGATCTCCTCGATGATGAAGAGAATCGTCGGCGAGGACATATTACCGTAGTTGGCTAATGTTCGACGGGATGCGGAGAGCTTCGTTTCATCCAACCCCATCGCCTTATCGACCGAATCGAGAATTCTGGGGCCTCCAGGATGGACAACCCATTGTCGAATGTCGTCTATGGAAATTCCCAGTCCTGCAAGCCAAGCTTCGATAGGCTCTTTTAGCCTCTCCTCGATGCGTGAGGGTACAAGCGACGAGAGGGTCATTTGAAATCCATGATCTCCGATCTTCCAGGTCATCAAATCGGCCGAGTCGGGGATCTTCATTGATAAAGACGAGACGATGCGCAAATGAACTTGGCCTGGTTGGCGGATGGATGCCGAGGCGTTGGTGACCACGGCCGCTGCCGCTCCATCGGAGAAGAGCGAATTGGCGACAATTTGCTCAGGGTCTTCCGTGTATTGCTGATGGATGCTGCACAGTTCAACCGCTCCTACCAGAACAACCGCTCGGCTGTCGGATTCCGCTATCGCTTGAGCCACTCGCAGACCGTTTACCATCGCATGGCACCCCATAAACCCGATGTGCGATCGCTGAGTCGTCAAGCTCAAACCAAGCGACTCAAACAGAGCATGATCGAGCCCGGGGGCACAGAATCCTGTGCAGGAGACGGTAATCAAATGCGTGATCGCCGATGCTTCAATTCCTGCTCGTTGAATCGCAGCTTGGCAGGTTTTTGCGAGCAAAGGTCCAGCGTGCGTCGCGTAAACTTCCATGCGTTCGGCCGTCGTGGGGCCAAAGGGTGCTTCCGCTGTCGGGGGCTTGTAAAAGGACTGCCGCGCGTCGGGATCGTCTCCCGCAGCGCTCAGCAAGACGCTCGCTCGACGCAAAACACCGGATTTGAGGTACAGTTTTGGAAGGACCTTATTCCAGCGTTGGGTCAGGCCTAACCTTTGGATCACCCCTGCGGCGACCTCTTGGTCAATCACCCCCTCGGGAATTCTCGTGCCGGTCCCAAGAATCACCGCTCCGGATTGCCTATTGATCATCACTGTACCGCCTTTTTCAAAATGCGAGTTCGGAACCCAGGGATCCAATGACAAGCTTGGACTACCCATTGCGAGCGGGTCGGATGCCTCGCTTGCTTGGCGACCCAACGGCATACACGGTGCCGGAATCGCCTCTGCTTTTGGACATAAACTTCCCAGTCCCTAACCGCTTGCGCCTTGGTTCGGGGATCTTGCACGATCCGAACAAGGTTCGGAGCGAGCGTTTCAGCATTGTCCAACGCCCATGACATCCCCTCGCCTGTAAAGGGCTCGATGTAGCCCAATGCATCTCCGACGAGAAAGATTCCCGGCTTGGCGACGACCTTGGAAGTCCGTGTCAGAAGACTGGTAGCCATCCAATGGCAATCGGCAAAGGCTTGGTGTGTCTTGATTCCGCAGTCCCCGAGGATCTCGCAGACCGCTTGGCCTATTCCCCCGGCACTCGATACTCTCTTGGGATCCAAAGCAGCGGCCATGTCGATGAGTTCCCCATCGGTCAAGCAAATTCCGACGTAGCCATGATGGGACGAGAGCATGTGCAGACGGCCGCGATCGCTCTGGAGCATTCGATGCAATTCCGGCGCCGATTCGGCAAGACTCTCAAGCGACACCAGCGATTGGACTCCGATGCGGGAATCAGGCGCGATGACCGCGGGCCAATCCCGCTGAAGTCGTAACGCCGAACGGTTCAAACCCGCAGCAATCACCAAACAACGCGCCTGCGCCGCTTTGGGCTTGAATTGGCCCGGGGGATCCGACGGGTGCAAGCCCTCGCTGGATCGAAGCTCGACCTCCAGCCGATCTAGGTCCTGGCCATGATCGGCGGGCAACACCGCAGTCGTGTTTTGCAAAAAATCGGCTCCCGATTCGATCGCGCGCCGGACCAAAACCGCATCGAGTGTCGAGCGTCGAACGCTCAAGAGTGATGGGATCGGCCAAATGTGCCCTACGCCTTTGACTTGGACGTGCAGTTCGCTAAGCCTAACCGATCCGGCGGCTCGTAGATCATGCTCCACTCCTAGTCTTCCCAAGGCATCCTGGGCTCGCACATTCAAGCAACCACCACAAACTTTTTCGCGAGGGAAGGACTTCGACTCGACCAAGAGTACCTTCAAACCCGATTTCGCTGCGAGGATGGCGGTTGCACAACCAGCAACTCCAGCCCCGACGACGATCACATCCCAAATACGCTCGATAGCCGATTCGTAGCCGAGAGTGGAACTCAAGGAATCGAGAGGTTCTCTCAGGGAACTCATGATCTCACAGGTGGCCTTCTCCACACCAACGCATAGCGTTCAGGCCAATGCTTCGTTATGCGATAGTTCTCTAGACCGGCGAGATCCGCAATCGAAGCGATTTCCGTGCAAGTAAATGCGGCCCGAACCGATTGCGGACCATCGAAGTGAACGACCCGAGAGCGTGAAAGCAGCCAGCAACCGGTTTTCGCAAGAAACCACCCTAGTTGCGTGCGGTTCAGATCGTCGGCCACTACAGCCACGCGTGCCAATTGGGCGCTGCGGCTCAACAAACTCACCACCGCCGATTCCTCGAAATGGTGCATGAACAACGAATTGATGACAATGTCCGCTTGAGGTGTTGGATCGATTTGACCGAGGGCATCGACAACCTCGAATCGAACTTGATCCTCCGAGAGCCCAGAGGATAACGCCAGTTCCTTGGCGCTCTGAATCGCAAAGGGGCTAATGTCCCACCCGACGCAACGGACGGATATGTGTTTCGACAAATGTCGATAAAGAGCGATAAGGTTTTCCCCGTTAGCACAACCAATATCCAGCAGCACCCAAGGCGATTTGTCCGTGACCGGCACCTTTGGTACTGGAGGTACCTGTCTGGCCAAATCGAGGATCGTCGAAGAAAGATAAGAAACGGTTCCCGAGAATCGATTGATCCTACGAAGTCCACGCAGCGCAAGTTGGTGATCTGCTGGCGGCAGATTCGGATCGTCCATCAGCTCGGGGACAAGATGCCTGGATTTCAGGTCAGGAAAAAACAACATGCTTGCAAGGATCCCTCGCAGGATACGGTCCGGACTCAAACTTCAAGATAACAGGTTCGATGGCATTGGATAAGTGCCACCTCGGGGGATAAACCCCGAAGTGCCCGTATACGACAGGGCTATTCTGGGCTTTTACAAGCAATCACTGGTTTCCTGCTCTTTCGTACTCAGCATCGCGGTACTCGTACTTTTACTCGTTCTCGATTGCTTGCATCGACTAACGTCGAACACCATTTTCGAAGCACCTGAGAGCGTTGGCATCCAGGACATTGTCCGGCGGGGTCTCGGTGGCGCCTTTCGAGTACGAGTACCATTTCATTGAGTACGAGTACGACGAAGAGTAACCATTCTTCGCCACAACATTCCCTAAAGATCCCAAAAGCGAGTGGTACCTCGCAACCAGAAACCTATCCAGCTTGTTAAAAACACTCTTGCGTGTTTTAAAACGTTTTTAGAGACAAGACCCTGTAGTGGGATTTTGCGAGGTGACGCACCCCGTCTATACTGGACTCTAAACCCTGAGGGACAAGGGCTGATCTAAGAACTTCTCCGGAAAGGGGGGTACAGGGATGTTGCTTAACGTTTTCAAGCGAATGTTCCGAATCGATCGGGGACGAGTTCTTGGAATCCTCTCGAACTTCACCGTGGGATTCTTGATACTTTTAGCACCTGGACTCACGCATCGATGCCATGGGCAAGAAACGGGAGACCAGGCTCGAAAACCAGCGGAGTATCGACCAGGCGACTTGAATCTGGAGTTCAGTCGTGTTTACATCTTTGTCGACAAAACCAACAACCTTGGGCACTCCCATGGCGTCGAGGGCAAGCTCAAGAGCGGTCGTTTAAAGACCGAAGTTCAAGAACCCGTTTCTTTGGTTTTTGATATGAAGTCGTTTGTCGCCGACACGCCTACGGCTCGCAAGGTGTTTGCCATCGATGCAGAGATCGATGCGGCGACGGTGCGAAAAGTCAACCAGAACATGTTGGGCAAGGAAATTCTGGATGTCCAGGGATTCCCTGAGGCGGTCTTCCAAAAGGCATCGATGAAGAAAACGGGCAAGCAATCGGCGCGCGGGCTCCCCGAGTACCAGCTCGAAGGTGAATTCACGCTGCATGGTGTCACACGACCCGTGACGATCCTCTGCGACATGGAGGACAAGGATGGCTGGCATCATGTTCGAGGCAAGTTCACGATTAAACAGACCGATTTTGGTATCAAGCCTTATACCAAAGCCTTTGGTGCCGTCGGGATCAAACATGAATTGGTGATTCAAGGCGATTTATGGGTGGTACCCTAGCGATGATTGAATTTCCTAATGTAGCCAAGGGAGTGATTCGCAATCACTACGACATTATCACTCCCTTCTACCGGTTGTTTTGGGGACCACATATCCACCACGGATACTGGGAGGGTGGCGAGAACTCTGCGCGAGCCCAGGTTCAACTGACCGAAAAGCTTGCGAAGATCGCTAGGATAGCCCCATCGAGCACCGTCTACGACATCGGTTGCGGGATGGGAGGCTCAAGCGTTTGGCTTGCTCGCAATCTTCAGTGCCAAGTCACCGGGGTGACCCTCAGTCCTGTCCAGCGAATGTACGCTGCAAGCGCCGCGACGCTTCGAGGGGTCAGACCGCGTCCGAAATTTCTTTGTGCCGATGCCGAGAAGATCGAGTTCGAGCCAGATTCGGCAGACGTCGTATGGAGCATCGAATGCACCGAGCATCTATTCGATAAACCAGCTTTTTTTCGCAAAGCTGCGACCTGGATCAAGCCCGGCGGACGGTTCGCGCTCTGCGCTTGGTTGGCCGGCGAACCGCCTCTAAGGCAAGAACAGATCGCGTTGACACAAAAAGTCTGCCGTGGCATGTTTTGCCCGTCACTCGGAACTCAGGCCGACTACTGCCAATGGTTCGAGGATGCCGGACTAACAGTCACTTACCAATCCCTCTGGACCAAGCAGGTTGAGAAGACTTGGGAGATTTGCTTGGAGCGAGTCAACCGAACGGGGATTAGACACTTGGCGAAAGTCTTCGGCGCCAACCATGTTCTGTTCTTGGATCACTTCCAGGCGATCCTCGATGCGTATCGGACAGGCGCGATGGAGTATGGATGCTTCCTAGCAGAGCGAGGCGGTCGGTGAGTCAGGCAAGCGTAAAGACCCAAGCGTTCACTTCCCCAATGCTGCAACGACGGCTCGGCAGGCTCGCCGGGATCGCATTTGGGATAGGAACCCAGCTCCTGTTTTTGTGGACGGTTGTCTATTTGTTTCTGTTTCTGCGGTACGGCGGGGGGAGCGAGTATCCAGGAGCATGGATCCTCGATACATCGCTTGCGGTTTGCTTTGCAGTGCCACATAGTATCCTGTTAGCACCACCGACCTCGCGATGGTTGAAACAGTGGATCCCTAGTGGTCTGCTGGGGTGTTTGCACTGCGCGACGAGTTGCTTGAGCTTGCTTGCGATGTTCCACTATTGGGGGCGCATGCCTACGGAGATTTGGCACGCCACAGGTTGGACGGAACAGGTCCTCTTGGCATGCTTTTATGGATCATGGATCGGCTTGCTCTACAGTCTGTATTGGACTGGTTTTGGGTACCAAACCGCCTTGACCCAGTGGTGGTATTGGTTTCGAGACCAGCAGCCTCCCAAGCGGGCGTTTGTCACTCAGGGGGCCTTTCGGTACATGCGGCATCCTGTCTACATGAGCTTTCTAGGGCTGATTTGGTTTACACCCGTCATGACGCTCGACCATGCGATCCTGACGGCGGTTTGGACACTGTATATCTATGCAGGCAGCTACTTCAAAGACCGTCGACTTTTGAAGTTCATCGGCGAACCGTACTATGAGTACGGCAAACGTATCGCTGGCTTACCTATCATTGGATTTGGGTCTCTAAGGTTCTTTCGATAGCCAGCATCGCACGGAAAGGGGATCTTGCAAAAGATCCAGCTGTTCGGCCCTCCGGGCTAAATCCAAGCAGCCGGATCTCTGCGGGAGATCCACTACGAGTAGCGCGATGTCCACGGGAGATCTACTACCTTTGCGACTTTGCGCCCTGGCGTCTTTGCGTTCTGTTCTTCCAAGCAGCCAGATCTCTATCAAAGCTTCAGACCGAACAAATCCCCACCGTGGCTAGGACCGGTGCCCCCACGGAGCGGGCCTTGGAATTTTTTGACGGCACTGTCGCGCTTGACGATCTCCGGTTCGGCTTCGTCCTTGACCTCGGATTGCGAAGCACCAGGCTTGGCCTGCGTTGCCTTGAGCGACAAACCGATCCGTTGGGCGTTCTGGTCAACGGTCAGAATCTTGACCTCGACCTCTTGGCCCTCAGCCAGAACTTGCGAAACACTGCTGACACGTCGATGGGCTAACTCCGAAATGTGGATGAGCCCTTCGATCCCAGTGGATATCTTTACAAACGCACCGAATTCGGCCAAGCGCGATACGGCACCCTTGACGGTAGATCCCACTGGAAAGCGAGCCTCGACGTCACTCCAAGGGTCATCTTGCAGGGAGCGGTAAGACAAGGAAATCTTGGCCGTTTTGGGATCGAATCTTTCGATCCGAACCTGAACCTTGTCCCCCTCGTTGAGCACCTCCGATGGATGCTTGATTTTCTCCCAAGAAAGCTGCGTGATATGAATCAGACCATCGAGCCCTCCGATATCGACAAACGCGCCAAAATCCATCAGCTTGCGGACCGTACCCTCGCAAAGCTGACCGATTTCGAGGGTCGCGAGTCGCTCTTGTTTTTTCTCCTGCTTTTCTCGCTCCAATACCGAGCGATGCGAAAGGACCAGATTTCCACGTCGTTGGTTCGCTTCGGTTACGACGCAAAGGAGTTTTTGTCCGATGTAATCGGCGGCCGATTCGATTCGGTATTCGGAAAGCTGACTCATGGGAATGAACCCACGGATGTTTCCGACTTTGCACTCGACACCACCGGTATTGGCGCTCTCGATCTTCGCCTCGACAACGGCACCCTCTTCGAGATCGGCCCAGTCGTTGGCCGTGACGGCCTCGCCTGGCAATCCCAACTCATAGAGGCCTTCTTCGGCGTTAAAAGAGCGGATCATGACATCGATCTGCTGGCCCTCAGTCGGCATGTCCAGGAATTGCAACAAGGGCACAACGCCTTCGTTCGGGCCGCCCAAACTCACAAATACATTTGCATTATGGACCTTGATCACCCGGGCTTGGTATCGATTGCCGATCTCCAAGGCGACCCCGACGCGGCCGGCGTTCTTTTCCCCGATCATCAGGTGCTCGAGGTCGGCGCCTTCGAGCGCCTCGGCCAATTCCGAGTCCTCTTGTTGGTCCCTTCGACGCGATGTTGGAACTGGAACCTTGGCCGCGACGCTGGGTGCTGAATCCTTGTTGGAGCGATATCGCTCGGGCATCGATTCGGCGTCAATTTTTTCGGCGTCGTTGTTTTTTCCGGCGATTTTTTCGGCGTCGATTTTTTCTGCGGCGGTATTCTGAGCATCCATCGCGTCGGTTCGGCCTGCGGTATTCTCAGTCGAGCCATTCGCGGTAGCTTGTGCACCGACAGACACTTCATGGCGTTTGTTCGGGGGTGGGCTCGACCTTCCTGATGGGTTGCCCTGCGGACCGTTAGGACCTTTGCGACGCTTGGATTCGGGTTGAGAATCCCTGGTGGATTGCTCCTGGGCCATCCTAGCTCGGCGAATGGCCTCAAGGTTCAGGGGACCCGCAGCGCCTTGTTTTTGCCCATTTTGGGCCCCAGAATTGGCCGTTGGAGAACTGGCCGTTGGGGAATCCGGGGTTTGCTCTTCGTTTTCTGCCATGCCATCGATCCGTTGAATACCGGAAATTGAACGTCAAAGAATACTTCGGCCGTTGCCGACTGCTCAAGCCTCCAGTTTATCAATGAAACGCGAAGTTTCCAGTGACTCCAGGTTATCCGGGGTGCCGAAACGGCTATCCTTAGGTATCCTCTTGCACCGGCAAATCTCCCGCGAGCCCCTTGCATCCTTACATTCCAGCTACCGAACCGACTAATAAACGAAATGATAGACTTTTTTTCGGTTTTTCCGTTAGCGATCAACATTATCGGACAAAGCGTCGAAAGCTCCGATTTGGTGGTCATCGGCTTGCTCATCGTCCTGGAAGGTCTTTTGTCGATCGACAACGCTTTGGTGCTGGGGATGCTCGTCAAGCGTTTGCCCAAAGACCAACGGGCCAAGGCCCTTTCCTACGGGCTGATCGGAGCGTTTGTTTTTCGAGTCATCGCGATTTGCTTGTCGGCCTACCTGCTCCAATGGACGATTGTCAAATTCATTGGCGGTGCCTATTTGGTCTACATTGCAGTCAAACACCTTATTTGGGACGACGCCGAAGAGGAATTGGTCGTTTTGGACAAAGAAGGCCAACCAGGCCTCGTCGATGCTTACACCGGTGAGGAACTCACCGAAGAACGTCTCAAAACCGAAATAGAACAACGGGTTCCGATCGCCGCGAGCCTTGTTACTGAAGAGAGCATCGAAACGCCGGCAGCCAACACCCCGCCCGACCAAGCTGTCTGCGACGTGCCATCTCACAACAATTGGAAATTTTGGAAAACCGTCGCGGTCATCGAACTGACCGATATCGCCTTTGCCGTCGACTCGATCCTGGCCGCCATGGCATTGGCCGGCTCGAAAAGCGATAAGCTTTGGGTGGTGGTCGCTGGCGGTATTCTCGGCGTGATCCTGATGCGTTTTGCCGCTTCAGTCTTCGTGAGGCTCCTCGAACGCTACCCTCGCTTCGAAGTATCCGCCTACCTCTTGGTCATCGTCATCGGTTTGAAACTCCTGGCCGATTGGGCCCTCAACAGCGATTGGAGCTTCCGTGGTTGGAATGTCCTTGGCTCTTGGCAGGAAACTTTCTCGTCGATTGAGAGCCACCGACGGGCTTTGACCGAAGGCTACCTGAACTGGATCGACTCCTCGTGGTTCTTAGGAAGAGCCGCCGAACAGCATATCGACGGGATCGAACATATCCCCCACCTTTTGGATTTCCATGACCTCAGAAGGCCAGAGTGCATCGCGTTTTGGCTGACGATGCTCGCCTGTTTCCTGTACGGTTTTATGCCCCGAAATGCACCGCCCAAAAATCCAGCTTCCTGAAAACTATCTGAGCAATCCCCGATGAAAGACGTCGCTGTCATCCTGGCTGCCGCCGGACGGAGCACCCGCTTTAATGACCCTTATCAAAAAAAGGTCTACGCCACCGTCCACGGGAAACCCGTCTGGCAATACAGCGCCCAACTGTTTGCCGACCATCCCCGTGTCGCACAAATCATCATGACCATCGCGATGGAAGACCAAGAGATGGTGCAGGAAAAATTTGCTGGTAACTTGACCCTTTTCGGGGTCGAGGTGGTCCTCGGTGGACAGGAACGCTCCGAGAGCGTTCGCAACGCGCTCCAACGGATCCGACCAGGGATCGCTCTGGTCGCCATCCACGACGCGGCTCGCCCGTGCCTCTCGCGACAAAGCCTCAATCAAGTCATCGAAGAGGCCAGCAAACACCGGGCCGCGATTCTCGCCTCGCCCATCCGAGCTACGGTCAAACGGGTCGATCCGACCAACCACCAAATCCTCGAAACAGTCCCCCGCGACGGGCTTTGGCAAGCTCAAACGCCACAGGTCTTCCGAACCGAAGATCTCCAACGCGGTTACGCAAATGCGAAAGGAAACCCCACCGATGACGCCCAGGTCATCGAAAAGATGGGAATTGCCATCCGAGTCGTCGAAGGCCACGAGAGCAATATCAAGATCACCACCAAGGAGGACCTTAGGACCGTCGAAGGGATCCTGAAGTCTCCGGCCAGAACCCGGGACAACCCCTTTTTCTAATCCCACCCACCCTAGCCCGCTCTACGAACGTCTCGCTTCGGTCGCTTGCATCAAACCGCGCATGTATCCATAAGCGAAAAGACGGCCAAGCATTGTGTAGCCCGGTTCGCCATCATCCTCGCCGACCATCTGCGGCACATGATCCGGTCGCATCGGACCCTCGAAACCTACCTCCCTCAGAGCTCGCATCGCCGCGACCATATCGGTCGGACCATTGTCATGAAAGGTCTCCTCGAACGCTTCGGGAGTCCCTCGTACATCTCGGAAATGCACATATCCAATCCGACTTCCAAAGCGATGGATCGTCGAGGGTATGTCGCATCCCATCGTCGCAAACGTTCCCTGACAGAAACAAATCGAATTGCTGGGCGAATCAAACCTCTGGAGCAACCGATCAAAACACTCGACATTGTGCATGATCCGAGGCTTTTCCAATAAAGAGGCCAAGGGTGGATCGTCCGGATGCATCGCCATCGTAACTCCGCACGACTCTGCAATCGGCAAAAGCTGATCCAGCATCCGATCCAGATGCTCCCAGAGCTTCTGGGGTGTCTGGGATCTGGCGATTTGCTCATGCTGCTCATCGCTAGGCCGAGCCCCGAGCATCACGGAAGCTTCGACATCCTTGAGATAAAAAGCCGTCACCTTAGCACCACCTCGCTCCGGTGCGTCGAGCCTCGTACGGGCCCAATCGGTACCTGCCATAAAGTTATAGCAAAGCAATCCCACCGAGTTGTCGCTCATCGAGCGGAGCAGATCCTTCATCGCACGCAACTCCGATCCGTCGTCGATCCCGAGCTTAAGCCTCTCGATCGGCAAGTAGCCCTCGACGACCCCGATCTCCAACCCATGGACCTTTGCGCGTTGGACCCATTGGGCGATCGCACCGGGTTGGTTACCCGGATAGCGTATCACCAAATCATTCACCCCGCACTGGGCCGCAAGCTGCAGGTTTTCTTCCGAAACCGGGGTTAGAACCGTGGCAAGTCGCATCATGTCAAACCGATCGCTAAAGGTGACTAAGCCGCAGGGCTTGAGGATGTCTGAAGCGGCTTGGTCGCATCCATCCCTAAAGCCGCGCAGCCTGCAATGAAAAAAGCACATGCGCAGGTGATGAATACCAAACTTTGCCCAGAACCGGAACTCGAACCGTAAGCGAGCAAAAGAGGTACCACTTTCGAACTAACCGATGCACCGAAGTTCCCCCACATGTTAGCCCACCCAAAGATCGCGCCGGTATTGCGACCTCCTACATCCTGCATGAACGCCCAAATCGAGGGGTTGGCAAAGTCCGTCATCAGTGAAACGATCGCGCAGCATATCACCACTCCCCAGACCGAATCGATCATCAAGCACCCCAAGTAAGAGCAACCTGCAATGCAATTGGCTACCGCAATCGGAAACACTCGCCCTTTGCGCAACCCGAATCGCTTGACACTCCAATCGGTTGCCCGTCCTCCGAGCAACTGGCCGAGCATCCCCGTTGCCAATACGAGCGTGACCATGAATGCACCCTGTTGCTCGGAAACCTTATGGGTTTCCTTGAGGTAGGTGGGTAACCAAGTGACCAGAAACGCCCAACCGATGTTGACGCAAAACTGACCTAGCGAGTTGAGCCATAGACTCCGACTACCACAGTACAATCCGATCATCTTGGCGATGTCACGCAATTCGGGTTTCGCATCGTCAGGAATCTGGCCAATCAATTCCTGCTCGGATCGATTGCAAGCCGGATGCTCCGAGGGCCGATCCCTGACGATCCAATAATAAGCCCCAGCGATGGCGATTCCAAGCAATCCGTAGACCGATAACACCGTTCGCCATGAACCTACTTGCAGGATCAACAGAGTCGTCAAGAATGGGGCCAAAGCCCCTCCCAACCGACCACCGAATGCAATCAACCCACTGGCGCGACCACGGCTTGAAACGGGAAACCATCGGCGCACGATCGCACTGCTGGTCGGATAAGCCCCCGACTGGGCAAAACCAAAAAAGAACCTTGCGAACATCAATCCGTAAAGACTTCCGACCCAGCCGGTCATCCACGTCAAGAGCGACCACACGAGGATGTACAGCGTCAGCATCCGTCGAGCACCGAGCCGATCGCTAAACCATCCAGCAGGTACCTGAAAAAGCGCATACGAAAAAAAGAATGCCCCAAGAATACTCCCTATCTGATTTTTCGAGATCCTCCGAAAACCTCTAGCCCCCTGCGATTCGAGCTCCGAAACCAACGCATCGGCTTGGTCGGATCTCAATTGATCGGCGACCATGTAAGGCAATTTGATCCTTTCAAAATCCAATGGCTTATCGCCGGGGCTCTGCCTCGATCGCAGCCAAGATCGGACTTGGTCATTCTCGATTCCATCGGTCAATTCCACGGAAAATCGTGTAGAAGAAGCTTGCACTAACGCGGAATCCTTCAAAAAGGACTCCGATTTGACGATCTCACCTAGCGAGTTTCGCGTCAGGTACAATCCAAGTGCCATCAGCACGCTGACCCAAACAATCTGCAAACGAACCGATGTCGTCGATGGTGTAGATGAATTCATTCGGATTAAGATATCACATCCGAAAACACGATGCGAACCTGTACCTGATTTTCAATACGCAAGCCTGGAGGCTACTTTGCATGGTCAACCCTAGAACCCCAAACTACCACAATCGACTCCTACGTTTCATTCCCCTTTCCTCGAGTGCGATCTCCTGGGCCATAGTCCTGCTGACCTCAGCCGCAGGGTCGATGGCCTTAGTCGCCCAAGATGCAAAACCGCTTTTCGATGGCAAGACCTTCGAAGGCTGGGAAGGGAACACCAAGACGGTTTGGAGAATTGAAGAAGGTGCCCTGACGGCAGGCTCTTTGAAAGATCGCCAAAAAGACAACGACTTCCTTGCCACGGTCTCGGAGTACCAAAACTTTGAACTCGAACTCGAATGGAAACTCGAAGGGACCGAAGGCTTCATCAATGGGGGCGTTCAGTTCCGTACCAAAAGGATTCCAAACCATCACGAAGTGTCCGGTTACCAAGCCGACCTCGGAGCCGGTTTCGATGGCGCTCTTTACGATGAGAGCCGAAGGAACAAAATCCTAGCCAAGCCCGACGAAGAAACCCTCAAGAAAGCCGCCAAACCCTTGGGCCAGTGGAATCACTATCGGATCCGAGCCCAAGGAAATCGCATCGAGCTGTGGCTTAACGGAACCAAAACGGTCGACTACACCGAAACCGATCCCGATATCGCTTCTCGCGGGATCATCGCAGTCCAAATCCACGGCGGCGCGACCGCAATCGCCCGCTACCGAAAACTGACCATCAAGGAACTACCCTAATCCCATTTTTGCCCGATCCCATTTTTGCCCGATCCCATTTTTGCCCGATCCCATTTTTGCCCGATCTCCAATATCGAATTCGAAACGTAGAACCCCTCCTCTCCGGCTCTGCTAAAAAGCAATAAAAAATGACCATGCGAATCGACTGCCTGCGAAACCCTAAGCACCTCGCGATGATGTTCCAAACCCTATGGATTGGCCTAGCCCTCCTTTCGATTTCCGAACATGCCTCAGCACAGCTTTCCACCGGATGGAAGCAGCACGACATGAAACGACCCTTACCCCCAACGGTTCAGCCCGGTGAGAGCCAGCCCGGTGAGAGCCAGCTACCAACACCACCCCCTTCCGATGCCGTCGTTCTTTTCGACGGCAAATCGCTCGACGCATGGCGTAACAGCGACGGTGGACCAGCCAAATGGATCGTCCGCGATGGAGCCATGGAACCGGTCAATGGGGGTGGCTATGCTTATTCAGCACAAGGCTTTGAAGACTGCCAACTCCACATCGAATGGGCCTCGCCCGAGGTTCCCAAAGGGAAAAGTCAAAACCGAGGAAACAGCGGAGTGTTCCTGCAAAGCCTATTCGAAGTCCAAATCCTCGATTCCTTCGACAACGTGACGTATGCAGACGGCCAAGCCGCATCGATCTACGGCCAGTATCCACCCATGGCCAACGTCAGCCGAAAGCCGGGCCAATGGCAAGCGTTTGACATTCTCTTCCGCGCGCCAAAGTACAACGATGATGGCTCTTTGTCCTCACCGGCGCGCCTGACGGTTATGCACAATGGCGTGTTCGTCCAAGACAACGTCAAGCCGCTCGGACCGACCTCCTGGCTCCAGCATCACCCCTATACGAAACGATCCGACGCCAAGCGACCCGGCAAGCTTCCGATCGGTTTGCAGGATCATGGAAACCCGGTTCGGTTTCGCAATATTTGGGTACGGGAACTCCCCCCCGAGACCATCGAGCCCCCCAAAGAAGCCTATGACCCTGTGATCGTCGAACTGACCGACAGTCAGATCGAAGGGCTCTTAGGAAAGTTCCAACGCGAAGGGGGAGGGACTTACGAAGTTCTGCGCAAGGACAACAAGCTCTTTTTCACACTTGGCGGACCGCTCTTGGAAATGATTCCTCATAGCCCAACCGAGTTCGGACTTCGGTACACTGCCGGCTTGCTCGAATTCCAAAGGAACCCAGCGGGACAAGCCCAATCGCTCCGCTTTGAAATGGGGGGTAGTCTCTCCAAAGGCCAACGCGAAACGCCCTAGTATCGAAGGAATGCCGCTGACCTGCAGTTAGGAATCGCGCTCACGGCTCGGTCGGTACGTTTTTGGGTAGGGGCCAGGGTGCGACATTGGCTCTTTTCGCATAAGCCTCATAAAGGCCATTGAGCTCGGTGACTTTTTCCGGATAACGCGCCGCTTGGTCGACTTGCTCCGCTCGATCCTGAGCAAGATCATAGAGTTCCCAAGGTCGATTGTGCTTCGCAACAAGCTTCCAATTTCCAGCGCGCACCGCTCGGTTTCCTTCGTGTTCCCAGTACAGAACGTCTCGCTCGATCGGATGATTCGCAAAAGCTCCTACCAGACTTTTTCCCTCCAAGGGAGTTGCGTCCTCAGGGTAGGTAGCTTTCGCTATTTGCACGATCGTCGCTGCGATGTCGATCAGATGGCTCGGCTGATCGCGCCACTGCCCCTTCGAACCGATTCCAGCCGGCCATGAAACCAACAATGGGCTGCTGATTCCACCCTCATGCACCCAGTGCTTGTATTCCCTCAAGGGTGTATTCGAGACATTGGCCCAATTCTCTCCATACGCAACATACGTATCTGCTGGGCCAGGCATGACTTGCTTGCCCATGCGAACCGGATAACCATCTCGCGTCTGGGCCGGAACACTGCCGCGTTTGGCGAGTTCCTCGGGCTTCATCGGAGCTAGGCTCGGAGCGACTGGTCGCGGTATGTTCGGATGCTCCTTATTCCCCGTCCTACCCATCCCTTCAGCACATCCGCCGTTGTCCTGCATGTACAGGATCAACGTGTTTTCGAAGGCACCTTGGCGTTTGAGTTGCTCGACGATCCGCCCGATCCCTTGATCCATCCGATCGACCATCGCGGCGTAGACTTCCATGCATGCCGACTCCCAAGCTTTGTCCTCAACGCGTTCCCAATTCCCGACCCCTTCGGGCAAGATCATGCTCTTTGGATAGAGCCCCAATTCGACCCCCTTTTCGAATCGTGCCTTTCGAATCGGTTCGTAACCGGCATCATAACGGCCTCGATAACGCGCGATATCCTCGGGGAGCGCATGCATTGGCCAATGGGCAGCGGTGTAGGCGACATACAGAAAAAATGGTTTTTGAGGGTGCTCCTGCGCATGCTCGCTCAAGAAACGGGTTGCATGATCGCTGATCGCATCGGTGTAGTAATAGGTCTCGGGAGTGTAGTCGGGATCTGCATAAGCGGAAATCTGGGAATTATCGCGGGTCAACGACGAGGGATCGTAGAAAGATCCCGCGCCGTGGATCGTCCCGTAGAAACGATCAAATCCCCTTTGAAGCGGCCAATTGTGTTTCGGACCGTTGGGATCCGCGTGACGAGTCACATGCCATTTGCCCACCGCATAGCTTCTATAATCGGCCGGTTTAAGGACTTGAGCGATCGTGCGGCAGGATGCGTTGAGATCCCCTTGGTAGCCCTCGAGCGGCTTTTTGTCCATCATGTGTCCAACACCGGCTTGGTGCGGATAAAGGCCCGTCAAGAGACTTGCACGCGTTGGACAGCACCGCGCGGTGTTGTAGAACTGGGAGAACCGCAAACCGTCGCGCGCAAGCCGATCGAGATTTTCGGTTCGAATCTCTCCCCCGTAGCACCCAAGATCCGAGATTCCCATGTCGTCGCTCAGGATGACGACGAAGTTCGTCGGCTTAGGTTCGCTCCCCGCGACGATTCCTTCGAACCCGAATAGGGCGATCACGATTCGGAATCCTAGCCAAAATCCATGAAGGGTTTTCCATCCCTGGATGGAAGAAGCAGGCCTTGGGTGGATCATTGAAAGTACGCTCCATAAAAGAATGCTTGCGATGTTCTACTGACGCACGCGGGTCAAGACTCAGGTTGAGAGATCCAGACTCAGCTAAGTGGTTTTTCCAGGGCCAGAATATCGCGGCCGATGGACATCATTTCTTGACAATCGATCGTTTTGCCGTTGGATTCGAACAGGCTAGCGACCGACGCTTTATGGATCTTCATCTTGAGACCACCGACGCCCAGAGCACCGTATTCGATCCGTCCGCCCCGCGATGTTCCCTTATCGGTCAATCCGATCCCATCGATTCCCAACGGGGGGACTGCATTCAAATCGATCGCGACCTTGAGCTCACCGGCTTGTTCAAGCTGCTCGGCGGTCATCAGTCGCACCCCGGCCGCACCGCAAGCAAAGACCATGTGCGATTCGCGAATGGCTTTATCGGTCCAGACTTGGTCGGCGCTGGAGATCGCGATGAGTCGATTCTGCGGGACACCTTGGGCCACAAGTTGAGCGACGCATTCCTCGGAGCGTTCGAGCGATCGTGACGAGAGATACACCGTGCATTTCTCGTTCGCTAGGATTTTGGCTACCCGTTGACCTACCGGACCGGTGGCAGCTAGCACCAACGCCGTACTTTCCTCGAGCACTAGGTGCCTCGAGGCGCTGATCACGGCCGCAGCGGCAGTGCTGTTGGAACCGTTGCAGTCGATCATCACCGAGACCTTAAACGGCTCGGACATCGTATCGACAGCGTTGCGAAAGACTTGTTCGCCGTGCGCAACATTGCTTCCACCGACGAAAATCGCCGTATGCTTTAGATCCGCAGGTCCGCGTGTGTACATGGCCCCATGAACCAAATCCCGAACCTGCTCGGGCTTGATATTTGCGTATTGCAATAATCGCTCTGCACCTGCATCGATCGCTACCACTGCATCGAATACACTGGCTTGGGGATCGGTATCGAGCTGGATGAGAATCCTGCTTTTGCTCATTGCGGAACTTTCGCGTGATTGGAAGGTAGCTAGATTGGACGACGGTTTGGAATGCTAAAGTACAGTTGCTGAGAATGCCCCGAAGTTTCACTCCGCAGGGCATGGCGCTCAAGCAGCCAGATCGGGTTGGACCTCGAGTACCGCTTTGGCGATTTTTCCAGAGTGCATGGTTTCGAAAGCTTCATGCCAGTGGTCCAAGCTCCAGGAGCCACCGACGATTTTCGAAACGTCGAGCGAGCCATTGGCCAAGAGCAGCAGGACTCTTTCCCAGATAGCCCAAGTATGTGAGAAACTGCCTTGAAGGGTGATATTCTTTTGGACCAGTG
>Ga0208085_1000347_pt1 | contig 17444 bp, 6 predicted proteins | sample LakMenEpi21Jun10_FD_150721 | JGI IMG/M metagenome (GOLD analysis project Ga0208085, IMG submission 150721) | Freshwater microbial communities from Lake Mendota, WI - 21JUN2010 deep hole epilimnion (SPAdes) | ecosystem: Environmental > Aquatic > Freshwater > Lentic | place: Lake Mendota, Madison...
AGATCGAAAATGGTCGTATTCATCGCTTCGATCTTCAGACCTGACTGACGCACGTTGAAGAATTCGTCAGCTTGATTGGTGCTTCCGAAAACCCAATACCAATCGTTTGAGTTTTCGATAAGCGACCTTAGATTCATCTCGCTCATTCCACCTCTTTCGATCCCCAAGTACCAGATCCAGCCAGGATCGAACCATTCGGGTCCGAGTTGCGTGCACATTTTCGATTCGAGGCCTTCGAAGTTTGCTTGGAGGTATTCATCGAATTTCGTTCCGTGGAGTATGCGAAGAATCTTCTCTCGGATATCTGCGAATATCCCACCGAGATTGTCGTGATCGTAAGGTTTTACCTCAACGGCAGTACGTTCGGGACCAAATAACGAGATTTGACCGAGTAAGCGGGCCAGTTCGAGGTAGGCGGTCATAGGATGAACGCCGAGTGCAGGGGTTAAAACAGATAGCACGCTGTGAGCATCGTTGAGCCGGTCGAGCATGCGGACTCGACCAGAGTTTGTATCAAGGCCGTGTCGACCCATCGTCAACTGTTTTACCGGTGCGCTGAGCGAGTCCATGACGCCGGCAATCTGATCGCGAATCCCTTGAACATAATGCCGTCGCAGGTGAGTCCAAGCTTGCGTTGAGATGACTGGTGGGATGTACGAATCGTCCAGAACAGGAGCTGTATCGCGGTCGATAGCAATCTTGACTTTCGCCAACGGCAGGCACTCGAAACCCTCGGGTCCTTTCCCTGCGACCAATCCAAGTGACAGTTTTTTGACGGCGATTGCCTGCTCGGAGGCTTGTACATTTTCGTCGACAACCAATTGGTCGTTCAGAAAAAAACGCCTTTGGTAACTGTCTTTAGCATCAGCGACATTGGCTGCGCCAAGATTGAGTTTGGGAACCGCCAGTTGAATAAGAATCGAGGTTTCCGCTTGAGCTTTTGCTTTAGGGTCGAAGTATTCCTTCAGGTTTATTTCCAGGTCTTGGCCCTGTTCGAGGCAAACCATGGTTCCATCGCGCATTCGCGCCTCGAGTTGTTCGACACGAAAAACGTTGTTCGCCAAGGCGTCTCGGCTATAATCGAACGCATGCAACCCGTAGCCGTAGCTATGATCCCAACGTTCAGAGGTATGATGGTGCTCCGCCCAATATCGATCTGATGCTTGGAGGTGTTGGGGCCGGACGAACTGTCCTTGGTGCCAATGAATTGGGGAGTTTCTCATGGATATTGGCTTTGTCTCTAAGCTATAGAGGTTGATTCGATACCATTCCATCTAAGGATTTAGCAAACCGCTACCGATCGCATTATGAAGTCCTGTGCCGATACTGCAACCAGCTACGACCAGATTCCCTACGTAAGCTACCCTATTTTTCACAGCCATCCCAGAAATCTCGCGGCTGTCGCGAGATTGTTCGGATTGCAGGTGGCCGCAGTGGACCAAGCTCGGGTGCTGGAAATCGGCTGCTCGACCGGCGGAAATCTGATTCCTTGGGCTTGCCAATACCCAAATTCGGTTTTTGTGGGGCTCGATGCATCGAGCCGGCAGATCGCGATGGCCAAAGGGGAATCCGATGCGCTCGAGCTGAAAAATGTCCGTTTCTATCCCTGCGATGTGCTCGATTACACCAACACCGATGGGCCGTTCGACTACATCGTTTGCCACGGTGTGTATTCATGGGTCGCGCCGAATGTTCAGGACAGAATCCTAAGTTTGTGTCGTGAGAACTTAGCTCCAACGGGTGTGTGCTACATCAGTTACAACACCTATCCGGGCTGGTTTCTCCGCCAAGGGATCCGGGAGATGATGAAGTACCATGCAGGGAGTTTTACCTCCGAGACAGAAAAAATCGAACAGTCTAGGGCCCTGCTAGACTTTCTCTCCTGTGCATCCAGCAGTGGAAGCAGCACCTATCAAAAGCTGCTAACCGATGAGCTCGAAGTCATCGGTGCTTGTGATGACAGCTACCTTTATCACGAACATCTCGAGGCATGCAACGAGCCGGTCTACTTCCACGAGTTTGTCTCCAGATCGCAAAACCACGGCCTGAGGTTTCTCGCAGAGGCGCAAGTCTCGAGCATGTTTCCAAACGAGTTCCATGAAGATGTGCAAAGAACGCTTCAGCGGATCGCCAATGACCTGATTCAGTACGAACAATACATGGACTTTCTGAGGAATCGACGATTTCGGCAATCGCTTTTGGTTCAGAAAGAATCGCAACCCAACCGAGCACTCAGTCACGAATCCGTACTGGGATTGGTGATTTCCTCCGACATCAAAAAGTCATCCAGCCCCGATCAATCTGGGGGGCAGCAGGAGGTCGCTTTTCAACATGCCAATGGGAAGGTTTTACGAGTGACCAAGGGTTTGGTTTCCGATGCTTTCGAAACGCTGGCATCTATCTGGCCACGTGAGATCGCATTTGACGATCTTTGGGAATCGGCCAAAAAAAGGTCGGATTTGACCTTCAACGCCCCGCAGCTAAGCAAATCGGAATTCGCCATCGCGATTTTGAATTGCTATAGCCAAGGCTTGGTCGAATTATTCGCAAGTTCGCAAACCAATGGGTATAGCGATACAACACCATCTGCTCCAAGGACAACGCGTTGGATCCAGCGACAAGCATCTTTGGGCCCAATCGTAACGAACCTAAGGCACCAGTCAGTACGCATCGGACCATTCGAAAGAGAACTTCTTCAATCGGTCGATGGCGAATCATCCTTGGAGGAACTTACAATTCGGATTGCAAACGGTTCCAAGGCCGATGAGATTGCCAATTCGGTCGAGTTTCAGGAATTTGCTCCAGACTGGCAGAGATTCGCCCAAGCCAGTTTTGAGAAACTCCAGAAAGCCGCCCTATTTTGTTCCTGAGTTCCAAATTACAATAGAGGATGAGCAATCAAACTTTCAATGACGTGAATCGGTGTTGGAATCTGAAGTGTCGTTCGCTTTCGGGAGTTGCAAATGGGAAAGCCCGCCGCAAGACTTGGTGACATGGTGCTACAAGATGGCCCACATTGTCATGCACCGATCCATCCACCAGCACCTGTGCCGACACCCGTTCCTCACCCTCCGATGCCTCTGAACATCATCAAAGGGCTTCCGACAGTATTGATCGGTGGACAACCTGCAGCACGCTCGACGGACATGACCTCTCCTTGCATGTTGGCTGGATGTGTACCGGGTGGCCCTGGAATCATCACGCTTGGTTCGATGACAGTGCTTATCGGTAGCTTGCCTGCGGCACGGGTCTCGGACATGACGATGCATGCAAGTTGTGTTGCTCCCCTACCGATGCCGACTGGTAAGGTTCTGCCACCTGGTTGTCCGACAGTCATGATTGGTGGATAAACCGAATCCATGCGACGCAGCCACCTCGATTTTTTCGCACCTAATTGTCCGGTTTGCAAACATCTCTTCGATCGAAATAGTCCGCTCCAGCTCGTCCACATTTTCCAATCCGATCGAGACCACGTGATCGAAGGATCCCTGCATTGCAGCGACATCCGCTGCCAGTCGGAGTTTCCAATCATCGATGGAATCCCGATTCTCGTGCCAAACTTACGCGAGTTCATCGCGGGTAGCGAGTCGGTGATTCTTTCAAGACAGGATCTTTCCGAATCGACTGTCAGCCTGATCGGAGATTGCTGCGGGAACAACAGCTCGACGGGTGCCGCTAGGCAGCACTTGAGTTCCTACGCCTTTGATCATTACCAAGATTTTAAAGCCGAAGACTCGAAAGCCCCTGTTACAAGCTCCATCGTCGATCTGCTAGAAAAAGGGCTCCAGGACCTAGCTCCTTTGCCAGCGGGCCCGATCTTGGATGTTGGATGTTCGGTGGGTAGAACCTCTTTTGAGCTGGCTCAGCGATTTCGAACGCCAGTCCTTGGAATCGATCTGAACTTCTCGATGTTGCGCTGCGCTCACCAGATTTTGAGGGAGAGAAAGATCGACTACGATTTGCGGAGGGTGGGAGGCGTCTACGATCGCATAAGTCATCCGGTGCAGTTCGAAAACTCGGACCTGGTGGACTTCTGGATCTGTGATGCCATGGCTCTGCCTTTTGGTGAGGGGATTTCTCCATTCGTCAATTGCCTGAATGTTTTGGATTGTGTTAGTTCCCCTGTAAATTTGCTGATTTCAATCGCTAGAGTGATGCAATTCGGCGGTTCGATTCTTCTTTCGAGCCCTTACGATTGGTCGCCATCGGCAACACCGGTAGAAGCTTGGATAGGTGGTCACTCCCAGCGGTCCGTAAACCAAGGTCGAAGTGAAGCTCATTTGGAACAGGTGCTCAGTACGATAGGGAACCTATTGAACTGCAAACTGACGGTCCAGCAGCAAACCAACTCGAACTGGCGTGTGCGTTTGCACGAGCGTTGCAGCGTTGAATATAACTGCCATCTACTGTCCATCCAGAAACAAGCTGCTCAAGGAATGGAAGCCAATGACCAAATGAACGTTCAGCTCTAAGGTCTTATCGCTGTATTAGCCGCAGGTAAACGATTCCTCTGGATTGGGATTTCAATCTCTAAAGGTCCGCATGTGAAGGATTGAAGCTTAGGGATTTCCCACTCCAAATTGCTAATAGTGATATTTGTTCGACTATCGTCGATCTTTCGATTGGTCTGGAATGTATGAATTGCAATTTTGTTTTGCTGATCGAATCGCCGATCAACCGCTACGATATGGTCTTGGGCGGTACCAATCAAGTTTGTCTTTAGCGACGTTACATCGAACGCCTCGGAATCCGTCGTCAATCGGATCTCCAAAACATCGCCATCCTTCACCTGATCAGACTTTATCTTGCTTGCCTTTAGCTTTACCCCCTCTGCTACCACTAGCCAGTCTTGCATTGCCGAAAGCAACTCAAAGGATTTCATCAGAGGTTTGCTTCGCTGCCCTAGATTCAGGACTCCAACAGGCGCTGGCAGGCTTTCGACTTGATCTTGTATCCTTTCGCTGTTGGAATCTCTGGTGAATTGTGATTTGATGTCAACCTTTACTGTGGAACTCTCTGCTGGCCAATCGAGGACACGCAAATGGGTCACAGGAACGCCTAAGCCTTTTTGGAATGAACGGTCATAAAAAACAAAACGATTCGCGCGCAACTCGCTAGATCCACCCACGGGCGTCAAGGTTATCCAAATGGAATCTGGTCTTCTGCTGAATCGCCAATCGATTAGGTCTGGATTGGGTTCTTTAGGGTCATCCCAAGTATCTTGCCAAGATATAGGGATACTCAGTTCCCCTTCCTCGGACCACTGCGGTTGATGCACTCGAACGACTTTCTTAGTTGGCTCGCCAAAGGCATCCACCATGACTTGAGTGGCGACCACATTTTCATGGAATGGCTTTGCAAGGAGTCGCCTTTTATCGATATCGGCAGACAGAGAGATGCTCTCGCCGCCCTCAAGCCAGATTGGTTCGGTCAGGTCGTTCTGGTCTTGGGTAGACTGGCTGGCGGATTTGCCACTTCTGGGATTCTTGTAACGAACCTGCATCGCTTCGGCGGTAGCTTCCGGTACTTGGATCTGCGTTGTTCTACTGGAGGGAACCCAGAGAGCATCTTTTATCTCCACTGGGTCGTCGGCTAGGCTTGAAACCTCAAAGGAGCCAACTCGAAGCAATTTTTGGATTGCATCCCCTAAATCCTGTTGGTCTTGGATCGTCTCAAAGGACCCACCAGTTGCTTGCGTGAGCGATTCTAGTTCGGATATTTCGCGTGAGTGTTTGACTCGATCCATACCAATCCCAAACACGTGCACCGGCACAGGGGTTTTTCGATGCATTCGCAGAACATCAGCGATCGTTGTCGGACTTACGTTCTCTGTCGAATCGATGAATTGATAGTTCGTTCCGTCGGTTAGCAAAATAACGTGCGAGTTTTCATGGCTCTCCTGCGAAGGGAATTCCTGAAGGGCTCGATCGATCGCCAAATACAATGGGGATTGTCCCCAGGCGTCAACGCTCGAGATGCGTGCGATGAGCGTTTTTGCCCGCCCCACATTCATCTCAGTGAGAGAAGAAAGCGTTTCGATGTCTATGCTTGGTGTCAACTCGTCGCCAGGTTCAAACTTCACACCTGGGCGTTTAAGCAATTCGATAGGTGCCCGCCTGCTCCATCCAATTCGGTTTCCCACCACATGCAAGCCGACTTGATTATCCCCGCGATAAGCCAACCTCAAAAGAAGATCTGCAAGGGTCTTCTTAGCAATATCGATCTTCCTAGAGCTTTTTGCATCCTTTCCAGCAATCAGTTCTCCCATACTCTGGGAACAATCAAGAATGATGTTCACTGAAAGCTTTTTAGAGGTGTCGTGCACGCAAACATTGCTTTCGGTTGCACGTTCGAATTCCGTACGAGTCACGTAACCACCGATCTTTTGAAATGGAATCGGGACACGGATCTCGTGCCCACGAAAACGCAGTGCTCCCACAAGAGAATCTCTTGGCTCCAATTCCAGTTGATTAAGACGAAGCTCGAGCCTGATGTCTTCTCCTAGTGGCAGCGATCTCCCATCGGACATATTGGGCTCGATCTCAGCGGAGTTCGGTTTCGTGATTCCAATGAGTGCAAGCGTTGAGCTTGGGTAGATTCTACCCTGGTTTAAGTCTTCGTTTAAATACGCAGTCAACGACGTCTCTAGTGAATTATCAGCGTTGATTTTATTGTCGGGTTCAGCATCAAGTTTGCACCATACCTGGGCTAGTATTTTTAACTGGTCGGATCCCTCCCGCATTTTTTGTATCTTTTTGCTGTATTGCCTTAAGTAAGGATCGTCGTTGTCATTGGGAATGGTCTGTGTAGCACATTGAAAAAAATGTTCGGTTAACTGCTCGAAGTAGGCTTTTGAATCCCCCGCAGGTCCCCAGAAATCTTCCATGCTATGCTCAGCGGACCACAGAAGCCAATCCAATTGATTGCGTCTAAGATCTGCGGTGAGGAAATCTTCCTTGATATCCCAAAAACCAAGTGAGTAGCACCATCGTTGGAGTCTCGCGTCGGCGATCCTGTTGGAGTCACTATTCGTCTTGGGTACAGCGTTTGAATCAATCCCTGGAGAATATTTGCCTATGGTCCAACCAAGCCTAGTCAACCACTTGTTACTCTTTGGTGAGTCATTGGTCAGTCGGGAAAGAATTGGATTGACACTCGGGGCGTCCGAGCCGCGAGTTACGGTGTCCACGGTATTTCCATTGCCCTCTATGTGCGTGGGCGTGGGATCGGGCACTTGGCCATCACTCGATTCAAGCCTATTTGCACTATATCTGAGTATCTTAAGACGTTCCCTAGTTTTCCCTGGGGTCATTGGGTTTTCTATGAAATAATCGATCTCTTCTATGCTCTTGCATGCAAGATCCGACGGGGTTTTCAATAAACCACGAGCCTGTTCCAAAAAAGCTTTTTCAAGTCGCTCATAGTTATTCGAAAAGAACTTTACTCGATGTTGTTCGATATTGTTTAATTCCGCACGTATTTGCTCAAAAGTCCATTGCGGATCAGGACCTTGGCTGAGCTTGCGCTCATGATCATCGAGCGATGCAAGAAGCGGTTCCAACTTTTCAGCGACCAAGGATCTCTTCAACGCAGCCGTGCCGACACGGATCGTTGGGTTGGTCAGCCAATCGGATATTTCGGGTAGCGTTGCCGCCATTTGATGCTGTAGCTTGACTTGTTCAACGAGCAATTGATGAGAGCCTTCAATCAGCCCCAATTGCTCCTCAAATTCCTGTGCTGATGAATTTTCCGTCCAAGGAAATGAGATCGTGAAGTCCTCTGCTTTCCTCCGAACTAGATCCGAAGAAACAAGCAACTTACGAATCCAACTATGTACGTACTCAATGGATAAGCGGGAGTTGGAAGCCGTCGGAACTGCAAGTCTTTCAAGCCGCTCTTGCGCTCGAAGTAGCGAAATTGGGGATTGAAGTGGATCGGATTTACCGGGCAGGAGGTTTCGCCCCCACATTTTCAAAAATTGGAGCGATTTATTTCTGTTGTTCGAGGGAACTTCGAGAGCAAGTTCCTGAAGGGATACCGTCACACGATCATCTGATTCCTTTGAAGATAGTAACGCCAAGTACTGATCGATAAGATTATTCTCATCGTTGTACTCGACACCGAAATAACGGCACCAAGGCCCATAATCCGGATGTTCGACCTTGAGCGGCAATGGTGCTTTTTTTGAGAACGGGAGCAAAATCGCCTCATCGTCATTCGAGAGTTGATTCGAATCGAGCGTAGAGCGAAGTTCATCGATTCGCTGTTCCACTTCCCGATAGACTTTGGTGCATAGGCTCTCGTAGTCTTTCCCAGCCCTAGACCATCTTTCAAGTGCCTGTATTTTTCTTTCTGTCAAATGCCATTCTTTTGGCTCATAGGAATACAGGTGCTGACTTCTCAAGTCGTCCCAACGACTCCAAAGAAGATCGATTTGCGAGTCAGTAAGTGTTTGGTTGGTTTTGGATTCCTTCACATTTAAGGCGTATTTGATTCTCGATCTTTCAGATTGGATTGCATTGGCTATCTTGAAATTGACCTCACGGGGGGTTCTGATCAACTTGGGCGTCTGTGTTGTTGAACGGTATGTCGTTGCCCAGGTTGATACGCCTTCTGATAAACGACTGTCAAGTTCATTTAGGTCGATCCAGTCGTCGGAATTCTTGTCGGAACCTTTCTCAAGGGCTTGGCAGGTCTGTTGAGCGAAAATAGAGCCGTTATTGAAGGGTTTTGGATCACTATTTTCCCCGGAATTGCAGGCGAGTATCACTGCTATGTGATCATTGATGTGTCGGGATATTTCATGGGTAAGATGATCGGAGACGTTGTTACAGTAAAGTCCCAAAGGAATGGATCTTTGTAACCGTGTGCAGTCCATTAGAACAATGACGTTGCGATTTTTGGCCAAGTTCTTTATCTGATCGAAAACATCACTCAATTTGATCAGTGTGTCTTGTTGATCGATCGAGCCTAAAGGTGGAAGGAGGAAGCAGGCTAACTCTTTTTCTGGATCCTGTTTTTTTTCTTCCGAGTTCTCGACCGGAAGGACCACCCCATGCATACTTATCCAGATGATCAATGGATTGTTTCTTCTCCATCCAGAAAATCGATTATTCGCAATTTGCAATTGCGAGAAAAAACTATTTTTATCCGATACCCTTCTCTCTTGATTGAGGATGTTCAGCGATAGGTTATCAAAAAGGGAAAACCTTGCAGCATCTTCGGCGAGGAATGCTACGGGAGGGATCGCGGCGTTTTCATAAGGAGCCGCATTGAGCAGCAGCATCGGCGTTTTGCTTGGAGCAAAAGCGAGAAATACGCTGTAGAAAATCATCGCTAGAGCAACCAACCCTAGGCTGGCAAGTCCAAGGATCCAGGAAGCGACTTTCTTGAAGGCCCGAGGATGAGAACTTGTCGATGAAGTCGACTGCCATGGAGCGGATGGGTTTTCGGGGCGTTCGGGTTGAATTTCGGACATCGCATCCCTGTGTTCACGTTATTTTGATGCAACGATTACTCTTTTGGCTTCTCGACGCTAGGGCCTTCCTCAGGTTCGGTACTCTCTGGTGATGGACATGGGGAACCGCAGGCACACAAGGCTACTCTGGCCATTCGCCTGACTCTAGCGGATTGCTCAAGAGGTCCTCCGCAATTATCGAAATCATACGCGATTTTACGTAATTTTTCTACAATTTTCTCCGAGCAGCAACTTCCATTGCAGCAAGTCCGACAAGGGCCCCCTGCCGCTTTACGAATGGCACTGACGCTTGCAAACCTGACGGGCTCGTTGCAATCGTCCATCGCAGCCAACAGTGCAGCTTCGGTATCCGGATAGCATTTTCCACATCCCAAACTCGCAAGGAAATTGATCGCTTTGACCTTTTGAGGTGCTTGATCCTGTTCCGCCTTTGCCTCAGCGGCCGCCTTGACCGATGGGTTCGCATCCTCTTTCATGTTCGCCGGATCGGTAAGGGCGAGCATTGGCGGTCGGGCCTCCAAGCCCGGGAATCGAGCTCCCAGCCGATTTCGGATCCTTTGACACCCAGTACCGACGCATGAGGATAAACCCGTGAGTCCCAAGAACTGTGGCAACGACGCTTGTGGTGCCGCAGGAGGCGCGATTGCTACAATCGTCGTTGCTCCTGCTAGGGCAGAGGATGGTGCAGAGGGAGACATGCCAGCGGTCGGCATTTGCGCACAACCTACCAAGGAAAGAAAAAGAGAGCCTATTGCATAAACAAATCTAGCCTTTGGTGGCTCATTATTCGTGGGCGATCGCATGCTTTCTTGCTCCATGGTCCTGACCAGCCTAGTAGAACCGAACTCTTTACTCGATCATGATCGTCATCCAGAAGCGGTTCGATTGACCAAAATCATCCTGAATCGAGCAATAATCAACTAGAGAAGGATCGTTTTATTTTATTCTATCGAGGCGCCTTGTCCGTCGACAAATCTTGGTTGATGCTGAGCGACTTCGGGTCGCTCAAGTCCAATTCCTGCTTGGTCATAATGACTTTATTGTTGATTATTAGCTTAATTGTCGCAGTGTATTTTCCTTTCGGTATTCCATCGAGCAGGTAGTTTCCAGATGGTTTGATACTCGCTCTGATCTCCTTGGGTTTCGTTTTCACCTCCGCTTTTGTTTCAGCGACGAGAGTCACGGTGCCGCTGTCGACAGGTTTGCCGCGATGCAGAACCCGTCCAAAGAGCTTTAATGTTTGTTCGGCCTCGGATTTTCCTTTGGCGATAACCGTGATCGGCGTTAGTCTAGATTCAAATGCATTTCCGACCGAATCGATCGCTCGGACGAACAGCTGTAATTTGGCTGCTTTTTCTCCAGTGGAAAGAGAGCACTTCCATATATTCTCCGCATCAAAAGTCGCTGAGGTCCACTTGGCATCCGCCGGCGGTTTATCGATGTCCGCACCAATCGCTACCAGTTCGACAGAAGCAACTCCTGAACCTTTGTCTGCAACGCCAATGTTCACCTCCATGGCATCGCCCGCCGAGACGACTCGAGTACCAGGGGATAGATCCAATGATTCGATAGTCGGAGGCTGTGTGTCGATGAACAACGGTATCGATCGTGTCTGCTTTGACAATCCGTCCTTTTCTATACTAGCGATAAGTTTCGTCGGACGATCATAGAGAGCGTCTGGTGGAAAACGTAGTTGAAAATCAGAAACATGCGAATCGATTCTCACCGACCCTGGAATTGGCAGTGCAGTCAGTTCCAGCACCGTTTGGCGATCGTCGGTCATCTTTGCGATGCCAACAGGTTCGAAGCTTTTCTCGATCGACTCTTGAACAACCGATGCGCTGTATCGATTTTCCTGTTGATTCGATGCCTGCAGGTCGATTTTTGCCACTAGTTCATCTGCTTGAGTCAAGGAAAGGAACAAACGATCGTCAAATCCCTCGACATCGAGGCTTGGTTGACTAGAAACAGGCTGAATATCCATTCGATTTTCCGTACTATCCACCGAATAAATGAACGCTCTCGGAAAATGATCGACATCGATTTCAAGCTTTAGAGTCTCAGGCATCGGATCGGAGAACTCGAACTGTAACCTATTCGTTGCGATTGGATCTATGGGAATATTGAGTTCACTTTTTCCTGTCACAGATTGCGGATCGAGCCCAATAAACCTGGTTTGGACCGAGACCGGTCCCAATTGCCGCCGATTGGATTTTTCCTTGAAGAAGAAATCGATACGCAATCGATTGATGTTCGCATCGAAACTGACCTTGGGCGTCAGGTACTCTCGAGGACGAGCAATATCGAAATCGACAAATCTCAATGTTCGAGTCTCATCGTCGGGGTAACCCAGCGCGTAGAGCAATCCCGTGAAACCTCTCGATTTTGGGTTCATAGACGATGATTTGTCGGGCTCACTCGAGCCGGGAGGATCTGGCTTTTTCGGATCGGTCTCGGTCGGTTTATTGTCGGAGGCTGAGATTCTCATTAGCGGTGATTGAGTGGAGACCCATTTTTTCCATTGATCCGTTGTGCGACTTGAGGGACGTGAATCGATCGGAAAAACGTCTGCAAATAGGCCTGAATCGCAAGCGCTTTGGATCGGGACACTCATCCGGAGGGTATGGGATTGATTTGGGAAAAGCGTTTCGTTCGTAACGAGGGAGTTGGTAACTCGGGATTGATTTTGATGAAGGTATTGGATTTCGCCATGAGGTAATTCGATTGGAATGCACCGCCGCAACACTAAGCGGCTAAATCGATTTACTTCTTTTTGCGAAGGAGGATCATTCGAAGTGATCGTAGGCTCGCTGGAGGATAACAGGAAGATCTCGATGGGGGTCGAGGGGCCTTTCGCAGACGCTTGTTTAACGAGGCGAAGAGTGATGGGTATTTTGGTTTCTTCCGTTAGGTGGAAGGAATTCGAGATCAAGGAGCCCTTAGGTGGGAAAATCATCGAACTGTCTTGAACTTGACCGAACCTGATTTTATAAGGGACAGCATCTTCTCGTGGAATAGACTTGATCTCGAGGTCATCGGTATCAAAGACAATCAGCAACTGAAAGGACTCTTTGAGCCCGCGATCGTTATGAAGATCCAATTCCAAGACTGACTCAGAATCGTGCCTTAAACTAAGCGGATTCGTGGCAATATCCAGATTTATCGGCGTTGAGGTGTTGGCCTCATCGGATGGGTCGTTGGCCGGTAAGAATTCGCTGTAAGCTTCCAGCCGTTCTCTTATCCAAGCGTTTTCGGATTCGTCAGAAAAACTCAGTTGTTCGGTAAGTCGTTCCGACTGAAAGCCGATGACGGTCTCAAGACAAATCCCTGGAGACCAAGACCCCATTTCTAGGGTTGAATCGATAGTGTCCCTCCAATCTGTAAACCGGCTTACCGCTTCGGCAAACTTAAATTCTTTCTCGCTGGAATCCGCTCTCGGCGGACCAAAGCTGGACAAGGCAACCATGAAACGCTGTACTGCTTCTCCGGCCTCGCGCAATGCACTTTCAGCTTTGTCTCCGTCCGAATTGCCATTTGAGTATTGAGCATTTTCCAGGTCGAGCATGTGTCGATATAGGTTTGCTTCGACTTGAGGGAAACTCTTGAATGGCACTTCGAAAGAATCAGGTAGTGGATGGAACTGCGGATTCCGAATAATTGGACCAATTAGACTTAGATACCGAAGGTAAAGTATCGCTCGTTGGGTTTGCCTTAGAAGTCTAAAATTTTTCAAATACGGATCCGCTGGATTAAAAAATATTATCTGTCTGTTCGAAACGACCGCATCGCCTTCTTGGTCAGCCTGGGCTGATTTGTACTCTTCATTAAGCACATCCAAATAATTTTGCGTTTGCGTCGCGACCGGAATCGATGGACAGTTGAGCAACTGTTTATCAAAGACAGGTCTGGAAGATGAATCAACGCTGCTTTCTTTAAAATTGGCTGTAGGTTGGTATAATTTGGCTCGTATGGATTTCCCCGTCTCGCTCACTTTCGAACCAAGCTTTTGAATATTCGCTAGATACGCATTTTCAATGTCGCTTGTCGGATGTAAAAGCGACTGTAAATCGTGAAGCCGCTCAATCCAATCCAATACCAGATTAAAAGAGACATCAGGTTGCGGGATCGAATAAGGGTTGCAATAAAGCCTGAGAACATCCTCGGCAGATTCCAACTCCGTGAGCCAAACTCTACGGACGGAATGAAGCTTCTCGAAATCCTCAATGAGCATTTGATATTGCTGCTGTACCTCAACGGTTCTCCCGATGAATCGATCCATGGTGCATGAATCGGAAGGAAGATTTTGGGCCATCGCTTCCGTTTGAAGTCGAAATCGATCTAATTGAATGATTCGATTTCGAAAAACATTCGGCAGAATCGAATCCCATGCGGATACTTTCTCCGAGAGTATTCGCGTTCGTATCAATGCCTGAGCATCCTTCCATCCAACACTCAAGTGGTGTAATACATGATTTGACCAAACCACTTCCGAAAACTGGTTTAGCGATTGATTGCTTTTAAGCCATTCTTTAAGTTTTTCAGGGGTTCCCTCATTCAGAAAGTTTTCAAGCATTGAGATAGATTTTTCATTGTCGCCTTGATCATCACCAAGAAATCCTTGAAGCGAGAGCGAATGCAATTTAAGGTCGCTACCGCTCCACGGATTTGTGCCAATAGGGTTTCCGTTTTCATATTGGCTCCGATCGAGGATTTTCCCATAGTCGATTCTATCCCCAGGCGGATCATTCGCAACGCTTTTTTTCGGAGCAATTCCATTGAGAGACGCCTGAAGGTCTTCTATAGTAGCTTGCTGCTTTCTAGCGATCGATTCTTTTAACGCTTTTTTCAGATTGAAGTTGTTTTCCGGATATTTGGGATAGGGAATTTTCTTTATTCGATCCTGTCCTAGGTTGTCAATTCTTCGTAAATGCGATTTCAAGCTTTCCCAATCTGTGGCTAACTGCTCGCGTTCTTTTAATTTCTGATTGTCACCGGCGTCGCTATCACCGGTGGTTATCTGACTGGGTGATTCCGTCTTTCCATCCTTACTCTCTTTGGTTTCAATAAGGTTAACGAGAGCAGCAAAAGACGAATCGATCTTTGATGCGTCGCGTGTTTTTTTGGGAATCCTTTTATTTCCAAGCAAGTGGATGGGCAAGGTGTTCGATTTCTGGGGTTCAGTATCCGAGATGTTCTTATCAACGTCTTTTTCTTTTTCGTTCTCATTGCCGACACTCCAAATCAGTGATGCGTTTTGTGGGCTCCATGTGATTGGTGCGATGCGTCTAGATGCATTGTTCCAATCAGTTACCGATTCACTTATATAGCTGCCGATTTCACTAACATCTATTTTTCTGTCCTTATCAAAATCCGCTGGTCCTGCCATTCCCTCGCAGAAGAAATGCGTTGTTAAAGAGCTGCTCAAAAGAATGGATGTGCTCGATGCTTCGAAATTTTCGTGAGGGAAATAGACCGTTATGGATTGGTCTTTTTTCTCTTTTATTGACTGTTTTAGCAATTTTGGGAAATCGTCTGTGAAGATCCCGAGCCTTGGGTCATAGTGGATACTCCCCGCTGGTATAACGACAAGTTTATTTTTTGAAGGCAAGCTGCTTATTTCTTCGATTACCGATTCTACCTGAAGCAACCCCACGTTGGGCTTTTCTAGATTGAATTCGCTTGTTATGAAATAGGCTTTCCCATTTATTGCGGCACATCGGAAGTAAAGAAAGATTATGGCGCTATCTATTGATTTTACGCCCTTTCTTGTTTCAGGGCCGAACAGATATTTTTCTGAATAAGGTGCGTCCTGATTGTGGTAGAGAACATCATCGATTTTTGAAAGATTTTCTTTTTCGAACTCGACGAACGGAATGGACTCGACGGATGCTATAGGGTACTCTCCATCCCCCAACGTCATGATGTGCGTACGCGGTCGTCCAAAAGGGCCAAGAACAAGATAGATCCAAAGCGCGAAGGCCAGAACAAATAGCAGTAACCAAGCTATCTTGTAGGCGATCTGTCGACGATTGACAGCGTCTTTTCCTACTTCTTGCGTTTTCCATGCTGACCGATCGCTCGAAATCATTTTTGCTCTTTGTTTTTCGGCTGCGTTCCTGCTGCCCATGACCTGTTCGTTATTGGCAATGGGCTCTCAGTAGGACCACCGCAAATCGAAACGGAACAAGGACTGGTAGAAATGGTTGTCCGTCAAAGAAAAACCCGTTCCAAAACCTGCTTCAAATAGTCCTAAATCTCCACCTCTGTCGAAAACGAATCGAACTCCCGGATGCAGATTTGAGATGTAGTCGCCGGATATCTTGTTTTGCTCGATTCCCTTGGCTCCAGAAAGAACAGCCCAATTCACACTTTCTATGGTAGGAATGATTGCAAATTGATCACTATCGTACCAAACCCTCGCAACCCCGAAGGAGTACTCCAGGACTTCTCCCGAAAAATTTGGATCTCCTCCGATTGGGAAAAGGAACGTAAACATTCCATGGAACATGGTTCTTTCATCCCGAGTATATCTAGCAACCAAACCAGGTTCCATCGAGACATGACCGTTGCCACGTCCCGAAGATGCTTGACCCGTTGGCATATGTGTTCTTGTTATCTGGGTTAGTTGCAAGGACTGCCCTTTAAGAAGTACCAGTTTGGTTGTAACGGACATGTCCCCAAACCCAGAGGTGTTCGGATTGATCGTCGGATTGAGCCATATTAGCGGTAATTCGGTGCCAACCGAAAAACTATCTGTGGCCGTTTCCATCAATAGACTGTACTCTTGAAGGTCTAAGCCTGACTCCGGAAGCCTTGGGCCTTTGGACGGTCCAGCCCATAGGTACTCCGCTCGATTCGGAAAATGCCATCCGTATTGGAAGTCAGAGCGGATCCGAATGTTGTTAAACGGTTGCGAAGCATCGATCTGCGATAGTGCAAAAGGTAGTCTCTCATGACCGATCCCCAAGTCACCACCAACTCGTCGTGGTCGGCGTCTAGTCGTGTACTCTCTTGCACCTGCATAATCGCCAAAGTCTGTACTAAGGGTTGAGGGGTAGTTGGATTGTGTCACCGAGTCGAACACACGCTCATCCACGCCAGAAGAATAATCCCGTAATAGGCTTTGGCTTTCATAGCTAGAAAAAACCGATGTATCCTGTGCAGTCTGTCCTTCAACTTTAAGATTTGGCTTGAGATATAGGTTGCCGTCGGAGCCAAGGAATGGCAACGCGGGTTTGTAGAAGAACTGCTTAGCAGTCCTCGAACTTCCAGTTTCACTTTGGGTAGTTTCCGATTGCCCATCATTGCCTCCGAGCGTTGACTCGGTTTGTGGCTCAGTCGATGTGGGCAGTTGAAGCGATTGGGCGATCTGAATAAATGTTGACGGCGAATTCTCCATGTCTTCTGAGTCAGGTGACACCCAAGGATTTACAACTACTTGTACGCTAGTCGAATCGCCCGGGGCCAGTAAGGCCGAAGTAGGACCAAACAATGGTCGTGGCGCTGTTTCCTCAAGTAACGGATTACTGAAACCTGAATCTTGCCATGCAATTGCTAGCGACAGTTGGCCGCTAACCAACCAGAAGAAGTAGCAACCAATCGTCTTCAACGACCACCTTGGGCTAGTTGTGGTAATCCTTTTCACGCGACGACCCGTGCCTGTAATTCAAATCTGAAATGATGGTCTCATTAGGAAAACTCCTTGTGGATAGAATCGTCTTGGTGCCCCATTGGATTCCACTAGAAAAGTAAACTTTAACGATTTTTCCGATTCTAGCGGCGTTGCAGCCGCGAGTTGTAATTCTAGCACTGGAGTTTACTTTCCTAGATTTGCTAGCATTGTCTCAGGGTGGCTGTCCAGATCTGGAGCCATGGAGAGCCAAAAGGTCTGGCATTCCAGAAGATTCCTCGGGATTCGCCAAGGAACTGAACCGGTCCGACCACAGTGTCCATCGCGTCGGTATCC
>Ga0208085_1000349_pt1 | contig 17350 bp, 13 predicted proteins | sample LakMenEpi21Jun10_FD_150721 | JGI IMG/M metagenome (GOLD analysis project Ga0208085, IMG submission 150721) | Freshwater microbial communities from Lake Mendota, WI - 21JUN2010 deep hole epilimnion (SPAdes) | ecosystem: Environmental > Aquatic > Freshwater > Lentic | place: Lake Mendota, Madison...
CCCAAGCACTACGAGCCCTCGAAGAGATTGCCAAGGCAAGCGTTGCTCGGGCCGGATAGCACAAGCTCAACGGCCCGCAGTGCCCGAGTGCGAATATAACGAAATCCGATGCGATGCGCGCTCGATCGATCTAATGAGTCTCGATCGGCACTATGACCGTGCAAAGCGTTCCGCTCGGAATGGCTCGCTCGAATCGGATCGAGCCGCCGAGTCCCTGGATCACGTTGCGGGTTAGGAATACGCCCATTCCCATCCCTTTGCCAACTTCTTTGGTCGTGAAGAATGGCTCTCCGATACGACGAAGCACTTCGTCGCTCAGGCCGCTTCCTGCATCCAAGATTTGCAACTGCCAGACCCGTTGGTCCGGCTTGTCCATGAGGATGGTCGAGGACAAAGAAACAGACGAGGTAGGCTCCGAGGCATCCAAGCCGTTTTGAAGCAAGTTGCGAAGCGCTTGCGACAGAGCCTGTTTTGGGAGCATCCCCTTGAAATCCCCAACAGCCTTCTCCATCGACAAATCCACACGATGCGGCTCGCGCATCGCCGAAAGCGTCTCGTCGATGATCTCCTTTAACGCCACGGGATGGAGACGTTCAGCGGCCGCCTCACCAGCGCCACTTTTCATGCGATGCAAGATATCCTTGCATCGCGAAAGCTCCTCGCGAATCAGACCAAAGTCGCGCTTGACCTTATCGGGAATCTCCGGCTTGTCGAGCCTACGGGACAACTCTCCTGCAATCACAGCGATGGTGGAAAGGGGCGATGCCAATTCGTGCCCCGCACCGGCAGCCAATGTCGCGAGTGCCTCGAGCCTCTGGGCCCGCTCCTTGTCCTTTTCAGCGATGGCCAATCGACGATCCCTCAAGCGGACTTCCATGGCCAACTGTGAGACAAAATACGTCAATACCCAACTACAGGTGGCAAAGGAAATCCAAAACGCCCACTTGGTCACCCCCCATGCGGCTCGATGCTCGTAAGGCGAGCCCTCAAAGACACTCACAGGACTGGCCGAATGAAGTAGCCAAAAACAACCCATGACCGAGGTTGCAGAAATCAACACCGCCCAGAATCGCGAAAGCACCACACCGGCGACCGCAATATTCGCTACATAGAAAAGGGTAAATGGGTTGGCCGCCCCCCCCGAAAAGTACAGTAAACCCGTCAAGATCGCCACATCGAACAACAACACCCCCCCCAAAAGCCTGTTGGGAACAAACCCCTGGTAGCCGTTGTGTTGTGTCGTTGCTTTGGCGATCACACCTCTAGCGATCGCCCATAGAGCCACGTTGCTGGCGATCGTCAGGAGCACCAAGGTCAGCAACTGAGGTATCGCCAATGGAATCCCCAGGACCAACGAGACAAAACTGATGACGATCAACTGGCCAGCAATGGCGATCCAACGCAACTGGGCCAACCACATGGCTGTCGACGCATCGGACTCGGCCCCAATCGTATCTTGCTCTTGATTCACTCGGACGGCTGACCTTCTACCAGAAGCCATTCCTGGTCAAAATTCGCCAAGTTCCATCGCTGGCTCATGCCGCTGGGCCAGAAAACCTCCACTTGGATTTTTGAATCCCCCCCCTGCCCTGTTGCAGCCGCATCGAGCAACCCGGCGGGAACTCCAAACTGGATCAGTGAATCGTTGGCAGAGGCATAGGATCCCCCTCCGACGAGCTGTCGCACCCATCGGTTTTTCCCGATCCGCAACTCGACCCTCGAACCGATCGCATCGCGATTGCTTCGTGTTCCGATGAGCCGCAGCCGCAGCGAGTTACCCCCAAGCGTTGTATTGATCACAACGGCAGCCTCGGCATGCAATCGACTGACGACAAAATCAAGTTTCCCGTCGCGATTCAAGTCGGCCATGGCCAAGCCCCGCGAGGCTTGCGGTGTCTGGAGGTAAGTGTTCTTTCGGGGAACGAGCTGAAAGGTTTTCCCCGATAGGTTCTCGAGGATCTGTGGGCGTTGATCGAATGTCGAACCGAGGGGCTTGAGTTCGATGTGTCCATTGACGACCACCAAATCCTCATCGCCATCGCAATCCAAATCGGCAAACGCAGTCCCCCATCCGACCGTGGCTTCATCGGTCTGTGCAACCCTTGCATGGATCGATGCGTACTGGAACTGCAATTGGCCATTGCTGCGATAAAGTGCGTTGAGTTCGTTCTGATAGTTCGTCACCCAAAGGTCTCCGAATCCATCGAGGTTGTAATCCCCGAAAGCAATCCCCATGCTTCCTTCGGGAGTTCCGCCATCGTTGGTCGCTACGCCACTTTGGCGAGCCACTTCGGTGAACTTAAAATCGCCGTCATTGCGGTAGAGCAAGTTTGGATCGACGTCATTGGAAACATAGAGATCTACATCCCCATCGGAATCCAAATCGGCAGCCAGGACTCCGAGTCCCCGCAACAGATCCTCGATCCCAGCGATTTTGTTGACGTTGCGAAAGGTCCCGTCGCCGAGATTCTCATAGAGCACATCGCAAAGCCCCTTGAATTCGCGAGGTCCACAGTAATCGGAACTCTTGTCGGATTTCCCAAATCGAGCATCGACTCCACAGACAGGATTGTTTTCGAAACTCCAGTCGGCGTAGTTGGCCACATACAAATCGAGCAGTCCATCGGCATTGGCATCGAAGAATGCCGCCGAGGCCCCCCAGTGAGGATCATCAAGACCGATCGATTGCGCGTCGATGGTCTCAAACGTCCCATCCCCCTGATTGCGCAGCAATTGTCCGATGGAGTATCCGGTGATCCATAAATCTAGAAAACCATCCGCATCGTAATCGGCAACGGCAATCGCGGCGTTGTACCGACTCGACAAATCGAATCGCGCCTGGGCCGAAACGTGCTCAAAGCGAGTCTCACCGCGAGCTCGATGGAGCGAACCACTGTATCCGAGCATCTTCTGTTGCGCAACATCCGCAAACCCTCCCCCGACGCAAGCGATATCCGTCCATCCATCGCGATCGAAGTCAAGCGCCGCAATCCCACCCCCGGTCGTCTCGGGCAGAAACAGATTCCCCTGCTCACGGCCGGTCTTGACGATCGCCTCGGGAATCGCCCCAGGGAGCCATTTCAAGTCGATCGCCGAGGTTCCTTCAGGCATCGCTCTATCGAGAGGACGGGACTCATTTTTCTCTTTAGCCTTAGACGACGAAGCGGTCTTGTTCAAAAAATCAGGCGGAGCTTCTTTGGGTTTGCATGCGACGATGCAAAGCAAGCTCATGCTCAGAGCCAGCACTCGCATCGCCTTTGGAGAAGAATGACCCGCCATGGATCACTGCACCCCACGACGGAGATTGATGTAACGCTGATGGCGAGCCGCATAATCGGGATTGTTGATCCGCGTGTAGTAAAGAACCAAGTCCTCGTGGGCTGGCAAGTACGTTTCGTCGATCCCCAACGCTAGGTTGAGCCAATAGACCCCATCCTCACGCGATTGCTTATGGAGCAAGATGTGGCCTAGTTCGTAGTGCTGCTGGGCCTCTCGATCGGTCCCCGACATGAGCCTTGCCAAACGTCCATCGATCGACTGCACGTCGGCTTGTCCGGCCTCAGCGAGTTTGGCGTAGCGGTCCGACTCGGCTGCGTTGCCCAAGGCTTGATGGGCTTGGCTCAGAAGGTTCGCAATCCGAACATCCTCAGGCCATAGCGATGCGACCGAGCTAAGGATATCGACCACCTTCTTCGAATCGTTCTTGCCGCTGTAGATCCTAGCCAATGTCATCCGCATGTCGATCGTGGCCTTGCCCGATGCGACCCATGGTTCGAAGAGCTCGACGACCTCATCGATACGATCCAGGTTAAACAGTGCCGTACCAAGCACGCCGATCGCATCGAGATCCTGCGGGTTGCTCTTGATGAATCGCTCCAGGGCCAAGACGGCTCGCTCCGAATCGCGCGATAGCAAGTAGGCGCTGGCAAGTTGTCGATAAACAGGCACGAATTCTGGGTAAGCTCTCGCGCTGCCTTCGAGCAACTCCGTCGCCTTCTCGGCATCGCGACCCGATAGAGCGAGCATGCCTCGAAAGAAATCGATCCATGGGGTCTTTGGATCGGCCTCCGACCAAAACTTCAAAAACGCTTCGGCCTTGTCGAATTCGAGTTTACCGAGCCGACCGTAGAGAACCGCAGGACCGATCTCCCCGAGTTCCGGCTCGGCAGTGGACATGGCCGTAGCGATCGCCGTATCCATGTTCGGAACCAATCCACCTTGGATTTCCCTCAGGAGCTTTTCCGTCGAGAGCTTTTCTTCCGAGTACCCGAGTTGCTTGGCGATTCCAGAGAACTGGCTAAAGGCTACTTCGTCCCCCTGGTGCCTGTAAGCTCTGGCTCGAAGGAAAGCGGATTCGGCCGATAGGCCTGAGTCCTTTTCAAGCTTTTTGATCTCCCGCAAGGCCGCCTGGTCGTCCCACATCGCAAGCGATTTTTCGATGCGTTGGATCGAGCTTGTATAGCGGTTGCGGATGTATCCAAAAACCGCAAGAGGAATCAAAATCGCCAAGAGCACTGCGAGTCGGATGCTCGACGAGCCAGTGTTCCTGCCGGTTGCCAACTTTGACACTTTCGAGCCCTTGGGATCCAGATCGTCGAGCGTCAATACGATCGGAAAATTGCTGGCGCCTATCGATCCATCCGAATGGGTGCTGGGTCTTCCACTAGCCATAAGTTTTTAAAGGTTGGAAGTTTAAGGAAAGACCGAAAAGATTCGAAACCGCCACGGGCACTCCGAGCATTGTATCCTATCGAAAAGGGATGGGTTTGCAAGAAATCTCCGAAGTCCTCGGCTCCCAAAAGCGCTGCCTGAGAAAACAAAATGCGGTCCTCAATCCGACCAATTTCGGGCGGTTTGACCACCGGCCGATATACTAGGGGGCTGACTGAGCATCTGGCCGCCGCTCCCGGCGTACTGGCCCTATCGAAAAACCCTATTAAAAACCTATGTCCAACCCAGGCCACCCCCCAAATCCCAGCTTCCTAACCCATGTCTCGGCCGAAGGCACCACCCGAGCCCCGGTCGTGTGGGTCACCGGTAGCGGTGCCAAACGGGTCGGACGCACCGTCGCCGAACATTTTGCTCGCAACGGCTATCGCGTCGCTCTCCATGCAAGGTCCAGCCTCCAGGAACTCCAAAGAGCCACCGAAGAACTCTCGGAATTGGGCCCCGGTTGCATGGCGACTACGGGTGATATCCGCTCCTACGAAGCGATGGAGCACGCCACCGCTGCGATCCGCTCGACGTTCGGACAACTCGATGCCCTGGTCCATTGCGCTGCGGTTTGGGACTGGAAGTCCCTCGAGGAAACCCGCGAAGAGGACCTTCGCACCCAGTTCGAAATCAACACCCTGGGGGCTTACAACGTCGCCAAAGCCGCAGGATTGGCGATGGTCAACCAACCCACCGGCGGACGATTGGTCCTCGTCGGCGACTGGGCCGTCTTGCGCCCCTACCGCGAATTCTCAGCCTATTTTGTCTCCAAAGGTGCCATCGAAACGCTCGTCCGATCGATGGCCGTCGAACTGGCCAGCCGCAATCCCAACATCCACGTCAACGGGATCCTCCCAGGGCCGGTCATGCTCGACCCGAGCATCTCGGCCGCACGAGCCGAACACATCCTCCAAACAAGCTTGGTCAAACGCCATGGACGACCCGAGGATGTCGCCCAAGCTGCATTTTTTCTATCGACGCAATCGTTCATCACCGGAACCTGCCTGAGTGTCGATGGCGGCAGAACGATCTATTCCCCTCACGATACCGATTCGGTCGCTCACCCGACGTTCAAGTCTCCCTGATGCTCGGCCAGCAAATCACGCTGGCCTTCCTAACCCCTCGACCCAGGCAACGGACGTATGGCGCATCGAGGCCCCCTTGGCCAGTTCGATTCCCAAAAAGCCCTCGCAGGCTTCTTGGGCAAACTTCGGCTGAGAATCCTGGCCGGATTGGCCTTCTACCCCATGCTGGTCCTGCTCCTGATCGTCCTTGTCTCGATCCACATGTCCCATTGGCTCGGGTGGTCCACCTGGACGGCCTGGTTGCTCCTGGGCTGGACACTCTTTGCTTGGGCTCGCCTCTATGACCCCGAACCGCCCAACAACGCACCTGCAATCTGCCTGCTCTCGATGAGCCTGATCGCTCTGACCTACGGAGCTCTGCACGAACGCGCCCTGCTGAAAATTCGCCGCGAACTCCAGCAATGGAATCAAGCTGCCGGACTTGCCGAATCGGCTGCGATCTGGAAACCGGTCGTCGTCCAAGGCACCATCGAAGAGACCCTCAGGTACCGCCGCGCATCGATCGCAAACCCACAGGCATCCGAAGACGATTCGATCGATGATTGGCAGACACTCACGCACCTTCAGGTCACCAAGATCCAACGGCTAAAATCCTGGGCCGATCTCTCGCTGAGCGCTTCTCTGGTCATCGATGGCAAAGTGTCAGGTCTCTTACCCGGCGACACGGTCCAAATTTATGGATACTGGCGTCGCCCCCCCGAACCGAGCAACCCGGGCCAATTCGATCTGCGAGCCCGCTATGCCGAGCTGGGGATCGCCGCTCAACTCAAAACCGACTCCCCTGCCCTGATCCATCGGATTGCTAGTGGCTCGCCCTGGAGGCTCGATCGATGCTTGGCGCAATGGACTGCCCAAGCCAACCTTGCGATTGAACGGTATGTGATCTTCGACCAAGCTCCCATGACGGCTGCACTGGTCCTCGGACAGCGTGAGCAGGCCGCTTGGCAATTCCAAGAGCAGATGCTCGCCACCGGTACAATCCACATGCTTTCGATCTCGGGCATGCATATCGAGATGGTGGCTCTGACGCTGTTGATCAGCGGCTGGATGCTGCGTATCCCCAAAGGTCCTTTGCTCCTGGGGACCGTTTGCATCTGCGCTCTGTACGCGATGCTCTGCGGAGCGAACCCGCCGGTAGCTCGTGCGGCGATCATGCTCAGCGGCGCATGCCTGGCAAAGTACCTCGGCTGGTCATCGAGCAGCCTGAACATTCTGGCTTTCGCAGGACTGCTGATCCTCTTGCAAAGAACCTCCATCGCCTTTGAGGTCGGCACCCAGTTGTCGTTCCTGACCGTTGCAGTACTGATCCTGACGTTTCCCCTGTTTCGAAACCGCAAAGCACCCATCGAACGATTGGTCGACTCGAAACGATCGGCTTCGAACAAAACACTGCGCCGAATCGTTGCACTATGTTGGGAATCGATAAGGAGCAGTTTTTGGGTCAGCTTGATCTCCGCTCCTCTGGTTTGGTGCTCGTTCCATATCATCACCCCGATCTCGATCGTGTTGAACCTGATCCTCTGGTTGCCGATGCTCGTTGCCTTGCTCACCGGACTGGGGCTGGTTCTGTTTTTTTGGTGCCCACCTCTGGCTTGGTGCATGGGCGTTTGCTGCGGTTTTTCCCTTTGGTTGTTGGCCCTTGTCGTCGCCATTGCCGACAAATTCCCCTACGGACACTTCTGGGCCGCTGCCCCACCGGACTGGTGGCTTGCGGGCTTTTACATCATCGCCTTCGGGATCGCTGTATGGCTCGGCACCCAACGCGCCGCGGCGCGCCGAGCACTGCTCTGGGGACTCGGATCCTGGTTCGCCCTAGGATTCCTCTGGCTCTTTACTAAAGACTCCTTGAATCGCCTCGACGCGGTAGCAAACCGAGCCCCCCTAAGTATCACCTTCCTGGATGTCGGACACGGAACCTGCGTCCTAGTCCAAACCCCCGACGGAAAAAATTGGCTCTACGACGCAGGAAGACTCGGCGATCATCAACGAAGCTACCAACCCATCGCCCAAGCCCTCTGGGACCTGAAGATCCAACGCCTCGATGGCATGCTTTTGTCCCATGCCGATTCAGACCACTACAATGCCATGGAAGGCCTCATCGAACGCTTCCGAGTCGGCCGCTTGATCACCACCCGTGATGTCCTCGAGCATCCGAACCAAAACATCCAATCGCTCTTTTCCAAAGCAAAAAAACTGGGGATTCGAATCGAGACTTGGGCCGCCGGCTCCCACTTCAAAGACGCCTACAAGTATCGCTTCGCAGCGGTCTATCCACTGAACCCTTCGGCAACTAAGAAGCAAAACGTCAGCGATAACGCCAAGAGCCTATGCGTCCTGATCGAGTTCGCAGAGCGACGGGTCCTACTCCCTGGCGATCTGGAAAACCCCGGAACGATGCGACTGACAAGCCAACCCGCCATGCACTCGGATATCCTCATGGCTCCCCACCACGGGTCGTTGACCTCCAAACAAGACGATCTGATCGCTTGGTGCAAGCCCTCGACGATCGTCATCAGCGGTTCGCATCGATCGCTCGACCCCCGCGTCTTTGACACCTACTCGCCCGACGGACAAACCGTACTCCACACGGCCCGCGAGCACGCCCTGCGACTGATGATCCTGCCCGACGGATCGATGCTCTGGTTTCGCTGGCAGGACAACGCATGGCGATCGATCCGGTAAATGTCCCAGTTGCCAATGCTCTCAAGCACTTCAATAGTGGTTTTCGATGCTTGCCGATTCAAACCATCGAGTACGAGTACCGTCCGCCGTGGCGGACTGAGTACGAAAAAGAAGGAAACCAATACGTTTTGGTTATATCAAACCGTCGAGCTGCTCGACCAAAGAGCTAAAGCGTTTCAGGGCCGTTTCGACCGGCTCTGGTCGGGTCATATCGACCCCCGCATCGCGCAGCAGATCCAGCGGATCTTTCGAACACCCCGATCGAAGGAACCCGAGATACTCCTCAAGCTCCCGTGCCCCACCCTCGAGAACCCTCTGCGACAGAGCGATCGCGGCCGATAATCCGGTGGCATACTTGTACACATAGAACGCTCGGTAGAAATGCGGAATCCGGAAGCATTCCAAATGCAACGCCTCGTCGATTTCAAAGCCCGGTCCAAAATAGTCTCGCAACAACGCTCCATAGGTCGACTTGAGCGTCTCGACGGTCAACGGCTCGCCAGCCTCGGCCATCGCATGGATCTTTTTCTCGAACTCGGCAAACATCGTCTGCCGCACAATCGTCGCGCGGATGCTGTCGATCTCATGATTGATGATCGATGCTTTCTCCTGAGGACTCGAGGCTCGCTCGATGAGCGTACGAGCCAATAGCTGCTCGTTGAATGTCGACGCGACTTCGGCGACGAAGATCGTGTAGTTGTAGTACTGAAACGGCTGGCTTGCTGCCGAGTAGTAACTGTGCATCGAATGCCCTGCTTCGTGCGTCAAGGTAAACACGTCGTTGAGCACGTCGGTCTTGTAATTCATCAAAATATAAGGGTCTGCGCTGAACGATCCGCAACTGAACGCGCCACTCTGCTTGCCCGCATTGGGATACCGATCGCACCAACGTCCGCGCAAGCCCCCCTCGAGGACTCGGCAGTACTCGTGCCCAAGCGGCCTCAAGGACTCCATAACAATCTCTACGGCTTGATCCCACGTGCGATGGGTCTTGGACTCCGAGAGGATCGGAACATACGTATCGTAATGATGGATGGTATCGAGCTTCATCTTCCGCCGCCGCATGTCGAAATAGGCGTGGACAGCCGGCAGATGGTTTCGGACCGCTGCGATCAAATTGTCATAGACGGCTACGGGCACGTTGTCGGCAAAGAGGGACGACTCCAGTGCGCTCGGATAGTTCCGTGCCCTGGAATAATACACATCGGTATGCACGCTGCCTGCGAGAGTCGACGCTAGCGTATTTTCGTGTGCTGTGAACTGAGAATAGTATTGATGAAAGGCCTTGGAGCGAACCTCGCGATCCGGAGATTGAAGAAACCCTGAAAACGATGCATTGGTCAGCTCGATGACGTTCCCTTCCTCGTCCGAAAGAGAACCGAACTTCAAATCCGCATCGTTGAGCTGTCGAAAGGTCTTGCTGGCCGTCTGCGCCATCTCGCTTTGCATCGCCAAAAGCCGCTCTTGGCTCTGATCCAACGTGTGGGCTCGGTACCGATGGATCCGCTGGATGACCAAGCGATAAGGAGCCAGTGTCGGATGCTCCAGCCACTTGGACATCGTCTCGTCGGGGATCGCTAGAATTTCCGGACGGATAAAACTCGCCGCCTGCGCAACCCTCGAAGCCAAACTCTGGTAGCGAGCGGCAAAACCCTGATACTGACTGTTCCCCTGATCCTCGGCCGTCTTGAGGAATGCGTACGTGCCGATCCGCTCTGCGATCAGGTCGGTCTTTACATCGTGATCCAGGCAGGCCGCGAGCTGCTCCGGGGAACGGCCCAAAGTCCCTGCAAACCCCTGAAAAACCTCGATGCAGGCCTCGAACTGCGGCAAGGCTGCAGCCCAAGCGTCATCGTTGGCAAAGAGACTCGTCAGGTCCCATGTATCTGTGGCTGCGACTTCCGAACGCTTTGGATTGCTCATGTGAAATACTTATCTAATGGGTTCTTCAGGAATTTTAGTGGCTAAGTCGATTTGTTTTGGGCTGCACCCCTCACTCCAGCACCCTGACAGTGCCCGAGAGGATTGTATGCCGAATCGCTTGGCTGTCTATCAACCGCAACGATCCGTCCGAACCGATCCCGTCGGCCCGGCCATGCCAAGTCTTCGTAGGTTGCTGGACCTGAATTTCTCGATCGGCGAGCCAATCCCAAGCCGGCCAATTGCGTTCGATCCAATCGGGCTCCGAGGCACAGATTTCTTGCAGATCGAACCAGCTTCTTAGAAACCCCAACAACACCGATTCGCAGCTAGCTTGTTCCTGTTCTCGATTCGCAAGCACCTGATGCAAACTGACCGCATGGCGTCGTACTTCCTCGGGGGCTTGGTCGAACTCCACCGTGCAGTTGATCCCGATGCCGATGATCGCATAGCCCATCGAGCCGACCGTCTGGGAACCGATCAAAATCCCGCTGATTTTTCGATCCTCGACAAGCACATCGTTAGGCCACTTGACCTTCGGCTGCGAACGGACCAAGGGTTCGAGGCTTTGGGCCAGGGCCAGTCCGACTCGCAGCGGGAGCATCGCCAAACGCTGAGGGGTGTTGGCCGGATCGAGCATGGTGTGCTCGATGGCCATCGAAAACATCAAGCATCCTTGGGGGGAAAACCACCGGTTTGCTCCTCGGCCTACCCCTGCGGATTGCTCGTCGGCCACGGCGATGCAGGGCAACAGGACCTGACCTGCTTTGATCTGCCGATCGAGGTGCCGATTGGTCGAGTCGACTTGATCGAGCCACTGGACGCTTCTAAAAAATTCGAATTGCTCGATAGATTCCAGAGCTAACCGACGCCTTAATTCCGGGATCATCGCAGGGCTCTAAACCCTTTGTCCCAATCGCTCTGCAAGCCGCTTGAGGGTGCTGCTCGCGTCGTTTTCGATCAACTTCGCATGGATCAGATGCAAGCAACTGCGGTCGTTCCAAGCCGCATCGATCGCCGCATCGAATTCGGCTTCGTCGGTGACCAAGTACCCTTTGCCACCACCATAGACCTCGGGCAATTTCGAATAATGCCAGACAGCGATTTCGTTGTACTTCCAGGTCCCCTCCTGAAGGAACCGTTCGGTACCATAGCCATGGTTGTCCAAGACGATGATGATCGGAGAGAACTTGCAACGGATCAGTGTCGACATTTCTTGGCCGGTCATTTGAAAGGCCCCATCGCCGACGATGACCAGGACGCGATCGTTGGGCTTGGCAACGCAGGCTCCAAGAGCCGCCGGGACGGAGAAGCCCATCGAGGTGTAATAAGCAGGCGAGAGATAATCGGTTCGCTCGTGGATGACCAGTTCCGAGGATGCGAACAACGCATCGCCGATGTCAGCGATGACAATCGTATCGGCATCGAGCTGGGTATTGATCCGCTCGACGATCCGCGTGACGCTTAAGCCCTGTCCAGGCTGAACGACAAAGGCATGCGGTTTCTTCAAGTGCAGTTGGTCCGGGATGTGCCTTCGCGCTGGGCTCGGATTTGCATCGATGAGCTTCCCGATGAAATCGCCCAACGGAACATTCGGGTACTGATGGTACGAGATTTGAAGATGTTCGCTGGTGGCGTAAATGACGTTTCGCACTTCGAGCTTGGCCGTGTAGATCCCTAAATTGATATCGGTCATGAACGCACCGAGCATCAGCACGCAATCGCTATCCTCGACATACTGCGTGACCTCTTGACGCCCCATCGCCCCTTCGTAGAGACCCACGAACAGAGGATGGGTTTCATCGACGACACTCTTGCCCAAAATCGTCGTCGCAATCGGTATCCCCGCTTGCTCTGCGAGCCGGATGACTTGGTCCTGCAGCCCGAATCGGTGGATCTCTACCCCGGCGATGATCAGCGGTTTTTTGGCCTTCTTCAAACGCTCGATCGCCTCGCGGACCGCTTCGTCCAAGGCTTGGATATCGAAGGGGTTGGCCGGCGATCGGTAGGATTTGGCCACCGTGGGGACCTCGTCGACCATGTCCCGAGGCAAATCGATATAGACAGGCCGCTTGTAGCGGTAGCAAGCATCGAGCACGCGATCGATCTCGCTAAAGGCCGTCGAGGGATCGTTCAGCTCGGTGGCTGCGATACAGAGCTTCTCGAAAACTTCGAGTTGCGTGCTGAAGTCGCGGACCTTGTGGTGAAGCAACGGATTGTTGATCCGCTCCTTGAGACCTGGCGAGCCGGTCAACATCACCACCGGCGATTTTTCGGCAAAGGCGCCCGCGATGCTGTTGGCCACGGATAAACCACCGACGCAGTACGTCACGCACAAAGCACCCATTCCATGGATGCGAGCATAAGCATCTGCGGCAAACCCCGCACAATCCTCGCGGGTGCAACCCACGACGTTGATCTCGCTCTCCTCGAGCAAACTATAGAATCGCAAGACATAGTCGCCAGGGATTCCAAAGCAATCGTCAATTCCGTAATCCCGCAGCCGATCGATCAAATACTGACCGATCGACTTGTCGGTATGCCCTCGCTTGACGGACTTCGAAGGTGACTTGGCCAAGCTGCGGTCGATCGAACTCAACGGGTTTGACATCGTAAACTTCCATCCATCAAAAACAAACGGGCTAGAAAAAACTAACTCTTAAGCTCTACCAAGCTCGGCGCGATGTCAGCCTTGGGCAAGGAATCCTCGCTGGCCATCTTGCGGATGTCCTCGGTAATACGCATCGAACAGTACTTCGGTCCGCACATGCTGCAAAAATGGGCGCTCTTGAAGGTGTCCTGAGGAAGCGTCTCATCGTGGTAAGCTTGAGCCGTTTGCGGATCGAGCGATAGCCGGAACTGCTCCTTCCAATCGAAGGCAAAGCGAGCTCGCGACAAGGCATCATCGCGATCCTGAGAACCAGGTCGCTTACGAGCCACATCGGCCGAATGCGCGGCGATCTTATAAGCGATCACCCCCTGCTTGACGTCCTCGCGATTGGGCAACCCAAGATGCTCCTTGGGGGTCACATAGCAAAGCATCGCCGCTCCGCTCCAACCGGCCAAAGCCGCACCGATCGCACTGGTGATATGGTCGTACCCAGGAGCGATGTCGGTCACCAAAGGCCCAAGCACATAGAACGGCGCTCCGTGGCAAACCTCGATCTGCTTCTTGATATTCATCTCGATCTGGTCCATCGGGATATGCCCAGGTCCCTCGACCATCACCTGCGTTCCCTTGGCCCAACTCCGCGTGCAGAGCTTGCCCAGTACATCGAGCTCGGCAAACTGGGCCGCATCCGATGCGTCGGCAATCGATCCGGGACGTAAGCCATCCCCAAGACTCCACGTCACGTCGTACTGACGCATGATGTCGCACAAATCGTCAAACGATTCGTACAGCGGGTTCTGCTTGCGATGGACCATCATCCATTTGGCAATCAAGGATCCACCTCGCGAGACAATCCCCGTGACACGCTGGGTCGTCAAATGAAGATGCTCCAACAGCAATCCGCAATGGATCGTCATGTAGTCGACCCCCTGCTTGGCCTGATGCTCGACCATGTCCAAGAAATGCTGCGGTCGCATGTCCTCGATGTTGCCTCCGAGCTCCTCGAGCATCTGATAGATCGGCACCGTTCCAATCGGTACGGGCGAAGCTGCAATGATCTGCTTGCGAATGTTGTCGATGTCCTTACCCGTCGACAAATCCATCACCGTGTCGGCACCGTAATGGACCGCTACGTGCAACTTCTCAAGCTCCTCTTGCACATCGCTCGTGACGGCCGAATTGCCAATGTTCGCGTTGATCTTGCACTTGGCCGCGATCCCGATGGCCATCGGCTCCAAAGCTCCAGACAAGTGAACTCGGTTCGCAGGAATCACCATCCGACCGGCTGCCACCTCATCGCGAATCAGCTCCGCTGCGAGCCCCTCTCGCTTGGCGACAAACTCCATCTCAGGGGTGATCTGGCCCGACTTGGCCGCTAAATATTGAGTCGTCACGTTGCTTGAACTCCAGGGTAAATGAAATCTGTATTAGTTATGGTTTTAGTTTGGGTTTTTCCAAGTCCCCAACAGTGTATCCATCCGGGGATAGCTGGGAAACGCTCAGGGCATGGCAGAGCCGACGATTTCCGACCAAATTCGTGCGGTAAATGGACCTAATCGCTATGTTAGAACTGACACCACGGGCAAAAACGGTCCGAACCAAGGTCAGGAGAAGGGAGTGTGAGGCTATGAGCGCCGTGCGGTTGGAGAAGCTCCGAGGGGCAGTCCGTTCGATCCGAGAAGAAAAAGTCTTCAGCGTGGATTGGGCCAAAACCCAGTGCCGCGATCTGGCTCCGGCCTACGTCACGAAGATCCTCAAGCAGTTGGCCAAAGACGGCCACTTGGAGGCGTGCAAGGAAAATAAACAAACCTACTACAAATGGCTCGTCGAGGATCCGCGTGAAGTCGACCATTGGATCGAAAAACAAGTCTATCGCCAACAGGTCAAATCCGTACCCCTTGCCGACCGCCCCCGAGAGCAACTGCTCGAACTGGGGGTTGAAAAATTGACCGACGCACAACTGCTGGCAATCCTGATTCGCGTCGGAGTCCCAGGCGAGTCGGCAGTCCAAGCTGGGTTGGCACTCGCCTCGCGCTTCGAGGAACGGGGATTGGCGCGGCTGATCGATGCGAGCCTCCAAGAACTCAAACCGATCACCAAAGCGATGCGGAGCGACAGCTACTGCCAAATCATGGCGGGAATCGAACTGGGCCGCCGGATCGCTTCGATGCGCGATATCGAACCGGTTCTCCCCGAACGCATCCGCGGCAGCGATGACGCGATCGCTTACTGCTCCCGACGATTCTCTCGCTTGGCTGCCGATGGCGTGCAAGAAGAATTCCATATCGTTTCGCTCGACACCCAGCACGGCCCGATCGCAAGCCATCGGATCACCGTCGGGACCCTCGATGCGAGCTTGGTCCACCCCCGCGAAGTCTTCCGTGCAGCGATCCGCGACAGCGCCTCGGCGGTCCTGCTCGTGCACAACCACCCCTCTGGGGACCCGACTCCTAGCCGCGAGGACATCGCCGTGACGGACCGACTGAGCAAAGTCGGCGAGCTTGTCGGAATCCGTGTGCTCGATCACATCGTCGTCGCCAAAGGCGGAGGCCGCAGCGTCATGGCGCAGAGATAACCACTGCGATCCACTCCCCGAGCGACTAGCTGAGAGCAGAACCACGGAACACTAGCTGAGAGCAGAACCACGGAACACACAGAACACACGGAACTACAGCCCCTTCTTTTTCCATGTGTTTGGTGCGTTCCGTGGTGGCCCCCTTCTTCTTATAGGAAAACCGCTAAACTCTAACGCAGTGTTTGTCGCGCAAGTTCGAAAGGTCCAAAACAGATGTCGCGATCCTCGGGGTCTGAATCCAAGCCGTTCGCGCCACAAGTCCTAAGCTGCAAGCTTCTCATCGATGGATACAACTTGATGTATGCCATCGGATACGCCCAAGCGGGAGATACACGGCCCAAGGCGCTCGAGACTGGGCGGAATCGATTGATTGAATTGCTCGCTGAGCATCTTGGCCCCGCCGCGAATCAAACCTGCATCGTTTTCGATGCTGGGGAGGTCGCCCCGAAAGGACTGCCGAAGTTCTATCAACAGCGGTCCATCTACCTTTTGTTTTCCTCCGACTACCTTAGCGCCGATGAGTGCATTCAGGAGATCCTCCAAGTTCACAGCAACCCGAAACGGCTCGTACTGCTTTCGTCCGATCATCGCGTGCAACGCAAAGGGACGGCTCGGGGGGCCACGATTCGCGACAGTGAGGACTGGAAGAAAGCGATTGAACTAATGACGGATCGCACGCTCGACGACAAGCAGTCAGCGGAGGAAGCATTGGATGCCGCCAGGCAAAACCCTAAGCTTTCCGCGAGCGATCGCGAGGAATGGCTTCGCGAATTCGGTTTCTAAGCCATCCTGCAGCGAATCCCCGCTCGCAAACCGGGTCTTCGAAATCGAAGTAACCGCCACGAATCACGCGCGAGGTCCCGGTTTCCGGACCGCTGGGATTGGTTTTGGGCCCGCGGGTGTACTCTGAATACCAATCGTTGACCCACTCCCATCTGATACATGGCCATCTGGCCTTGGCCCCCGAGACTATCCGCCTTCTTGAGCAGCTCCTCAAAAACCAGTTTGGAGTTGGCCCGGGCATCGGCACCCGCATTCAGTCCCTGGACATCCTGTTCGCGATAAGCTTGCGAAGCCAACAGTTTGTCTTCGAGTTGCTTGGGGATGATCACCCGGTCGACGATATTGACCAGATTTCCGCCAACTCGGAATTCTCCATTTTCAATTCCGATTGGGAGCCGCTGGCCATTGGCCGTTCGCGCCATCTGGGGGACAGCGATATTTCCGACATCCATGGCCGAGAGCCGGCCGGGGATGACATGGTACTTGGGAATCCGAATCAACTTTTCCTGGTTTTCGGGCAGGAGCAGGGAACTCACCATCCGTTCGGGCAAGGCTTTCGACTCACCGGGCCTCTTGAGCTACTCACGCTTTGATCCCCCTTCGGCTAGGAAATGCGTCCCTTCAAAGGTAGAATGACCGCGTTCGACCTAAGTTACCCACAACTGCGAAACGACCCACTCATGCGAAACGTTTCCCCCTGCGAAACGGTCCATGAAGGCGTTCCCATGCCGAAATCCAATTACATCCCTTGGCGATCCCTATGCTCATTGCTCAGACCGCTCGCCGTCTTGCCCCTTTGATCTCCAATGCTCACGCCTTCGCAGCGGTCGTGTTCCTAACGCTGACGCTTGCTTGCCCGTCGCACGCCGACGCTCAATCCAGCGAAACCCCCTCTGCTCAAGAAATCCAAAACTGGGTCGAACAACTCGAGGACGATCGCTTCGCCGTCCGCGAAATCGCCCAACAACAACTCAGCCGACA